>TARA_R110000868_G_scaffold46507_1_pt1 | contig 10794 bp, 14 predicted proteins | sample TARA_R110000868 | Tara Oceans TARA_R110000868 (sample SAMEA4397489) | marine metagenome | biome: Polar Biome; feature: [SRF] surface water layer (ENVO:00010504); material: water (ENVO:00002006), including particulate matter (ENVO:01000060) such as... | depth 5 m | reverse complement strand
CTTTCCCTGCCGTACTGAGCCACAACATTGAGGAGACTTACCTCAGACTCTAGTTCAACGATGGTCTGTCTGTTTGCTCTGTTTCTATCAAGAACTGCCCTTCGCCCCGCCTCTAGTAGTTCAGCCCCTCTTTTTATTCCTGCGTTAAGAACTTCAGTGGCAGACCCTGTATTTACAACTTCTGCAAACACGTCTTTTAGATTGTCAGCTTGGGTCTGGGTGTGAGTATTAGCCTGTAGTTGCTTGTTTATCTCTCTGTTGTAAGCTGCGATACGTTGTTCAGATTCTAGTTGCCTTACTTGTGCAGAGTCTTCTCCAAACCTAGCTATCTCTCTTATCATAGCAAGTTCTTCTTCAAGTGCTATGCGCGTATCTTCATACCTATCAATATTTTCTTGAGCTTCCGTGAGGCTTTCTGCCGCTTCGACCCTGTCTCTCTCAATACCAAGAACAATTCCGTTTGCAACAGCTATGGCTCGAAAACGCTCTAGCCCCTCCACACTAATGTTATCGGAGTTAACTAGATTAGTGTACGCCTCATCAAACAAATCGTTTAGTTGGCTTTTGCTCGTAACAGTCTGATTTATTATAGAGTTGATCTGCTCTTGTATTGCCAACTCTTGTTGCGCTTGTCTATTTAGCTGGTCCCCATCAGTTGCCCGCAATTCGGACGGCTTTATGGAAGTAAAACTTTCAGCAAAACTTCCTGAAAACCAGCCTCTGCTAAAATCACCAGCAAGTTTGTCTTGGACCTGACCTAAGTTTACCGCGTAAACATCAGCCACCAAGTCTCCAAAAGATTCTCTAACAGCTTCAATATTCCCAACAAGGTCTCTACCGAAATCTTTCCCAAACGCCTCCAAATTGTCGTTTGTTTCTTCTAGCCTATCAAGACTTTGTACAAGAGTATCGGAAGAGCCAGACACTCTCATAAAGTAAGCGCCAATCGCAGTAAGTACGGGTATAATGACGCCTAAAGAAGCTACCAAAGCAAGAACAGATACTCTAAGTACACCTATGCCAACACTTGCGGCTAGAGTAGATGCAGGTAGCAAGTTAAAGGCACCAATCATCTGCGTAGCCTGCTGCCCAAAGGCAACCATCGGGTTAGTCCCACCTTGAACCTGAACGGCAAAGTCACCGAACTGATAACCCGCTTGTTGGATAAGCATACCAGAACTGTTAATTCTCCTGCCCCCCACCTGAGCAGCAGAGCCTATGTTGGCAAAAGCCCCGGTACCCTTCGCCATAGCCATGTTGAGTTGTTCAACAGCTTGTTGCTGTTGGTCGGAACTAATAATATCTTTCCCACGAGCCATTGCAAGGTCATTAAGCTCACGAGAGTAAATGGTCATTGCTGTATGACCCTCGACGTATTTATTTTTAAGACGTTCTTCCTCCGCAGTCGCATCTCTTGCAGCTCTTATGGACTCCGCACGGTCTGCATCAAATCGTTGGTTAGCAGCGGTAGCCTCTCTGCGGGCCTGACGGTATTGATTAAGTGCTTGCGACTCAGCTTTAGTAATAGCTATCGCGTTAGTCTGTGCTTTGACGAACTTGTTGGTGTTGATCGTAGCTAAACCCGCGTTCCCTGCGTAAGCCTTGTACTCTTTTGTAACTTTTGCTAAGGTCTGGTTAAAACGGTTTTGAGACATGGTCCCGTTATTGATAGCCTTTACAGCGCGTACTAGCTCCCTCTCAAGACGAGAGACAGTAGTAACAGCAGCTTTTATCTGATTGTCGCCTTTGACAATAATAGGTATCTCAATCGCACCAAGATCGTTAGCCATTAGCTACCCCCATATAGACCGTATCCAGACGAAGGACCGCTTGTATCTGCCAAGGGTCTATCGGTGTATAAGTCAATTCTTTCCATGCTTTTATCTGCTCATAGGTAATTGGATTAGGACCAGAGAACCCAGAAGTTCTTGTGTTGCTTAACATAATAAAGGCAGACCAGACGTCAGAAAGAAGAACTGGGAAGGGTGTCGGGGGTTCCAGTGCTTCTAGTCTACGTCCAGTCTGCCTCTCTACTTGTTCAAGGTGTTCTCTCTCGGAGATGCCATCCTTGTCTAGTTTGTTGAGCTTAAACCTGTGTTTAGCCCATTCGCACAACTGACAAGTTAGGCCCTCATAAAACCCAGAAGCTCCTCAGAGGCTTCTTCAATCTGAGACTTGATCCAGAAGACCTTATCGTAAATCTCACGAGCTTTATCCAAAGACAGTTCAGGCTTTTCCCCATTATAGGTGAGGTTCCACCCTTTTGTAGTCTTAGCCAAGCTATCAAGTGAGACTTCTTCAAGTTCTTCTGCTGTAATGTCTGGTTTGCCCTTGGACTGCATTTTCTTGAGGCGTTTGTTGGTCATCTCATGCAGGACTTTTTTATACTCTTTCGAGTGGGGGGCATGAAGGGTGATTGTCATATCACTCTTGTCATCATTCTTAAGCACATCACCAGTAGCAGGATGCTTAAGCACAACAGTAAGTTCATCAGATTTTGGGGTAAAGTCAAGAAGGTCCATCGGGTTATCCTTTGAGATAAGTTCGGGTGTTTGTTGCAGTGTTAGTCGGGTTATTATCGTATTGTGTAAATGGGGAAGCGCAAGACCCGACTCCTACGCCTCCCCTCCTCTAGCTAGAGGATTAGGTTAAACCGTTTCAGGACGGCTAATAACAAGGTTCGAGTTGGTTGTTGCATCATAGAGGGCAACAAAAGACAAGTTGATGATACGGCTGGTAGGACCATCCACACCAACATCAGCACTATTGATCTTGACACGAGGGAACAAGAAAGTATAAGCGTTCAGACCAGTTGGGTCATTGACGGATACTTCAAGTTCAGTCTCGGTCTCATTCAGGAAGCGGTTGATAAGCGCAGTGTCCTCAAAGTAAGCGGTAAAGGTTCCTTCAACTTCAGCACGACCATACTCAAGAGAAGGCGCGCTATCATCACCAACCACAAAGGTGGGGGCAAAGGAGTTGGTCAGGGTAAAGTCAATACCAGTGACAATACCTACAGCAGAGCTAGAGCCTACGTTACCGATAGACACATCCCCAGAGTAACTATCAAAAGGAGCAGCACCAGAGGCGGCAGTCTGCGTCTTCTGGACAGCACTGATGGTCATGTTCTTGCCGATCATACCAAAGGTCGTAGTAACCATTTGGTTGGGGGCGAGAGAGATACCCATCGTAGAAACAGCCATACCAGTGAACAGACGGGCTTGGTCAATGTCAGCAGCATAATCTTCAACAGAGAAGAACTTAGGTGTCACACCAACCTTAAGAACGTCTGGGCCATCAACAGGGGTAGTATCCCAAGTGCCAAGCATGGCAGACTCAAGGAAGACATCGTAGTCACCATCACGAAGGTCAACAACAATATCACCAGCTACTTGACGGTTGCCATGACGATCAACGCGGGGCATACGGTCAGCTTGGATGTCATTACCAGCAACACGGTCTTTAGTGAGGTTCAACGAGTGGGTGCTGAACGGGAGGTTCTTGAAGTCCCCAGCTGGGGTCGTACCAAAGGTTACTTCGGTAATAAACGACAGACTGGAACGAGAGCCTTGCGAAAACGGCATGTTAGTTTCTCCTATCAGGAATTATCTGTATAAGTACCAGCCGATGTTTACAGCGACATAATACCAAGGGTTGTCAATGAAGCCATTGTCTCTCTCTGCGTAGTCAACAGAAACTATGATAGTCTCAGATGCTGCGTTAGTGAAAGAAATGTCAGTTGTAGCATCAAAGGCTTCAAGCACCTTGTCTGCTAAATCGTCGGCAGCAGAAGGGCCTTTGTTCTCTGGTGTGTAACAGAATACCCGGAAGACCCCATCGTATCGTTGTTGAGGGTTTGTACCTCTCACAGCAGGTCTACGAGAGACTGGGATAAACTTGGGCTGGACAAAAGAAACACCTGTTGTGGGGCTAAAAGAGACGTTCTCATAAGCAATAGCAGGGATACCAGCTACATTAGACAGCCTTACTTCAAGGGCAGAACGAATGTCGTCATATACACTAGGCATTATCCAAACCTGTTCCTAATCTTAGTGAAGACATGATAACCATCCTTGTCCCAATTCTTACCATTCTCAACATCTACCGAGTGAGGTGCGCGATTACGGAGAGTGAACTTAACATTGCCACTCTTCAGCATACCCTCGATGTCCATACCTTGAATGTCCGAGTACAACTGTTGCAAGGAAGTTTGACGGAAGGTTTCTGGGTTAGCACCACCGCCACCCTTCTTTACTCCTACAGACCTAGCCTCAGACTTTCTAGACCTACCTCCACCAAAACCAGCGGTTCCAATAGAGAAGGACTCTACATAAGCGCCGGTATCAACGGGAGATACAGCAACTGCGTAGTTGGCTACATGCTCTAGTCTGTCTTCTAGTTCTTCTGCTACACGAAATTCAATCTTGTCTTTGAACGCCTTCATAGTAGCTTGTATGCTTGCCATTACTCAGCAACCTCGCACACATAACAGACAGGGTTCCCACTATTAAATATGGTTGTGACTTTAACGATTGTTACAATATCACCTTGTCCAACAATCAAGTCTTCATCATCTGGGATTGTAACAAGACCAAGGGCAGGGATGATGCAGCGACGAGAGCCACGACGAAGTTCTTCTCCAGAGGCCAACCCAACAGAGAAATTAAAGAAGTAGCCATCAAAAACATAATCTGTTGTTGCTGACCCTGAGACAGAACCCGTCGCTGGATTGTACGTCCCAGCGGAGGTCATTTTCCTTAGGGTCAACTCTTCCCCATAGTCTTTAACTAGCCTGAGAAGGTCATAGGAACGAAAGGACATATCCTACTCCTTACTCATATTCGGGGGTGTTGTAGATAGGTGGGTTCCTGAAACGGTCTCTGCGGAAGCTGCCTTCAATCCGATTAGTATTGGCCCTTACAGCCTCAACATCAGACTTGGTGATACCACCAGCGATAACTCCGATAGAGGCACCACTAGTTTTACCTTGATATTCCAGTTGATCTGCTAGGCTTTGGTACTGCCTTGAAAGATCAGAGTAGTTAGCACTAAGAGCGCCATCTAGTTTAGTAGTTACCAGACGAGCATACTTAGAGGAGATAGCCCTAGCAATCCAAGAGGCAGAAAGATATGTGTTGTTGCCATTCTCAGACAAACTAAACACAACTTCTTCATTCTGTGCCTGCTGGTCGTCAGTGTCTGTGTCACCAACAAGAAGACGGACTGTGTTAAGCCTTCCTGATACGGTAGTGTTATCCAAATTGGTAGGATCATAGGACCAACTCAAGGCTATCTCCACTTATCTATAGTTTACGGACTAGAGGTATTAGTCGCCAAGAATTTTATCTCGGATACGGTAAAAATCTTCTGTGATCCAATAGTTCCCATTAAGGAACCTGCGGACAAGGCCACGTTGCTTATCATCAATTCGTGATTTCTTGCACTTCTTACGTTCAAACTCAGAGGCACTCGAAGTCCTAGATTTGACCTCAGTATTAAGCAGGTTCACTAGGGTCTCTAGTTGACCGTTATTCATCTCTGACAGACGATCCCCGACTTTGTTCTGAACCTCTAGTTCTCTGTTGTGGTGGAGAAATCCAGAGGAATAAAGGATAGATACTTTTTCTTCTTCTACATTGTGCATAGCAACCCAATTGAAGTGTTCACCTCGCTTTAGTTGTTTGCCATCAGCTACAAAAGGGACTTTAACGAATAGGGGCCAATCAAGTTGGAAGCCTAGATAACTAGGGTGCATGGGGGACAAATCCTTATGAGATTACTATTGTGTTCTGTTATTGTTGGGTAGCGTCCGAGAGCTACAGACCCCCGGACACACCATTAGTTTAGGGCTTTGATTAGGCCACAATCGTGCTGAAGAAGACACCAAGATCAGCGCCAACGACTTTCATATCGTAGGACATCTTGACCTGAATGTGTTCTGCAACCTGCTGCCGCTTGAGGGCATCATCCGAGAACGACTCAACAGTCACACCGAGGTTCGACACACCGGGAATGTTGTTCCAAGCGAAGGTAAGACCAGCAGCAGGGGTCATAAGACCAGAACTACGGGGCGTGTAGGTCAACAGTGCCGACTTACCACCGATGAAGGCATTGCTCTCAGAGAGACCTTCAGCGCCAGTGTTCTTGACAGCTTCCATGACGTAGAAGTTCTCTACCTCAAAGATTTCAGCCAACTTGGCATCAGTGATAAGGGCAGTGTTCGTGACAGTAGCCCCACCATTCAGACGCGAGAGGATCGAGGGGTGGTTAATCAGGATGTCACGGACTTCCTTGCCAACAACCATCGTATTGGGCTTGAAGCCACCCGACTTGAGTTGCATCGTACGACGAGCAAGGGTCACGTCAACAATAGGAGTGGCATTGGTGTAGTCAGACCATTGCGTCACTTCAGGAACAGTGTCATTGTCCCCGTTAACAACACCAGTGAACTCAGTACCCCAAATGCCTGCGGCGAAGAAGGTCGAAGCGAACTGCTCTTCCCGGTGGATCAGAAGACGGTTAACAAGGGTCGTAGCACCAGCCGAACGAATGTCCAGCATAGCGTCTTCGTTGGCAAGCGTCTGCTCGTCGAAGTCCATACCAAGGCCGAACACGTCGGCAAAGTAGGAGCTATTCGAGATCGACATACCGATACGGTTGACTTCGGTACGAGGGGCAAGTTTCAGTACATCACCAGCGCGGTTCATATTCGCACGGTCATAGATGTAATACTTGTCCGACTGACGCTGCACACCCACGGTCGGGAACACTTTGTCAGCGACGAAGTTAGTCTGTTCTTGCACATAAGCCAGCGTCAGATTGCTGAGGGGCTGGTCGATATGTACTTGCGAAGGGGTCAAAAGAGGCATAATATTATTCCTTATCTATGCTCTAGAAGGTTAAGCGGGGACGACATTGCCGCCTTGGATAAGCTCGATAGCGATGATTTGACCATCGACACCAGCTTCCAGAGCGTAGCCCATCACGACATCACCAGAAGCAGCGGTCAGAGCCGTACCATCAGCGCCAGTCTGGACGGCAGCACCAGCAGCAATAGTGCCACCAGCTTCAACCATCACCTTACCGGAGACAGCGACCGTGACAGCAGCACCAACGGCACCCCCGACAAGGCAAACACCAATGCAATTCTCACCAGCCGAATTGGCCAGATCAACGAACCCATCAGATTCCAGAGTAACAAACTTGAATTGTGCTGCCGCCAAGTCTACGCCAGCAATGAAAGTGCGGTTATCCCGCGAAGCCATAACAGCCATAATTATTCCCCTTTATAGGATTTGTTGATGAGCGACTTACCTTCGTCGGTCTTTGCCACGGCTGCATAAGCCTTAGCGAACTCGCTCTTTTTCATGTTGTGTTGGTCCATGTAGGACTTAACCATTGCATCCAGTTTGTCGGTAGCAGTGGCGAACTCGCCGTTAGCGTCCGATTTCCCAAATTCTTGCATAGCAGCCTCAAAAGCAGCATCAGCAGCCTTAAGTGCTTCCATGATAATCTCTTCGTCCGAGAAGGACTTCAACAGAGACTTGGCAACATCAACAGCAAAGTGGGGGAGGACTTCTCCAGCCATCTTGGTAAGCTCAATGTCAGCCTTCTCAATTTCGTGTTGCTTCTTGGCAACTTCTGCTTCTTCAAGGGCCTTGAGAACTGGCTCAGGAATATCAGCCTTAACAACTGACACACCGCCAACCTCAACCATCTCCACAGGAGCTTTCTTTTCGATAACTTCTGCTTTGATGACGTAGCCTTCTTCAATCAGTGCCTTGCGCAGACGCTGGTTCTCTTTCTTCAGATTGGCTACTTCATCTTCAAGGGACTTCTTCATCCCAGCTTCATAAGCCTTCATTGCTTCTTCCTCTGACAGACCTTTGTCCATGTAGGGTTTCAGCTTGGCTTTCATGTCATCAGACATTTTAGTTACATTCTCGGTCATAACGTCTCCATCGAGAGCTTTGAAAATAGGAGCTTTTGCCATCTGGTTAGCTCCTTTAGGAACAAGACTCAATTCGTCAAGTTCTAGGTTAATAAGTTCAGTAGGCATTAGAACTCCTGTTTTTGTGCGCGGCCCCCAATAGAGAACTCCGCGTATTCACCAGACTTTACTTTCTCCCAAAGGCTGTCGTCAGTTACGAAAAAACCTGAAATAACACCCTCCTTGTCAGACTGGATTCCAAGTGCTTCACAAATCTCTTTGCTCATGGGGAACGAATGGACAATCTGCCCTACCTGCTCACCTGAGTGGTTGATCTTACCGACCCTCACACCCTTCATAAACTCATTAAAGGCTTTGTGTAGCGTTTCTGTCTTGATGACATCACCTTGTAGATCAACTACAAGTTCACCTTTGTAGGTAGTGACACTAGCCCAACCGTAGATAATACGTTGTTCTTCATCAATCTTAAGTATTTTAACTGTATCAGGGGAAGATTTAGTCATTTCACTCACCGATGTATCTGCTTCCCACATTCTACATGACCAGTATCGGGCTGAGGTCTTATCTGATGCTGTATCACAAGACATCCTAGACCTGAAGTTGGCACGAGCTTTAGGGTTATCCCGTCTGATCTGCATATTAGGATCACCGAAAGTAACTCGCTTAATCTTGTCACCGTCTTGGACGAACACCTCAAACTTCTTGTTGCCACCTTGGATACGACGGGGCTTGTTCAAGGATACTGTTTCACCCTGATAGTCAGCCTTCTGCATATCTTCCTTGAGGATTTCTTGGATGACAACACGGAGCATCTCCATACGCTCGCTGGAAGGGGCCTTTGGTTCGTCATCTTCCATTTCAGCGCCATAGTATGCCAGATAAGCCTCATGGCTCTCAGCGGGCATAAAAACGGCCTGTCCGTCGTAGACTGAGATATGAGTAGCACCACCAAAACCCATGTCATAGCTACGGGCTACAGCCTCTCGCCCAGTAGTGAAGATGTCGTTAGCATAACGAGCTTTCTCGAAAGCGACCTCTTGAGCCTTTTCAAAGGCGACCTCTTGGGCTTTAAGAACATCAATCATGAGATTACCTTTGCTAAATAACCTTTAAAACTAGCGAACACTACTGCGTTATTAGAGCCAGCCTGAACAACAACGCGAATATCAGAGTTTCTAGGGACAATAACTGCTGGGTCAAGGTTAATATCCCAATTACCCCCGCCAGAACTAGTTGTAACAGCAGCCTTCTGGGTAAAGACCCTACCTGCCAACCTAACTTCCAAGTAGAAGTCTGCGGAAGAATCTTGCTTACCTGATACCCCACCAAAGCCACCTGTGAGGATGTAGTAATCAGTATCGCTGAATGTGGTTGCAGCCTTGAATGACTCTTGGAAGCCCAAGGGAATGTCGATGTGTACTTTTGTCAAGTCAGTTGGAATACCATCCACGATAGCTGTATTCTCATAGACAACAACACGACCTTGCAGGGGACTACCGTTGTTGTTGGTAGTTACAGACACCCTAGCTAGTGGGACAGGAAGGGCCACTCTTGTCTGACCATTGAGGTTCAGGATTTGACTGACAAAAGTAAACTTCTGGTCGAACCCAGTTCCAGTTACAGTGTGACCTTCAATGTAAATCTCTTCTTCGTCTAGAGCAGAACTAGAGGAGATGCTGTCGATTACGTTTGTAGACACATAGACTTCGTTAGAGTTGTTTACAGACCAGACCGTAGCAAAAGTATCAGCGGTCAGAGGAGCAGACTTACCGAACTTGATAAGGGACTTGGCTTTCTCATGCACAGAGACAAACTGTCCATACTGTCTGTAGATTTCTCTCTCTGCTTGAACTAGCCTAGCGTCTGGGACTTCATAGTTACGTCTCTCCCAGCTAGTCATTAGTTCAATTCCCTAACTACCTTGACCGTCTTGCTCCCATTATTAGGGAAGGTTTCTACTGAGGCATCAGCGTAAGTAACCTCAAACTCAACGTAGTAAGTTCCTACAGCGTCTGTATCCCCCACCTGCCAGTTATATTGACAAGTTCCAGTGGCTGCGTTAGTGATAGTCATAGGGGCATCAATCTTGAGTGTACCGTCAACAGACTTCATATGGAAACGAACATTAGCACTGGTCAAAAGGATAGGCTGTAGGGAAGCATCTTTAAGGCTTACCTGCAATGACGGGGAAGTATCGTTCTGTTTAATGCTGAAAGCCATCATGCAACCCTGTTATATTCGTTCTGTAGGTGAGCGTAGTTGTTGTTACCTATTTCGACATCATTGAAGAGTTCCGAGATAGTGACTTGGTTAGTTGAGTTACCGTCTACAGAGACAACCCTACGTTTTGATGCGTTAAAAGAAAGACTTCCAACAACAGGATTACCAGTTGTAATACCATTAGCAACAAGGTGGAAGACAACAACAACAGTTGCAGACCCTACTGTAGCTGGAGCAGTAGTAATACCTTGACCAAGTAAGGTATGTGACTGGGAGATTGAACTGTCAGCAACAGTTGGGGTATCAGTCGTAATACCATTAGCAACCAGAACAGAGTTTATAGTTATATCTGCGTTAGCAACGACAGGGGGTTGGGTATTGATGTTGTCAGCAACAAGAACATGAGCCTGAGTGACTACACTGTCATCAACAACAACAGACCCAGTTGTGATCTCAGCGAGGATTAAGGAATGTTCTTGCGTAAGATTGGGAGAACCAACAACAGGAGTACCAGTGGTAATTGGAGTGGCGTTAAACGCATCGTCCCCAGACACCGTAATACTAGGAACTGTGGGTTGACCTGTCGTAATAGCTACAAGAGACAGATCATGCTGTTGGACTAT
>TARA_R110000868_G_scaffold129155_2_pt1 | contig 10797 bp, 11 predicted proteins | sample TARA_R110000868 | Tara Oceans TARA_R110000868 (sample SAMEA4397489) | marine metagenome | biome: Polar Biome; feature: [SRF] surface water layer (ENVO:00010504); material: water (ENVO:00002006), including particulate matter (ENVO:01000060) such as... | depth 5 m | reverse complement strand
CAGGTGCAGATAGGGCATGATCTTGGATTCATCGCGATGGGCGGCGATCAGCGCCTCATCCATATCGCGCGGATGACTGGTCAGATAACGCACGCGCTCAATGCCGCCAATCAGGGCGAGATGGCGCAAGAGCTGCCCCAGACCCCAGGATCCGTCAGCCTCGCGGCCAGCCGGCGGGGCGCCATGGTAGGCGTTCACATTCTGGCCCAGCAGGGTGATCTCGCGCACGCCCTTGGCGGCGAGACGGCGAATCTCGTCAACCAGCTGGTCAACCGGGCGCGACCATTCGGCGCCGCGCGTATAGGGCACGACGCAGAAGGTGCAGAATTTGTCGCAGCCTTCCTGCACCGTCACAAAGGCCGAATACCCCTCGACATGACGCTCGGTCGGCAATTGGTCGAACTTGTCCTCGACCTCGAACTCCGTATCGAGCGCCTCACCCCGGGCCCGGTGGGCGCGGGCAATCAGTTCAGGCAATTTGTGATAGCTCTGCGGCCCGACCACGAGATCGACGGTCGGCGCACGGCGCATGATCTCGGCGCCCTCGGCCTGGGCGACACAGCCGGCGACGGCGATAGTCATGCCACCCTGGTCAGCCTTGGCGTCCTTGAAGGGGCGCAGGCGCCCAAGATCGGAATACAGCTTCTCCGCCGCCTTCTCGCGAATATGGCAGGTATTGATGATGACGAGGTCGGAGCCTTCGGCCTCCTCGGAGGTCTCATAGCCAAGCGGCGTCAGAACGTCCTTCATCCTTTCGGAATCATAGACATTCATCTGGCAACCATAGGTCTTGATATAAAGACGTTTACGCGTCGAGCTCATCGTCACTCTGGTGCAACCGCGACCGGTCGACTTGTTGGCACTCCGGTCCATGCCGGGGAAGCCGCGCGTTATGGGCGAAACTCATCCTCAAAGCAAGACCTGCCGCTTCACTCGGCCTCGGGCGGGACCGGTTTTGCGAGGGTTGCGACATCCTGGCTGCGCGAGGACAGGCCGACGATGAGCGCCAAAACCGTCAGCACGGCGGCCAGCAGGAATGCAGCACCGGGGAGGTAGACGGGCGCTGAGTCAGCGGTGAAGTAACGGAAGACTAACGGCAAGGTTAGCGGACCGATCACCATCGACAGGCTCTGCAGGCTGGACATCGCGCCCTGCAGCTCGCCCTGGCTATTGGCCGGCACCAGCCGGGTACAGATCGACTGCATCGCCGGCCCCCCGATTCCAGCCAGGGAACCGAAAGCCATGATGACGTAGAAGACCCAGACTTCGCTGACGAATCCATAGCCGATATAGGCCAGGGCCGCGATCGAGAAGCCGATTCCATAAGCCCGCCACTCGCCAATTCTGGCGACGATAATCCGGGTCAACCCACCCTGGACAATGGCCGACGCCAGCCCGACCGCCATCAGCGACAAGCCGATATCGCTCGGCGTCCAGTCAAAGCGCAAAGTCGAGAAATAAGTCCACAATGCCGGGAAGGCCGCATGCCCCAGGAAGAAGAGAAATGCCGCCGTCAACATGGCAAAAACGACTGGATACTGGCGCATCTGCAAGAGCGACCCGAACGGGTTGGCGCGCCGGATACTGAACGGCCGGCGGTTCTGGGGGCTCAGGGTTTCGGGCAGGATGAAATAGCCATAAATCACATTGATCCCGGCCAGGGCGGCCGCGGCAAAGAATGGATAACGCGGGTCGACTTCCCCGAGCAGGCCGCCCACCACAGGGCCCAGGATGAAGCCGAGCCCAAAGGCAGCGCCCATCATTCCGAAACGCCCGGCGCGGTCCTTGGCATCAGTAATATCAGCGATATAGGCGTTCGCCGTCGTATAGGTGGCACCGAATACGCCCGAGAGCATACGGCCGAGAAACAGGACGGCGAAGCTCGTCGCCGTGCCCATGATCAGATAGTCGATCGTAAACCCGGCCATCGCAAACAAGAGGATGCGGCGGCGGCCATAACGGTCGCTCAATCCGCCAATGATCGGCGCAAAGATGAATTGCGTGAACGCGAAAACGCCCATCAGCAATCCGCCCATCACCGCGGCGCTCTCGATGGGCTGACCTGTCAGCTCCATCACAAATTGCGGCATCACCGGAATGATGATGCCAAATCCGATCATGTCGATCAGAACAGTGATGAAGATGAAGACGAAAGCGTGCTTGCCGGGTGGGCGTGCAGACATGAGCGCTCCTCGATCGGGCGCCTACTCCCCGGCGCTCTTGAGCGGTACGCCGTATAACTCCATGCGGTGATCGACAAGCTTGTAGCCCAGCTTGCGCGCGACCGCTTCCTGCAGCCGCTCGATCTCTTCATTGACGAATTCAATCACCTCGCCGGATTTCAGATCGATCAGGTGATCATGATGCTCGTCGCCGACTTCCTCATAGCGCGAGCGTCCATCGCGAAAATCATGACGCTCGATAATGCCGGCTTCTTCAAATAGGCGCACGGTCCGATAGACGGTTGCCAGGGATATCCGCGGATCTTCCGCGGCGGCGCGACGGTGAAGCTCCTCGGCATCTGGGTGATCTTCAGAATCCGACAGGACGCGGGCAATCACCCGGCGTTGGTCGGTCATCCGCAGACCCTTGTCGACGCAAAGTTTTTCGATCCGATCCGCCATGAGATATCCCTTATTCGCTGAGTGGAGTGATAGGCTGTGAACCGCTGGTCTGTCCATCACCGCAGAGTGCTTTTTCAAGAACCAGGGCATCGCTGCCATCAGGGTAGTAAGCCCGCCTTTGTCCGATCTGGCTGTAACCTGCCCGAAGATACAATGATTTCGCCGAGGTGTTGAGCGTCGAAACTTCAAGAAACAGCCGTGCTGCGCCGCGCGCCGCAGCATACGCTTCGCCACAGGCCAGGATTTGAGCACCGGCTCCCCGGCCCCGCTGTGCGGGTACGACACCGATTGTGAGGAGCTCGGCCTCATCAGCCGCGACACGGTATAGCGCCATTCCCACGACGGCATCACCGAACCACGCCACCAGGCCAAGTGTCGTCGGCATATGCATCATCGCCGCGATTTCACCCTCCGACCAGAAAGGCTGAAAACAGAGCGCATGGACTTGCGCCATTTTACCAGCCGAGTCCGGCCCGGTCCGCTCGACCCGTATCGTGCTCAAGGTTGCCGGCCTCCAGGCAATTTCGCATCCGGAGGGCGCGCATAGAAAGGCAGGGGCGGCGCCTGCGCGATATCGGCGCATTCCGCCAGGTCCAGAAGGGCCGGCAGGTCGATTGTCGTCAGGGCGAGATCGGTAAATTGCGGCAGATCGATCAGAGCCGCCCCGCTACCCGCGAGATGTCCGGTATCGCCGGCCAATTCCCGGATCCGGGTGGCCACGCCGGCGACGGGCAATAATTCGGGCTTGGTCGCGATCCCACCGGCCCAGACCTGAAGAATAATATCGCCGCGTTTGGCATCATGCAGCACGGCCAGTGGGCCGGAAATTCTCGCGGTCTGGGCCAAAACAGCCAGATTGCCGATCCCGACCGCCTGCGCATCTATTGCGAAGGCGAGGCCTCGAGCGAAAGCCACGCCAACCCGGCTGCCGGCGAAACTACCCGGGCCCGTCATCACGCCGATCCGCGTGATCTGGCGCGCTTTCAGACCCGCCTCTTCCAACATGCGTGCAATCATGGGGGCGAGGTATTCAGCATGGCCGCGCCCGATCGGGTCCGAGCGGCACAAATCCGGCTGCCCCGCGACGCGCAGCGCCACGGAGCAATCAGAACCGGTCGTATCAATCGCCAACAAAGCCATGCGAGCGGTCTAGATGATTTGCGCGGCCTCGTCGAAGCTCAGACGCGGCAGGCGCGGGAAGAGGTTTTTCGTCGTCCCGACCCCGAGATTGATCAGAATGTCCGACTTCCAGTTTTCCGTCGCCGGATTTCCGGCAAAGAATTCGGCATCAACCCCGGCCGCATCGAAACCGGTCATCGGACCGGTATCGAGCCCCAGGGCCCTTGCGGCAATCAGAAAATAGCCAGCCTGAAGCACCGAATTGCGGCGGCCATTGAGCTCGGCACCCGGGCCGGTAAACCATTCGCGGGCCCCGGGATTGTGCGGCATTAACTGGGGAATCTTGTCATAATATTTCTCGTCCCAGGCGAAAATGACCGTCACCGGAGCCCGCATAGACTTGTCGACATTGCCTTCAGCCAGAAACGGCTTGAGCCGCGCCTTGGCGGCCTCGGATTGCACGAAGACAAAGCGGGCCGGCGAGTTGTTCGCGCTGGTCGGGCCCATTTTTGTGATGTCGTACAAGCGCTTCAGCGTTTCCTCGGGGATCGGCGTCGGCTCGAAATCATTATAGGTGCGCGCTTCAAGAAAGATTTGCGCGATGGCATCTTCATCGATGACGGTGTTGGTGGTGGGTTTGCTGGTCACTTCGCCTGACATGTTTCGATCTCCGCAGAATGGATTGATGTTGCGGCAGACTTAAACAGGCCGGGAACCGAATTTAATATGCCGAATTGGAAAAAGACTTGCTTCGTCCCGGACGCAGTCGTCAGGCGACCGCTTCGACGGACTGGATTTCCGGGATGTAATGCTTGAGGAGATTCTCGATCCCGGCCTTCAGCGTCATCGTCGAGGACGGGCAGCCAGAACACGCGCCGCGCATCTTCAGCCGCACCGTGCCGCTCTCGGCAAGGAAGGAATGGAACAGGATATCGCCGCCATCCTGGGCCACCGCGGGACGCACGCGCGTATCGATGAGCTCAATGATTTCCTTGACGATCTCGGCGTCGTCGCCGGCATAGGCTGCGTGGCCGCTCTCGGTTTCCGCATCGCCGAGAATCGGTCGACCCGATTGCAGCCCGTCCATGATGGCGCCCAGCAGGAAGGGTTTGACATGATCCCACTCGACGGTGCCATCCTTGGTTATGGCAATGAAGTCCTCGCCGAGAAACACGCCCGTCACGCCCTGGATCAGGAAGAGATCAGCCGCCAGTGGCGAGGCCTCGGCAGCATCCGCTGTCTCGAATTCATGCGGTCCGCCGGGAGATATCTCGCGGCCGGGCAGGAATTTCAGCGTGTTGGGATTGGGTGTGGCTTCGGTCTGGATGAACATCGGGCATCTCCTTGTCCCTCAATTGGCGCTGAATCGGACAAGGTTCAACCCCTTCATGGACAGGGTTATCAGGACATGGCGTCGATTTCGGAGTTTTCCATATCACCCGGCACCACCGTCACCGGGATGGCGCGGCCGCTGAACAAGCCCTTGCCCCGTGCCAGCGCCATCACAAGCGGGCCGGGACCTTCGCTCGAAACCGACGCGCCCAGCACCAGAAACGAGATCAGGGGGTCGTCCTCGATCACCTGGGCCAGGACGGCGCGGCGTTCCCCTTCCCGCAAAACCAGCTCGGGCCGCTCACCGGTGACAGCCTCGGCATCCTCGGCGAGGGATTCGAGCATGGCTTCAGCAGCCACTTCAGCCTCCCGCTTCGCGGTCTCGGCAACCCCGATCCAGTGATTGAAATCACCGGTCTGGTAGGTGGCGAGGATCGCCACCTTGGCACCAAGCGTATGGGCGCGACGCGCAGCGAAATAGAGCGCCTTGCGACACTCGGGGCTGTCATCGGCGATGGTGAGAAATTTTCGGGTGCGATTTGACATTGTCGTGGAGTTTGGCGAGTTCAACGGGCCTCGTCCAGTATTTGGTTTCCGGGACGTGTGAAACAAGGGTGCGATCCGCCATGACTCAACATGAAGACCGGCGCAATGCAGCCAGTGGCCTGCGCACGACACACTTGACTGACGAGGCCCTCGTGCAGGCGAATGACCGCGACGAGGCTGCGCATTCCATGGCGTTTGCTGATATTCGCTCGGTCCGGCTCAATGTGGAAATGGCCGGGCCTGCGAGCCAGGTTGTCTGCCGGGTCCAGGACGAATCCGGCCATGAACTCGTCTTCGGATCGATGAGCTGGGTGCGCCCGGGCGCCTGGGAATTGAAGGCCGACACGTTTCGAAATCTTCTTGTCGGCCTGCACCGGGCGCTCGCACCGCACCGCCACGCGATTCAATTCCTTGAGGGCTCGAAGCCCGGCTTCATGTGGACCCTGTTTACCGCCGGAGCCGCGGCGGGCGCGGCCTGCCTGGCAGGCTTTGGCTGGCTTTTCCTGTTGCAGGAAAACGCCGTCGGCCTGTTCTTCCTTCCAGGCGTATTGGGCGGCGCCTGGCTGATGCGCGTGTTCTGGCCGCGCGCGCCCAAACCCTATGATCCCGACCGCTATGCGCTGGCCAAACCACTGGAGCCCGCGCCGACAACCGGCACGGACGCAGGCTGAAACGCTAGCCGGGAGCGGCCGCCGGCGCCGTCGAGCGGACGTCAAACTCGACCGGAACCTCGCCCGTGCGCTCGAACACCAGCACGCCAGACACGCTCTGGCCCTCAACCACCGGATCCAGCCCGAACACCATCAGATGATGGCCGCCGGGCGCGAACAGCAGCGGACCTGCCGGCCCGATATCCTGCGGGCCGATCGGACGCATCTGCATCATGCCGGTCTCGGGGTCCATGGTGTGACCATGAAGTTCGACCCGGTCGGCACCATCAATGCGGGCCGAAACCAGACGGTCTGCGGTGCCCGCACCCAGCGAAGCCGCGAAATAGGCGGCGGTGACGTCGCGTCCTTGCGGATGCGGCCGCATCCAGGCGGCGCGGACATTGATCACCGGTGCGATGCCATCATCCGGCAAGGGCGCCGGCGCAGCGTCGGGCGCCATCTCGGACATGGCATGACCGCCATCATGGCTGACGGCAACGTCTTCCTCGACGCCGCCACAACCCGCCAGAAAAGCGGCCGCGGCCAAACTCAGGGATAATCTCATCATCACGCGTCTCCAGATTTCGCCAGTCCAGTTAGCCCGCCAGCAGACGGCCTGTCAGTGCGGCCATCTGTCCCGGAGCCGGAGCTAGCTCCAATATCCAATGATTTGTTTGGCTTGCTTGAGCACCGGCGCCGCCACGGTGCGTGCCCGCTCTGCCCCGTCGGTGAGAATCCGGTCGATCTCGGCCCGATCCGCCACCAGGCGACGGAACTCATCGGAGATTGGTGCCAGATACTCGACGGCGACATCAGCGAGTGCGGGCTTGAACACGCCGAAGCCCTGACCGGCGAACTCAGCCAGCACGTCGGCCTTGGTCCGGCCCGTCAGGGCGGCATAAATCCCGACCAGATTGGTGGCTTCGGGACGGGCATTCAACGCCTCAAGCGTGTCAGGCAGAGGCTCGGGGTCTGTCTTGGCCTTGCGGATCTTCCTGGCAATCGTGTCGGCATCATCATGCAGATTGATGCGCGAATTGTCGGACACATCCGACTTTGACATTTTCGACAATCCGTCGCGCAGGCTCATGATCCGCGCGCCCGGCCCCTGGATATAGGGTTCGGTGATCGGGAAGATCATCTCGCCGTCACCATAATCCCGGTTAAAACGGGCGGCGACGTCGCGGCACAATTCGAGATGCTGTTTCTGATCGTCACCGACCGGTACATGGGTCGCCTTGTAGACCAGGATGTCGGCCGCCATCAGGACCGGGTAGGTGAACAGGCCAACGGAGGCGCGCTCCTTGTCCTTGCCGGCCTTGTCCTTGAACTGGGTCATGCGCTCGGCCCAACCCATGCGGGCGACGCAGTTGAAAATCCACGCCAGTTCAGCATGTTCGGGAACCGCCGATTGTGCGAAGAGCGCGCTCTTGGCCGGATCAACGCCGGCAGCAATATAGGCCGCAGCGGCAGCCCGCACCGCACCGGGCAGCGCCTTGGGGTCGTGCGGCATGGTGATCGCATGCATGTCGACGACGCAATAGAAACACTCGAAGCTACCCTCATCCTGCAAGGCGACCCAGTTCTTGAGTGCCCCGAGATAATTGCCCAGATGCAGCTGACCGGTCGGCTGCATGCCGGAGAAGATGCGCTTCGGGCCGTTATATTCGGTCGGGTTTTCACTCATGGCGTGCCTCGGGTGGAATGAGGTTGAAAGAAGCCTGTGGTCATAACGGCCGCAATGGCAGGCCTCAAGGGCGCTTGAGCGCGTCAAGCAGCTCGGAAACCCTCAACGCGCCGGTCAGCATCGCCGACCCGCCAAATACCAGCGCACCAGAACCACAGACCAGCACCAGCGCCAAAAGCGGAATGCCAAAGCTGTGATCGATAATCCAGGCCGTATGCTGATCGGCCATCGCCAGGAAGGCCGACATCAGGATCACCGCGCCGAGAATGCGCGGCAGTCGGTGCAGCAAGCGGGCGTCCGGCTGCAACAATCCGCGCTTGCGCAGGGTGACCGCGAGCAAAATGGCATTGACCCAGCCAGCCACTGAGGTGGCGATGGCCAGACCGAGGAAGTTCAACGGTCCAAAGAAGAGGATCAGGCCAAGCACCAGATTGACCGCGACAGAAACCGCCGCATACCGCATCGGTGTCATCGTGTCCTGGCGCGCGAAAAATCCGGGCGAGAGTACCTTGATCAGCACGAAGGCTGGCAAGCCGAACGCAAAGGCGACCACGGCCAGCGACACCCGGTCGGCCGCTTCGGCCGTGAAGGCACCGTTCTGATACAGGGCGGTGACGATAAAATGCGGAATGACGGCGAGCGCTGCAGCCGCGGGTAGCGTCAACGCCATCGAGACCTCGAGACCGCGATTCATCACATTGGCGGCTCCCGTCACATCGCCGGAACGCAGCCGGCCGGACAATGTCGGCAGCAACACAACACCCATTGCGATGCCGACCACGCCGAGCGGGAATTGGTACAGGCGATCCGCATAATACAGCCAGGACCGTGCCCCCTCCTCCAGCGTCGCGATCGACGACGTCACGAGAATATTGATCTGCGTCACGCCAGCCGCCACAGCACCGGGAACGCCCAGCACGATCAACCGCCGGGTGTCCGGTGTCAGCCTGGGCAAGCGCAAACTCAGGCGCACACCGAGCTGGCGCACGGAAAACCAGAGCCAGGCGGTCTGCAGCACGCCGGATGCCGTGATACCGATACAAAGATAAAGCGCCATCTGCTCGCCGCCGGCACCGGAGAAAAGCATGGTGCCGATCAGGGTCAGATTGAGCAGCACCGGCGCTGCAGCCGCGGCGGCAAACTTGCCGTGCGAATTGAGCACGCCACTCAGCATGGCCGAGAGCGACATCATCAGCAGATAGGGCATGGTGATCTGCGTCAGCAGAACGGCCAGCTCGAAGGTTTGCGGATTTTCGATGAAACCCGGACCCAGCAGATACATCAGCCAGGGCATGCCGATCTGCGCCACAATCACGAAGATCAGCATCGCGGTGAAGAGCAGCGACAAGACCTGCCGTGCAAAACGCTGGGCGTCCGTTGGGCCGTCGCCTTCAAGCTTGCCTGCATAGAGCGGCACAAAGGCAGAATTGAACGCACCTTCGGCGAAAATGCGCCGGAAAAGATTGGGAAACTGGAAGGCCGTCAGGAAGACGTCTGTCGTGGCACCGGCACCAAGTGCCGCCGCCAGAAGCATTTCTCGCACCAGTCCAAGAACCCGGCTTGCCGACGTGAACAGGCCGACAATGGCTGACGACCGCAAAAGACGCATGACTACCTCAAAACGCTGGCGCGGGCGCGGGCGATACCGCGTTCGGCAGCCTTCTCGTCGAGCGCGGTTTCACTGGCACTCAGGACTGTGATCAAACCGGCATGAAGGCGTTCTGTCACGGCGGCGTCCTCCAGCTTGTGGCCCAGATGAGTGACGTAGAACACATCCGTGGCGCGTTCGCCATAACCGTCGATCTGGGCGGAGGTCAGCGACAGGTTCTCATCGGCGATAACATCAGCCAGATCCGCCAACAGGCTCGGCCTGTCGCGCCCGGACGCTTCGATCACTGTGGCATGTTCAGCCAATTCATTGGAAATACTGACATAGGGCTCGACCCGGAAAGCTGCGTCACGATGCTTCATTGGCATGATGCGGCGTCGCCGCACGGGAAACTCTCCCGTGGCCACCAGTCTGAGATAGTCCACCAGGGCATCTCGCTTCGGCGTATCGTCACGGCCATAGGGCTGGCCTGCCGCGTCCTGGATATGGAAAATATCAAAGACATTGCCCGACACGGTCGTATTGATCGTCGCGCCGACTACATCAGCACCCATATCGGCCAGGGCAGCGGCAATATCTGCAAACACGCGCTCGCGGTCCGGCGACCAGATCATGACTTCCGTCGCCGCCCGGCGCCGATCGACCCGGACTGCGGCGGCCGAGGCACGACCCGTCTCGAAGACATGCCGGGCGAAGGCTGCGTGCCGGAAACGATCCTCCTCGGAGAATGAGACCCAATAGGCATCATTCAACTCCGCCGCCCACCACTCAGCGAAGGCCGGATTGATCCGCGCCAGGCTGGGCAGCGCCTTGTCACGTGTTGCCCGCGCCTTGTCAGACAGGGTTTCACGCGCCCGCTCCAGTCCGGCCCCTTCGCTTTTGAGCACCTGTTCGGTCGCCGCGTACAAATCCCGGATCAGCTGGCCCTTCCAGCCATTCCACACGCCCGGCCCGACGGCGCGAATATCGACCACGGTCAGCACAGTGAGCAGACGCAAGCGCTCGACTGTGCCGACAGCGGCGGCGAAATCCGCCACGGTCTGCGGATCGCTGAGATCGCGGCGCTGGGCGGTATCGCTGAGCAGGAGATGGGTCTGGATCAGCCAGGCAACGAGCTCGGTTTCTGTATCATCAAGGCCCAGCCGCTTGCAGGCGGTGCGTGCACGGATCGCGCCTTCAATACACTGATCGCCCGAACCCTTGCCGGTATCGTGAAGCAGGACCGCCAGA
>TARA_R110000868_G_scaffold44106_2_pt1 | contig 10800 bp, 7 predicted proteins | sample TARA_R110000868 | Tara Oceans TARA_R110000868 (sample SAMEA4397489) | marine metagenome | biome: Polar Biome; feature: [SRF] surface water layer (ENVO:00010504); material: water (ENVO:00002006), including particulate matter (ENVO:01000060) such as... | depth 5 m | reverse complement strand
CTTCTTGGGTTTATATTTTGATTTTTCAAATATTTCTTTAGCATTTGCTTTTAATAATCCTTGCAAAGATACTTCATTGTTATTCATATATGAACGAACAATTTGCCATCCAATCCAAGAACCTACTCTTCCAGGAGACTCATTATCAATTTCCAAATAAAATTTAGAAAAAGGAGCAGGATTAATAAATCGAGGAATCAGTTTTTGATCATCACTATACAGCATTTCTTTTTCTATAAAATAACGCCATATATAACTTTCATTTTCCTCGCACCATTTAATCTGTTCAGAGGTATACCCCATTTTATCAGCATCGCTATAATCAGGCAAAAACATATCTTTTAAATACAATTCTTTCCCAGCATAAACCATATCAGACAATAAACTCTTTTCTTGATTAGGCGACACTTTATATTTAAAAAAACCAGAAACTACATCAGGCATAATTTGTTTTTGTTCGAAATTTTGCTTGATATAATTGGGAAACTGATAAAATTTATGTTCTTTACCTAAATACATCTCAAGAGAAATAACCACAATACTATCCGCATAAATTGCTTTGTTATTGTAATCCATTTCAGATATAACAGTGATTATTTTTGGGGTTTTTGTTTTAGGAAAATAATACTTTACATGTTGAAAAAGCGAAGTTAATTCTGATTTTGTTGGTTCAAAATCAGCATATTTTTTTTGCACTTCAGTATACAATTCAAGCCACTGAGGGTTTTGCATTTTTTCCACCCAAACTTCGTCATCATTCCCTTGTGGAAAGAAAAAAGGAAACTCTTTTTTTAGTTTATTTAAATCTTTGGGTTGTGATTCAAAAAAAAGCTTGTCAAAACGAACTACTTTTAATTCAACAGGAACTTCAGCTACTGCTTTTTCAATTTTATTTTTTTGACCACACGATAAAAAAAACAGAGATAGAACAAAAGGAATTATATATATTTTCATTTTTTTAATTAAATTTGCATACGAAAAATAAGGCAAAAGTACATACTGCCAAAAGACTTTGCAAATATACATTCCTCCTACCTAAAAGTTAAACTATTATGACAAAAAAAAATACTATTCAAGTTGAAAAAGTCAATACTCATATTGTAAACTGGTTAAAAACATATGCCGAAAACTCAAAAGTAAACGGGTTTGTTATTGGAATTTCTGGAGGAGTTGACTCTGCTGTTACTTCCACTTTATGTGCTCAAACTGGTTTACAAGTATTATGCGTAGAAATGCCAATCCACCAACATGAAAGTCATGTAAGTAGAGGACGTGAGCATATAAAACAACTAAAAAAACGTTTTTCAAATGTTTCTAGTGCTGAAGCCGATTTAACCTTACTTTTTGAAACTTTTAAAAAAACAGTCCCTGCAAACACTGAGGATTGTAAACTCCCAATTACCCTTGCCAATACCAGAGCACGTTTACGCATGACAACTTTATATTATTTCGCTGGAATAAACGGATTATTAGTTGCAGGAACAGGAAATAAAGTAGAAGATTTTGGTGTTGGTTTTTATACAAAATATGGTGACGGAGGAGTTGATCTAAGTCCAATTGCTGATTTAATGAAATCAGATGTTTTTGCATTAGGAGCTTATTTAAAGGTACCCAAGTCCATTTTAGAAGCCACACCATCAGATGGGTTATTTGGAGATGAAAAGTCCGACGAAGAGCAATTAGGAGCTAGTTATGACGAATTAGAATGGGCAATGCGCTTTGATGAAGAAGATAAATCTCAAGAAAACTTCACAGAAAGAGAAAAAATTGTTTATGGAATCTACAAAAGATTAAACAAAATTAATCAACATAAAATGAATCCTATACCAGTTTGTTTACTTAATCGGGATTAATAGCACTTTATCTAAAATAAATAGCAATTATCTATTTTTTTAACTAACTTTAATGACAAGATTAAACAAAAAACTCTTAAAAAAACAATATTATGATAAAAGTTTGTTTAGCAGATAACTATCCGGTAGTGCATTTTGGAGTAAAATCTTACTTCAAAGACCATGGTGAAATTTCAATTACCGCAAATGTGGGAAGTTTTTTAATGATTAGAGACATTCTTCTCACTAAAGATATTGATGTTTTAATTTTAGACTTAGAATTGGAAGGACTTTCAAGTATTTTTGAAGTAAAATCAATTTTGAAAAATTTTCCGAAAACAAAAATTATTATTTTCAGTGGACTATCTGAACAAATTTATGCACCAAATGCAATTAAGGCGGGTGTATCTGGATTTGTCCATAAAAAAGAAAAATTGGAAACACTAGGTCTATCCATTATAAAAGTGTACCAAGGTAAGATTATAATGAATGAAACCGTTAAGAAAAACCTTGCTTTAATAGCCAAACAAAGTAAAAGCGAACGACTGTATAGAAAACTATCCAATCGCGAAGTGGAAGTGCTGCGTTATTTAAGTGGTGGGAAAAAGAACCATGAAATTGCAGAAATCCTAAATCTTAACGAAAAAACAATCAGTACATATAAATTACGATTGTTAACCAAATTAAACGTAACCAATCTGGTAGATCTTGTTGATAAGGCTAAAAAACTAGAAATCGTTTAATTAAATCTGGACATAACTCGTCCTAATTTTTTTGAAAAAGCATGAGTTAAGCCATTATAATCTTGAATCATTGTCATTGGTTCTGTATTATCTGCATCAGCTGATATTGAACCTTTTAATTCCTCAATAATCCTGCCTACTAGATACCAACGTAATGTCAAAATAGTTTCTGAAACATTTTGAGCAATGGTGTCATTTTTTGATTTTGGAAAAATATTCTGCCCCTCCCAATTGTGCATAACAAGTCGCTCCTCTTCCATCAAGATATCCGTAACTTCTTGTGCAAAGTCTGGTTGCAAATGCATTAAATATTGTTCTAGACTAAAAGAATCATTTTGGAGGTAATAATTTGTCAAGTCATTAAATATTTCTCTAAATAAAGGATTTGCTAATTGCACCTCATCTTCTTGAAGACTCAAATAAATTCTTTGAAAAACTTTAAATTCCCTTTTCTCAACAACCATGACGATCTCTCCATCTTCATTAGTTTTCATGAATGTATCCTCAAACTCTTCCGTTTTATTACCATACAAAAGTAATATTTCAATTATTTTTCGTTCTAAACGATAGAGAATATCGACTTTTTCAGCTTCAACTGGATTCTCGTTTTTTATTACTTCAAAGGATTTTTTTCCTTGCTCCTGTTTTTGTTTTTTCCCAACCTCTACAACATCTTTTTGAACTAATTGTGCCAAAGTACTCACCAATACTTGCTCTGAAATATCCATTATTCTAGAACATTCCTGAATGTAAATTTCTCTTTGGATTCGATCTGGGATTTTTGAAATACTAAAAACCATATCTCGAATCAAATCAGCTTTTTTTATAGGGTCGTTCTTGGCTTCATTCATTAACATTGAAGCCTTGAATTGTATAAAATCCTTGGCATTAGTTTCTAAATAAGCTACTAAATCATCATATGACGTTTTTTTGGCAAAACTATCTGGATCTTCTCCATCAGGAAAAGCACATACTTTTACATTCATTCCTTCCTCAAGAATCAAATCGATTCCTCGAATTGACGCACGGAGTCCTGCCGCATCTCCATCAAAAAGGACTGTTATATTTTTTGTCAATCGATTCACCAACCGAATTTGATCTGGGGTCAATGCTGTACCAGATGAGGAAACAACATTTTCAATACCTGCTTGATTGAACTGGATAACATCCGTATATCCTTCTACTAAATAACAATTATTCAATTTAGCAATGGATTGTTTGGCTTGAAAAATACCATACAAAACTTTACTCTTATGATAAATATCACTTTCAGGCGAATTGAGGTATTTAGCTGCTTTTTTATCATTTGTCAAAATTCGCCCCCCAAAACCTAATATTCGACCAGACATGCTTTCTATAGGGAACATCACTCGACCTTTGAAACGGTCAAAGGGCCTGTCTTCTCTAGGAATCGTTAAACCTGTACTTTCTAAAAATTCTAATTTATATCCTTTTCCTAATGCTTCTTTGGTAAATGCATCCCAGCTTTCAGGAGAATAACCTAAGCTAAATTTCTTGATCGTTTCATTCGTAAACCCTCTTTCTTTAAAATAAGAATAACCAATAGCTTTTCCTTCTTCGGAATTTAAAAGTGTCTTATGAAAATAGTCTTTTGCAAATTCAGAGACCAAATACATGCTTTCTCGAACATCAGTTATGGCTTTTTCTTCATCCGTTTGCTCTGTTTCTTCAATTTCGATATTGTATTTATTAGCCAAGTATCGAATGGCTTCAGGATAGGTAAAATGGGAATGCTCCATCAAGAATGCGACTGAATTCCCTCCTTTACCAGAACTAAAATCTTTCCAGATTCCCTTAGCAGGCGATACCATGAAGGAAGGTGAACGCTCATCAGAAAATGGGCTCAAACCTTTAAAATTACTACCGGCGCGCTTTAAATTAACGAAATCACCAATAACCTCCTCTACTCGAGCAGTTTCGAAAACAGTATCTATTGTGGCTTTTGAAATCAATTGATTTTAGGGTCAAAGTTATGAAAGGTCAAAGTTACAAAGTTTTTAAATAGCAAAACCCTTTCATGATTCAATATCTGAAAGGGTTTATTAACTAACTAAAAAACATTTTAATTGAAATCAAATCTAAGTCCTAGAGAGACATTATTTTGCTTTAATTCGTTATTTTTAAATATGGGGTTTAAATCATATTTAACATACAAACTAGTCGCTTTATATCCTACATAACTACTTAGACCGTATATAAAATCACTAGTATTAAATCCCCCTTTTAATTTATCAGTTGCTTGGTGATTATCGACTTGGTATTTCAAAATTTGTTTTGTTTTTAACCGGGTCCCTACATACCCCCCAAAACCCATTCTCCATGACTGATGCGTTCTAAAATAGGTTTGGTCATTTTTTATTTTTTTTCCTGAAAAATCAAATTCCAAATGCAAAGGCAATACTAAATAAACATTTTTAAAACGAGCTTCTTCTATATTTATACTATTAGCAGCTGGAACATTAGAATTCGTTTGCAAAATAGTTTCGTTACCGTTAGCCTCAAAAAAACGATTGTCAGTAGGTCGTAAATTATTATACATCACTGAAAAACCATATTTCAAGTGTAACAAATTAGCATTTTTAAATAGTCTGGTGTTGGACGTAAATCCCCATTCATAAAAGTGAGAACCTAAATATCTAAAATCAGAATCTTTAACATCACCTTCTGTAGCAACATTATTTAATCCTAATGCAAAAACAAATTGAGAAGTAGTTCTTTTTTCATTTCTACTATTATTCTCATACCCTTTATCTCCTTTTTCCCATTTCAAGATTAACTTATACGGTTTTTTCAATGTATCTGGTTCTGATATTTGGCCATCTACTTTTTCTTGAACCAGATTTGCTAATTTAGCTTGTTCAACTGCTACTCTAGTTTCAATATTAGCAGCTCTTGCTTCTGCTAATTTTCTCTTTTGAATTTCGGCTTCTTCCTTAGTTATGCCTCCATTAATTAATTGGTCATTCACTAAGTCCACTTCTAGCTTTAAAGCTAATTTTTCTTCGTTGGTAATCATTTCGATTTTCTCAGCAATTGATTTTGCTCTTTTTTCGAATGAATCTTGTGCCGCCATTTTAGATGCTAAAAGGCATGCCAATAGTGCTAAGTAAATTGTAAAATTTCTCATGATAATTTGATTTAAATAATGATTGATGATTTGTTTATTCTAAATTCCTATTGGCCAAAGCCACTTTTACAGTTTGGTAATTTTTGTTGATTTTGACAATCACTTTTTCTCTAAATGAAGGTTCGAGTTCCCTATCAACTTGTGAAAGCAAACTATTTGCGTTCACAGATATGGCCTGCATTTGGCCATTACTATTCCCTTTTCCATTTTTTGATTCAGCTGCTCCCAAGAGTACATTAACTGCATTATCACTAGTCTTTTCAACAATTAAAGAAGCTGTAGCATTGTCTTGATTATTTTCTAATTTGTTTTGATTGATGATTGAAATCTCCTTGTTTTTATTCATTAACTGTGTTGACTTTGTTTTTAGATTAGTTTTCTCAGCTACCACTTCTTTTCTCCTGATTAAACCTTTAGTACTTATAGAACTTGTAGTATCTTCATTGCTTACTTTTTGTTCTTCAATAGTATTCCTATCTAGTTTTTGTTCCAATACAACTGGAGTAATCGTATTTGTTTTTTGGGTTCCAAAACCATTAAAGAAAACAGTCCCAACAATCAGGAAACCTATAAAACTAGCGGCTATATAGATCCAAGAATTATAACGTTTAGGTTTTTCTGCAACAGTCAGCATCGCATCTAATCGATCCCAAGCTTCATCAGTAGGTTGGATTATTCTATTCTCCAACTTTTGTTTTATTTGAACATCTAATTTATTTGGTTCCATATTCATACTTATTTAAACTTGTAATCTGTTTTTGCAACATCTTCCTTGCATTGGACAACTGCGATTTTGATGTACCTTCATTAATCCCTAACATATCCGCTATCTCTTTGTGTTTAAAACCTTCAATAGCATACAAATTGAATATCATTTTATACCCATCTGGTAAATTATCAATCAAAGCTTGAATTTCATCTATAGAAAATTGATTGTCAATTGTTTCGTAACTCGGGTCACTATAGATTTCGTCCTCAATGAATTTTATCTTTTTCCTTACTCTTAAATAGGAAATGGACTCATTTACCATAATTCGCCTAATCCAACCTTCAAAACTACCTTTGTTTTCAAAAAATTTTAGATTGGAAAAAACTTTCATAAAAGAAGTAATCATCACATCTTCGGCTTGTTGTAAGTCCTTTACATACATCCGACAAATACTTAACATCTTTGGTGAAAACCGAGTATAAATTTGCTGCTGTGCCTGACGATTATTTTCGACAGCCAGCTGGATCAATTCTTTTTCCTCCTGATATAAATTAATTACTTTCAAAGTGTTTAAAAAAGGTTTCTATAAGTATAGACGATTGACAATGTAATAAGGTTGCATAGAAGTTCGAAAAAAAGTAAAAAAAAATTTTTAAATAAAAATAAACAGTTAATTACCTGTCTTTTAAAATTTAATTGAAACTACTTTTTTCTTTCAATAACATAGTTAACCATCAAGATTAAAGCATCTTTAAAGGCAGAGCTGGGATAATTATCCAATAATAAAAGTGCCTCTTGTTGAAATTCGACCATTTTGTTTTCGGCGTACCCCAAACCATTGTTGCCTTTTACAAAAGCAATTACTTCTTTTACTCTTTTTTTGTCTTTATTATGATTTTTTATAGAATTGATAACCCATGCTTTTTCTTTAGAGGAACAATTATTCAAAACATGGATTAGAGGAAGAGTCATTTTTTGTTCCTTGATATCGATACCAGTTGGTTTCCCAATCGCATCTTCAGTATAATCAAATAGATCATCTTTGATTTGGAAAGCCATTCCAATAAGTTCACCAAATTTACGCATATTCTCAACTTGAATATCATCATCAATAACTGATTTTGCACCAAGGGCACAACAAGCTGCAATAAGTGTAGCCGTTTTTTTCCGGATGATTTCGTAATAAATAGCTTCGGTAATATCAAGTCTTCGGGCTTTTTCTATTTGAAGTAACTCCCCTTCACTCATTTCGCGAACGGCGACAGAAATAATTTTAAGTAAATCAAAATCACCGTTATCAATAGAAAGTAACAACCCTTTTGAGAGTAAATAATCCCCCACAAGTACAGCAATTTTATTTTTCCACAAGGCATTAATAGAGAAAAAACCTCTACGACGGTTACTGTCATCCACAACATCATCATGTACTAAGGTTGCGGTATGAATCAACTCAATTACACAAGCCCCTCGATAAGTTCTTTCATTAACTGTTCCTCCAGAAACCATCTTAGCTGTTAGGAAAACGAACATCGGTCGCATTTGTTTTCCTTTTCTATTTACGATATAATAAGTAATTCTATTGAGTAATGCCACTTGTGAAGTCATCGATTCGTAGAACTTTTTTTCAAAAAGTTCCATTTCTTTATAGATGGGCTGTTTTATTTGAGAAGTGACATTCATTTAGCATTCAAAGTTACATCTTTTGGCAAATATATTTAGCCATAAATCTAATTTAAGTCATTCATTTAAAAAAAACCTTCTCCTTAACATTGCTAACCCTTTCTTAATTTCATCTGTCTTTTTGTTAAAGTTGTCTTAATCTGATGTAGAAATCCTACCTATAAGTTTGCACAACGAAAACAAACAACAAAAAAAATGAAAATTTCAAGAAAAAATTTACTCTTTCTTTTACTTGTATTTTGTGCGCATTTGGTTAATGCACAAACAAAATCAATCTCTGGAAAAGTCACCGATTCGTCCGGCTTCCCACTTACCGGAACAACTGTTTTAGTTAAAGGAACTAAAAATGCTACTATTACTGATGGCAATGGAAACTATGCAATTAAAACAGAAAAAGGAAAAACATTGGTTTTTACCTTTATGGGATTCACAACCAAAGAAGTTTTAGTTAGCAATCAAGAAATTCAAAATGTAATACTCCAAGATGATTCCATAACATTGGGCGAAGTGGTTGTTACTGCATTAGGAATTAAAAGAGACAAACGTGCTCTAGGATATGCTTCACAAGAATTAAAATCGGATGATATTAACAAAGTGAACTCAACTAACTTTGTTTCCAACTTAACAGGAAAAATATCTGGGGTTCAAATCACTGGTTCAGGTAATGGAATTACAAGTTCTTCAAGAATAACGATACGTGGTGATAAGTCATTGAACATTAATAATAATGGTCCTTTATTTATTGTAGATGGTATTCCTATCAATAACAATGTGTATGGTGTAGGAGGTTCAGCAACTACTCAAACTGATTTACCTACAGATTATGGAAATGGTGCTTCGGAAATTAATCAAGAAAATATTGAGAGTGTAAACGTATTAAAAGGAGCAGCTGCATCAGCTCTTTATGGTTCCAGAGCAGCAAATGGAGTAATTGTTATCACTACTAAATCAGGTAAGAAAGGAAAAGGACTTGGTGTTTCCATCTCTTCTTCGTTTATGACAAGTGAAGCATTAAGGCTACCTGAAATACAAGGTGTTTATGGTGCTGGTTCTAAACTAACATACGACCCTGGAGCAGATACCAACTTAGGACCTCGTTTTGACTCTGGTATTTCTTTATTACAAAACGGAAGTCCTGGTTATTCAATAGGTCAAGGACAAGTATTACCATTTGAATTTAGATACAACCTCAACGACTTTTTTAGAAAAGGAAGTTCTATTTCGAATTCGGTATCTATTTCTGGTTCAGATGAAAAAACGAATTTCAGACTGAGTTACGGGAAAACAACAAGCGAAGATATTGTACCCAATTCTAATTTAAAACGAGAAAACATAAGCCTAAACCTTAATTATTCAATTTCGGACAAATGGAAATTAAGTACAGTAGCTACCTATACTAAAAGTTCAAGTGACAATACGCCTGTTACTGGTTACGGAAGCCAAGGTATTATGTATAATTTACTTTGGAATCACACCAATGTTGATTTAGACTGGCTTAAAGATTATTGGATTACAAAGGATGTGAAACAAAATAGTATGTTTGGTTGGGGAGATAACCCATTCAAGATTGCATATGAAAACATCAATGCTTTCAAAAAAGGACGCCTTTTTGGAAATATTTCATCTACTTATGAAATCAACAATGACTTTGCATTCATGGCTCGAATAGGAATGGATAATTCTAATGATTTTAGATGGTCCAGAAGACCTATTGGTTCATCAAGATATACTAACGGAATGTATCGTGAACAAACTATTGGTTTTACTGAATATAATGCTGATATGTTATTGAGTTACGATCATAGTTTTGGCGATTTTTCAGTTAAAATATCTTACGGTGCGAATAGCATGAATCAATACACATCAGAAAGTAAGATTGAAGGTCAAGGAATTAGTATTCCTGGTATTTACAACTTACAGAACATCAATGTAATGCCTATTCAATCAAGAAATATTTACAAAAAGCGCATTAATAGTATGTATAGTTTGGCAAATATTGGATACAAAGATTATTTATATTTAGACTTAACTGCAAGAAATGACTGGTCTTCTACACTTCCTGCAAACAATAATTCATACTTCTATCCATCAGCTTCATTGAGTTTTATTCCAACCTCATTATTTGAAATGAATGAAAACATAGATTTCTTAAAACTAAGAGTGAACGCTGCATCTGTAGGAAATGACACTGATCCTTATCGATTAGTAAAAACCTATGACAATGGAGCTTTGGCAGGGACTTTAACTAATCCTAATTCCATTTTAAACAGTAATTTAAAACCGGAAATTGCAACTTCGTATGAGGTTGGTGTTGAAGCTCAGTTTTTCAAAAAAAGAATTACACTTGATGCGAGTTACTACATTACCGACTCTAAGAATCAAATTGTAGGTTTGGATATTTCACAATCAACTGGATTTAATTCAAATGTAATTAATGCAGGTAAAATTCAAAATAAAGGAATCGAAATAGGTTTAGGAATCACTCCTATTAGAACAAAAGATTTTGAATGGTCGCTTAACGCCAATTTCACTCAAAATAGAGGAACAGTAAAAGAATTAACAGACGGTATTAACAATTATATCATTGCCCAAGGTCCTAATGGTGGCACAATTGAAGCACGTGTAGGAGAACGAATGGGAGATTTATATGGCCGTGGTTATTTAAGAAGTCCTGATAACCAAATTGTA
>TARA_R110000868_G_scaffold23269_4_pt1 | contig 10800 bp, 9 predicted proteins | sample TARA_R110000868 | Tara Oceans TARA_R110000868 (sample SAMEA4397489) | marine metagenome | biome: Polar Biome; feature: [SRF] surface water layer (ENVO:00010504); material: water (ENVO:00002006), including particulate matter (ENVO:01000060) such as... | depth 5 m | reverse complement strand
GCACCAGCACCGACAGCAACAGCACCAGCATGGGCTACCGAACAAGCGTCACCTAACGGTTTCACTGTTCGTGTAAAAGGTACACAACACGGACCGATACCAGCATGGCTACATGCAGAGTGCGCTAAGAAAGGCATTACAGAAGTGTGGGACAACCGTGACGGATTGACAGCCAACCCGAAACGACCTTGGTTCAAATCCACATCAGGTAACGATGCGTTTTGGGCACCACGTAAGTAGCCCATAATGACCGAACCCGACTTCTCGGGCAGATGGACAGCGTTAGGACGGGGAGAAACACTCCCCGTCTTTGACGTATCCAAGCCCCAACATCAATTTTATAAACCGCTAGCACTCGCTGCGGACGATTATGTTCATTGGGCACAAAACCCTGACGAACGTGTCTACCTAGGATTCCCTGACATAGACGAACAGATGCGAGGTATCGGACCATCCGAAATGTGTCTCATCAACGGCTACAGCCATAGTGGTAAAACTTTGTTTCTGCTACAAATATTGTTAGCGAACAAAAACAAATCCGTAATCTATTTCTGCCCCGATGAACCACGAACGCTAACGTTAATCAAATTAGCGTGCCTCACACATGGCATAGATGCAAACATACTTGAACAAGACATCAGCAACGGCAACCCCGATGCCATAGAACTATTACGGAAAACATCAACAGAACAATTCCCGAACCTAGCAGTGTTTGACCAAATGCTGTCACTAGCAGACATGGAACGTGCCCTAGGCGAAGTACGAGACCTATGGGGACAACCCTCGCTAATCGTATTTGACTACTTAGAGTTGCTCACTGGTGGTGGAGAAGATGTGCCATCCAAAGCGAACACGCTCAAAGGATTCGGTAAACGCCATAATGTACCGTTACTGGTGTTGCATCAATCATCCCGAAGTTCAGGTGCCGATGGACGCAAAATGACAATCTCATCAGGTGCATACGGTGGTGAACAACAATCAACGCACGTAATCGGTGTAAGACGTAAACGGTTTGAAATAGAAGCACAAATACGTGACATAGAAGAAAAGTTAGACAAATCAAACTCAACCGAACGACTACTAGAACGCCTAGATTCATTACGGTACGACAGACGTATCCACATGAATACGGTAACAATTAACCTAGTAAAATGCAAACGTCCAGCATCCAGCCTAATTGATGACATGGATTATGAAATAGAACAAGGCACAGGCAAACTCACTCGCCTAGCACACGACACGTTGCCAGTAGACATGCAATGGAAACCCGAACCTCCAGTTGTCCACGCAGAACAACTAGAGTTAGCGAACTTGGAGGACTGGTGATAGAACCATATATGTACGGATTCAGCACATTGTTCCGTGGTCGGGGTGATGTGTACGGACACGAAGAAGGACGATGTGTTAAAGAACCGTTGAACCACGAAATCTTCAGACAACACCTAGAAGGAGTACAAGCCATAGGTGTGTACCCGATGGTGCCAGTGAACGGAGTTCACCACGTTGTTTGGGGATGTTCAGACATAGACATAGAAGATTTAGCAGGTGCACGCAAAATACAATCAGCCCTCAGGGCTGTGCAAGTAGAATCGTTTATAGAACGTTCACGTTCCAAAGGGTACCACGTTTGGGTGTTCGCAGAAGAACTAGTGACCGCATCAGCGATGCGTAGGATGCTATTGGCTGCACATCAAGTAGCCGAATATCCAGCGACAGAAGTAAACCCGAAACAAGAAACCTTAGCCTCAGGGCAATATGGCAATTATGTTCGCCTACCATATTTCAATGGCTTGGACATGTCTGACTCTCATAGACGCATATTGGATGATGATGGTAACGCTATCAGTCTCGCAAACTTTGTTGAATTAGCGTTAGCGAACCGTATCCCAACGAAAGTAATTGAACACCTCGCAGGATTATGGCGTGAACCAGCACGTAACCACACAGTCATAGACATGGGTGAAACAGTGGGTGTGAAAGAAGCGTTAGCGCATCTCAGCCCATTGGGTAAAGTTATTTGGCGTGATGGTCCTTTACCGTCCAAAGACCGTTCAACGACTCTCGCCAAACTTGGGCACGAATGTGTACGTTCCAGTATGACCCCAAGTGAAACAAAAGTTGTGCTACAAGACGCTGACCGCAGATGGGGCAAATATCATCTGCGCCCTAATGGTGAACTAGAAATAGATAAACTAGTAGTCAGGGTATTTTCATAATGAACATAGAAAAAAATGGGGATTCATTTATTAATGAATCCATCAGCATATTCGTCCCATACAAACCTGTGCCGAAAGGCAGACCTAGGATGACTAGGCGTGGACGTGTGTTCACACCACAACGCACAATGGACGCAGAGACATTGGTGCGTACAGCGTGGGGTGATAACAAAAAGTTTGATGGCGCAGTTTCGCTCGTAATCAACTTCGCCCCCGATGGCACACTGATTGTTGTATGCCCGTATTATGGTGATGATTCTAAACTGCGTGGAGATATAGATAACTATATTAAAACCATTATGGATGGTCTTAACGGGGCAGCATGGGATGACGACAAACAGGTTATGCACGTTGTGGCGGAAAAACAATGAGCGAAAAGTTTTCTGACTACGATTTACCTCAACGTAAATACAATTTCAAAACAGATTTAGCGTATGGAAAACGTGGCGAAAAACTTGTTGACGAGTTCTTGGAAACGTTAAGCACAGGTGCGTTTGAAGTTAAAACTGACCGTTACCGAAACGGACGTATGGTGTTGGAGATGGAACAAAACCCCCGACGAAAAGTAGATGAACAAGGCAAAGCATTATGGCAACCGTCTGGTCTGGCAGTTACGAAGGCTGTCTGGTGGGTGTATGTTTACACTTTGGATGGGGCGTTCATTATGGTATCTGTTAACCGCATTAAACGATATTTGAAAGTGCACAAATCAGATGAAACAAAGTATAAAGACTTCGCTAAAGCGTCAAGCAATCCGTGCAGAGGGTTCCTACTGGAACCCGATGAAGTGATGGACATGTTAATTAACAAAGATTATGACGATGAAGTATGAACCAACCGCACGTCAGGGGGATTCGTTTTATGAAATACTTATGCAACCGTTCATGGATAATGACATGTCTGCACCAACAGATTGGGACATCATTGACCTCGTCAAAACAGTTTTTGATACACTGGGCGAAGAAGATAAAAAGGTTTTAAATGAAATATATTTTCAACAGAACACTTATGAAACGGCTAAAAAGAATATTGGTATCAAAGCGAAATCTCATGCTTGGAGAAAAAATCAGAAAGCATTAAACAACCTTAAAAAAGCGTTGTTATCAAACGAAACTTTTGTAAAAGAATATGGAGAACGATATGGAAACTGAAAAGCCTGACGAATACGGTTCTAAAGGGAACAAATATAAAATTGGCGAAATGGAACTGCTGATAGATGAAGAATTTATTGTCGCAACATTGCTAGCAATAGTGTCGGTGTTGAATGAAATCTATCCAAAGATAGATGAACAAATATCAATTATGGGGTCAGGGATATATCGTGAAATTACCAAAACAAGTTGACCTAGATGCTTTTGAGGAAATGACTGTGTCTTTGATTATGGAAGCAAAAAAGTATGGTTTGGCAGGGACAAGAATCCGAGACCTACAAGACACAAAGGTTGTTATCAGAGCCATCCGTAAATGTAGGGAAAAAATGTTATGAGTTCTGACGAGTTTGACCCTATGGATATGCAAGAACTGTCAATAAAGTTTTCTCGCATAATGTCTGACCGAGACCAAGGTTACATGATGGAGTTCTCTATCAGCCGTCTGCAAGCGAAAGATTTGATGGCTATGTGGATGAAAGCGTGTCTAGGTGATTTGTCTGCTCAGGCACAATGTTTTGCCGAATTTGGGAAAATAATGTTAGAACTAGAATACGCTATAACTAACGATGAACGGAACTAGTCAACGTCCGTGTCGTCTAGTTTGTCTCCGCACACAGGTTTCTGCGGTAACGGCTTTAGCCGTTTCGCACATGAACATAATGATGCTTTAAACATTATTCTTCAGGAATATAGCCATACTTAATCATATCTTTAACAAAGTCTTGTAAAGTAAATGTTCGGTTAATAAATTCGCTACGCACATTTTCGTCTTTAATAATCCTAATAGGGATACCAAGTTCGTTTAGCCATGACTGACCTGTTCGTGTTGCATAGTTTTCTTTACCTCCCAAACTACCGCCAGACAACCGTTGAAGTCTGGAAATCAACGGCACAGCGTTACCTAGGGCATATTGGGTGAAACCTGAAATAGTTTTGTTACCGTCTTTGTCTTTAATCGCTTTGAACCCGATTTGTTCTAAAGTATTTATGGCTGCCAACTCTAGCCCACGAGCAGGCGCACGTTCAGGGAACGGACCAACATCAATACCAAGTTGTCGTTTAGCAAAATATTCAATAGGCAATTTGATAAACGGATATGCTTGACCAATCAACCTAGACGGGCTAAGAATTGAACGCAAACCTTCCTGCAATCTTTGCTGAGGCGCATCTAGTTGAACCGTATAATAGCCTTCACCCAACAAAGGCACATTGCCACGACCAAGACCCAACGGCTCATAAGGTTCCTGCCATTCGGGAATTACCTGTTCACTGTCAACAGGTAAAGTCTGTTGAACCTTTTCATAAATGTTGTATACGTTCGGACGCATAAACTGGTTCGTTATCTGATTAGGGATGTTTCGTGTTGTCCAAATCCAAAACGGTACCAACTGCAACGCAAACTCATCCAACTTGGACAGGTCGCTATAATCAAAATGGTAGCGAGTAACTTTAGCAACAGCATCATCATAGGTTCCACCTTTTAATATGGTGTCTAATGCCATCGGGAAACGCACGGCTGACTCAACACGGGTGTTCGCACGGCGAACAACTCGTGTGTACGAGTTGGTAGAAAAACCTTGTTTGCGAATAAACTCGGCAGAGTTTTCGGCAACAGGTTGCATCCGTGTACCAAAACTAGCGGAATCTAAACCAGTTTTATTCAACAAATTGATTATACGTTCACCAGCAGTTCCAGCCAAAACAGGTTCACGCAAATCCGTAAACGACCCCTGTAATCCTGTAGCAATCGCTGCCTTGAGTGCTTGGTCATATTGCCCACGCAGCACAGGGTCCATAATGCCCAACTCATCCAACCACTTAACAGCACCATACTTATTCAATGCGTTCATAGCCTGAACACCACTAATTGCGGTAGCACCATCCACGCCAGCAACAGCGTTCATAAACATGGACGAATACGAGTTACGGACAACAAAACCAACGCTAGTAACAGCATAAGTTTTAAACAAATCACGACTTGCTGCCAAAAATCGTGTCGCCATATTCGCATTTGCTTTGCTAAGAAGTTTCTGCAAGTTAGGTTTCCACACAGACAACAACTGCTCAGGTGCTTGCACACCTAATCCCATAATCGCTTCCCAACCTTCAAGCACCCGTGCTTCCACAGGTGCCATAATTGCACCAAACCTACCAGTTTTAACAATGTCCAACAGTTCTGCGTTAGCAACAACAGCATCCTCGGCTTGCGCCAAACCAATCTCACCAACATGCAACAACTGTGTTACACGCTCATACGCCGACCTAACGGTCTTATCTTTAATATATTTAGTGGACTCAACACTGCGTTGAACGCTACGCACCCACTCACGGGCAGCAACACCAGCCTCACCACGTGCAGGCATATTCAACATCGCCTGCCCTATTGCGGTAAGTTCATTACGCATAGCATTACCAGTGCCATCACTCCATTGTTTCAATGTTTTCGCTTGTTCAAACAAAACCTGTAAACGGTCCTGATACTGCAACAACTTTGTTTCAGCGCCCTTAATGGAACCAGTCCCACCAACTTTAATATCACCAACAGCCCGAACAATAGAACGTTCCAAATTGGCACGCAACTTCGCTTCCTGCTTACTTGCCACCTGTAATGCTTTAGTGATACCAGCACGGTCCAACACAACAGTTTTACCGCCGATAACTAGCGTTTGTTTCTTACCCTCAATGTTCGCAACTGTCGCCCTTGCACCAGCAACAAGTTGTTGTCGTTGCCCCTTCGCTGTTGCCAACAATTCCTGCTGAGTTGTCAACTCGGCGATACGGGCAGTGACAGCAGTACGGGCAACATCAACTTCTTTACGTGCGCCAGCAGCAGCAGCCAGCCGCCCTGCGGCAGCCTCAGATGCGGTTGTATAATCAGAACGCAATATAGAACCCAATACAGGATTATCGGCACCCTGAACAGGTGCCGTAGTGGAATTAGATGGCGTAACCGTATAGTTTTGTGGTTTAATAACAACAATCGCAGCATCTTCAGCAGTTTCATCAAACAACTTTGCAGGCAACAACAACCCATCCATCTGTGTTTGCAAATCGGCAGCCAAAGCCACATCACCCAAAGCCGAATCTATAATCATCCGACCAACAATGTCGGCATCAGGCATACCAGACATGTGCGCAATACCTGTTGTAATGTTAACGAAATCGCTGTAAATACTATGAACCAAATCTGGGTCACCACCAGCAGGGATTTCACGTTCAGCGTTCTTCAATATGTCATCAATCAAGTTAACCAAATCTGGGTAACCACGTTCAATCTCTGGGTCTAACGGCAAACCCTGCTTCAAATCATAATAGGTTTTAATAAACACCCTGCCAGAATCCAAACCTGAATCCTGTAATTGTGTGTCAATACTTTGAACAAAGTTATCTGACCCAAAAATTTCTTGAACACCATCCGATGTCCGTGAATCAACTAACTTGTTATCAGGGAAAGCGTGGACACCAATCACATCATCTGCGCCTTGGAATATTGTTGGTTCGCTATGAAGCAACTGAAACGGCGCATCAGGCGAACCCAAATCGGTTTGACTGGTGTATAGAAAACCGTTATCAGGGGCATACGTTTGTGCGGAACGAACCTCTCCCATAATGCGGTATCCGTTCAACAAATCCTTATAATAGCCTTCTTGTTGAATTAACGCCTGATACTGAGGGCTACTGGAATCCACTAAATCTAGTTGTGTGTTGATTTCACGCAACTGTGCTTGTACGGCACGTGCTTCACGTGACGCAGGGGCACCACGTGCAGCCATAATGCGGTCAGCCAAAATGTTTATATCATCAGGAATCTGTTTAGCGTTCGGAAACATTGCCATATATGTTTGCTGTAATGTTGTGCGCACTTCAGCCAAACCACCGCTACCAATTTCAACGGCTTGACGCAATTCTTTGATTTCACCCAACAACACCGAATGTATTGCATCAAAATTTTCACGCTCAGCCAACGATGTAATGCCAGCAGCAATTTTTGCCCGACCTAAATCTAGTTCCAATTTTTTAAGTTTTGCTACAGTTGCCTTAATTTCACGTTCAGTAAATTTGCGTTGTTTAAAGTTTTCTTTAATCAAACCATCGGCATATCCCATGCCACGGTTAACAATATCACGCAAACTTTGACGCTGATTATAGGCACCTTCACGCAACGAGTTACGAACCGCCAATAAACCTTTATGCGATTTGATTAACTCTCCAGCCAACTGTTTGTTTGGGATTTCAACATACAACAATTTTTGTGCAGCGTCATCACCATACGCCATTAAACGTCTGGTGAACACTTCACGGCTTTTCTGTTTAGCCAAAGAATACGCATACGAATCAGCAATATTGCCGATATCTGTTTCAAAAAAAGTTAAATCAGTGCCAGAAACTTCTTTAAAAATTTTGTTGATTTCATCAATACCGCCCTTTTGCAATATGCGACCCATAAAATCTTCGCCAGCCTTCAGGCTGCGAAACCTTAACGGTGCACCAACGGTAACGATTTCATTATAACTAAGATTGTTTGTATTGAAAACAACATTCTTCCCAGTTTTTGGGTCTTTAAATTTTGTTGCGCCTTCACCAAAAGCATTTATTGACCGCAACCAATTTTTTGCATCTTTGCTAACTGTGTGATGCACATAATTGTCAATAAAACTAAAATCAGGAATATCGGTACCAAAATCAACACCAAACCGTTCATATTGCTGTTTAACAGCATTATACGAACTATCCTGCCAAGCCTTATAACGTTTAACTAACGCATCCTCAACAGCCGTTCTAGGCAAATCAGGGTCCTCAATGAGGCTAACCAATTTGCCAGCAACCCCTGCTTCACGGGCTTCATCAACAATGTCTTTAACTTCGGCTTTAAATAGATTATATGCAAAACCTGTTTCGCCTTTACCAGCGTTAGCAGCCGACCATCCAGCCAAACCACGAACTACACCAGCCTGATTAAGTACATATTCGCCACCAACTTTTCTACCAGCAGCAGCAACAATTTGTCTGCTAGCAGGAGTAAGCAACTGTGGAACAATATCGTAACCTTTTGCTTTAAACGGCAAAGACACAACAGCACGAGCGATGTCACCAATTTGTGCACGAGTCAAAGCCCAACCTTTACCAATAACATCGGCAATAGGTTCAGTCCACTGCGCAGGTTTACCAGCCAAACGCAAACCAGTATTAATACCTTCAGCCAAACGAATCTCTCTAGGGATAGCCCACATACCAATACGAGTAATCTCGTTACCCATATTAGCCAACTGCGGATATTTCGCAATCATTTCAAGTGTCTGAAATTTTCCTGCCAGCAATGTGCGTCCACCCTTACCAACATACTGAACCTCGCCAACACCCGTCACATAGTTCAACGGTTTAGTAACTTCTTCAGCAATAAGGTTTTGCACACCTCCAATAAATTTGTTACGCTCAACGTTGCGTTTAGCAATAATAGTTTCCTTCAAACCCCAATCAGGGTCTTTGGCTTGATTAACTAAATCGTTAACACTGAACTGAACTTTGTCTCCGCCAATATCAGGTCTTTTAAGCAGTTCTTCTTTTTTGTTACCTATACTGATTATGTTGGCACCTGCTTGTTGAATTGGCAACACAACGTTGCCAACAGTTTTAGCCAGCCCTTTCAATACAGGATTGTCTATACTGAGTTGTATATCAGACAACTCTTTGCTGATTGATTGACCAATACGGTTAGCAGGATTAACAACACCACTAATCGCACCAGCCCAAGCCTTACCTTGGGACTCTACAGAGAAATCTCCACCAGTTTTATAAGCAGATTTGAACGGGGACAAAATCTTAGAATACGCCACATCTTGCAATTTTTTTAACAACGATGGCGCAGGACCACCCAACGCTACTTCTGTTTTCTGACCAGCACCAATACGGTTAGCCTCAGCAATTAACTCTTGCCTCTGTTTAGGTGTTAAAGCAAGGTTAGTTGTTATTCTTCGTGTAACAGTTTCAACACCTTTAGACAGTTTCAATCGTTCTTCACCACTGGTAGTGGCATTTTTACCACTACCAAAAACTGCTGGACCTGTACCACCTTGTAATGCTTTTCCAGTAATATCTGTAATAGTCGGTCTAACAGACGGTTTAGGAACCGTCGTTGTAGTAGTTGTCGGTACAGAGTTTTTGGTTATATCTGTAAGAGTTGCCCTTTTAGATTTGCCATCTTTATCTGAGTCTCTGATATAGGCGGTTACGGAATTGCGTGTAATTGCCATCAATTATGCCCAACTTGTTCCCATAATGGGATTATGATTCCTAGTAACCTCGTCGGGCAGCCATCAGTTGCTCTATTAAACGTTTGCGTTCTTCTTCCGCAGCATCAGGGTCTGGTTGTGGTGCTACAAAGTTGTAGCGTGGGTCATTAAACTGTGCACCACGCCCCCCACCTTGTTCAGGTGGCGGTGCACCAACATAAGCAGGTATTTCAGGTTGAGTGTCCCTAATTATCGGCGCAGGGTCCTGTGTTGCAGGTGGCTGTGTTGGCGCATACTGTGCAGCCTCAGCCCTAGAAACAGCCGTCTGAGCCTCACTGGTATTACGTGCATCCTCAGCCCGTTGTAATGCTTCCATACGTTGCATAGCCAACTGATTAGCCAAATCATCATACTTACTATTGATTTGGTTTGTATATTGCATCCTGCCAGTAGCCAAACCTTGACGACCAGCAGCAGCAGCACCAATACCAGCATTACGTAAAGCATCCATATAGTTTTTGTTACCAGTGTTCAACTGTCCAGCAGTGTTCTTGACCAGTTGGGCGTACTGTTGCGCTAAAGCAGCATCAGTAGCCGACTGTGCTGTAACACCAGACGTGTCAGCCCCCTCAGCCTGTAATGCGCCCATAAGCGGATTAGACTGCGGTGTCTGACCCAAATCAACCAAAGGAACATTAGAATACGCTGTAGGTGTAACAAGCGAGGACAAGAACTGTTGTTCAGCCCCACTGATTTGTCCACTGCCAGCATTAACAGCCTGTAGTAGCGCATCCAGTGATGCGCCACGCTGACTACTGATATCGGATTCCTGTTGACCGTATAATGACCCTATACGACCCAAACTTGTAGTATAAGAATCTTTACCCTGCTGAGAGTAAATGTCGGCAACCTTGTTTAATGCCGAAAATTTGCGTTCACGTTCAGCCGTAGCCTCAGCCTTTTCATCCGCAGATGCTTCACGGTCAGTAATAACTTTTTCCGCAGCAGCATCAATTTTGTCGTACTCCAACTGCAACTTAGCCATCGCCAATTCGTTAGCCAACCTTTGCGCCTGAGTAATCTGCTGATTAGAACCACCACCACCCATTGCTGCACGTTGCGCTGCTTCTGCTGCTAAACGTTCTTTTCTTGCTTTTCTTACTGCATCAGAAACATATGGTGGGTCTTGACGGTCAGCCTGTG
>TARA_R110000868_G_scaffold11289_8_pt1 | contig 10815 bp, 11 predicted proteins | sample TARA_R110000868 | Tara Oceans TARA_R110000868 (sample SAMEA4397489) | marine metagenome | biome: Polar Biome; feature: [SRF] surface water layer (ENVO:00010504); material: water (ENVO:00002006), including particulate matter (ENVO:01000060) such as... | depth 5 m | reverse complement strand
ACAGCCCGCCCCGGTATCTACGTCTACCACGAAGACGGCAAAGAGATTCGCGAGCTGGTACCCCGGGAGACGCTGCACTCCAGGGAGTCGCTCGATAGTCTCGCGATGAAGCCTGTAACGCTTCTTCACCCGCCGTCTATGCTCACGAAGGACAATGCGGCTGACTACGCCGTGGGCGCTGTGGGTGAGAATCCCGGCGTATCTGAAGACGGTCGGACCTTCTTCACTATTCTAGTAAATGATGGAGTTGCCCTCACCACGGCGAAGACGTGGCAGGACGATGGGGAGGTTCTCGGAACGTCCCCCGGCTACAACGCCCGGGTGGATAACACCCCCGGGGTCGACTCTGAATTCGGTCCATTTGACAGGAAGCAAATTGGCCGCTTGTACAACCACCTCGCTTTGACACCTCGCCCTCGCGGCGGGAGTGGGGTACACTTCCGCATGGACGGGGTTCCAGAGCTTTCTGAAGCCCCCCACATCGACCCGGAGATCAACGACATGACCCTCATCGAGCAGCTTCTGGAGCTGGGCTACAACCGCCAGGACGCCGAGATCCTTGGCGACATCGAACTGGGCGCGGCCCTCTTCGAGAAGTCCAACAAGTACGACGCCATCCCCGAGACTCCCGAGACCCCGGAGATTGACCTCGACGCGGAGAAGGCGAACCGCATCGCGGACCGCAAGGAGCGACGTGAGTTGGTTGCCGTGTCGGAGGGCTTCAAGCTCGACGGCGACGGCGACGACTTCGACATCGACGCCCTGGACAACGTGGAGCTGAAGTCGGCCATCCTCGCCGCCGCCGGCGCGCCGGAGACCAAGCTCGACGGCATCCCCGCCGATGTAGCCGTCGCCCTGCGCTACGACACCTTCCTCGCCTTCCGCAAGGATAGCAATGACGATGACGGTGAAGACCGCGTCGATACCGCAGGCGTCGAGTACGCCAACACCGATGACAACCAGGACGTCTTTTTTGACGCCTGGGCGCCGAACCGGTAGCCTTTCCCTTCCAGGACTCGTCTGATACGCTCAGACACAGGAGAACACGATGACCGATTCCTTCAACGACGGCTTCCTTCAGACCTCGGTGCGCCAGCGTCTTCTGGAGGCGTTCTACGGCTCCCGCGCGATGGAGTCCGAGCAGCTCGACGTCACCCGCGACTACGTGAACAAGGACCCGCAGGCCAAGCAGTCGGACTCCCTCACGATGGGGTCGGCCGCTTCGACCACCTTCACGTTCGATGGCGTGCTGTACACGGTCACGACCGGTTCCGGCACCGCGGCGGGCGATGCCCTCCTCGTCAAGGCGTACATGGAGTCGCAGGGCGCCATCTACGGCGCTGTGGACCTGAGCATCGGGACCACGGCGATCACGCTGACGGCCAAGCAGCCCGGATTCAGCTACACCCTCGCGAGTGGTACCAACTCGACTGCCGCGAGTATCACGGCTGTGGACCTCGCTGACCCCATCAGCTTCGGCCGCGCGGTCATCAAGGCGGGCTACCCCGACGGCGGGACGCTCAACGTGGACGACACGATGGAGGCTGCCCGCATTGCGGACGAGAACGCTTTCACCACCCAGCTTACCCGCTGGGACTTCGACGAGCTGACCGGCGCCGGTGACAACCCCGGTATGATCATCGAACTCGTGGGCTCCGACGTGCCCTCCTTCGAGGTTGTTACCGACTGGGATACGAACGAGGACACCACGCTCGACAACCTCGCCGCTGCGGTGAACGGCAAGCTCGTGGACATGGGCATCGACGGTTACCTGACGGCAGTGGGCCCCACCGGCGCCCCGGGTGCGGGACAGGTGCAGATCAGCGCGGAGATTTCGGGCGTCGAGTTCAAGGCTTCTGCCTTCTGCGATGACGCCAGCATCGTCATCACGGAGGACGCCGCCACGGTGTCCGCCTCGTCCAGGACCTCGATGCACCGTGCCTTCGCTGGCATGAGCCTGCGAAGCGTTCAGGAGGCTACGAGCCTCAACCCCTCCGCCGCCAGCATCCCCGGGAACTCGCAGTTCTCGGTGGCCGAGAAGGGCGACGTCTGGGTCGAGAACGCGGAAGCGGTGGGTTACCTCGCGCAGGTCTACGTTGACCTGACCGTGGGCGCCGGAGCCGGCAAGTTCTACGCTGCTAGCGGAACCAACCGTGTTCCTCTCTCCCGCAACAAGTTGGAGTGGATGAAGAGCGGCCGTAGCCTCGATTCCGAAGCCCTCGGCTACCTGCGTCTCAAGTAGCCCCCCACTGGACCTGGGGCTGAAACCCCAAACCGAGGATTGCCATGAATAACATGAATACCATCGACACTCGACGTAGTCTCGTGTCACTTCGACGGGGCACCGGCCTCGTCGAGGCAGAAAAGTCCCTCCGGGGCGTCGCCACCGTGGCCGACTACGCCGTGAGCGCCTCGCGCGCCGCCGGTCGTATGGATGCTTCGGGAGCGCTCACCACGGTGGGTATGCGCGGCTTGATCGGCGGAATGCTGGGTCAGGCTCGTGAAGCGGGCCGCGCCCGTTTCGACGGCAGCGCGCACCTCAACGACATCATGCAGAAGCTCGCTGGGGCCCGTTCGCGGAACCCCGAGGGTCGTCTGGATGACAAGTCCATCGGACTTGTGGGCTCGGACCGGCGCGACAGCGTCAACCCGAACGCTTCGTTGGCCTTCGCCCGTGACCTGGAGTACATGACGAACGAGGTCATGCGCGAAGAGGGCCCCGTCCTCTCCGCCAAGCGTTTGTTCAGCATCGACTCCAGCCTGCCGGCTGGCGCGAAGACCTACTCCATCCAGAAGGTCACGCACTCCGGTGCGATGCGCTTCTGGAAGGCCGGCGAGGGAATCCCGCTGGTTGACGTGGGGCGTGATAAGCGCTCGATGTCCGTTGCGCATGCCGCCATCGGCATGGAGACGGACTTCTTCGAGGCACAGGGCGACGCGTACGCGGGGTTCAACCGCTTCGCTGAGAAGGTCCGCGCTTCGCGGCAGGCCACCGCTGAGTTCGAGAACATCGTGTTCTGGCAGGGTGCCGAGAGCCACAAGCTCTACGGTCTGCTCAACTTCCCGTGGACCAAGCGTATCAAGCTGGCCTCGGCGTTGACGACCCCGACCAGTGACGCCGCGTTCGAGACCCAGGCGCAGCTGCTCAGTGGCTTCCTGAACGACATCGCGGACCGCAACCCCGGTATGAACATGCAGGTTCGCATCGTGTGGGCCCCGAGCATCGGGCGTCAGGTGGCTCAGAGCCGCCAGCCGTCGACGCAGAAGTCGCTCCTGGAGCGCTTCCGCGAGGACAACCCCGGTGTGGTGCAGATCGACGAGGCCCCCGAGCTTCAGGCGGCCGGACCCGGCGGAGAAGACGGAATCCTCGTCCTCCCCGTCGGTGAGAGCGCCCCTGTCCTCGTCCAGCCCGTCCCGTTCACCCTGCTGCCGGCTCAGACCAGCAACTACGGGCTGACCCAGACGATGGCCGGCTACATGAGCATCGGTGGAGCGCGCTACAAGGAGGCGCTCCGCTCGACTGTGGTGTGGGCCGACCGCGCGTAGATAGCACGGACCTGACGCTCGTCCCTCCTGGGCTCCGGGCATGAGCAGAAGCGAGGTCACCCTGGAAACGGGGTGGCCTTCGCTGGTTCCGGGTCCTCGGGGGACTCTGAGTCGCGGGCGCGGTAGCAGCGTGCTAGTGTCACCGCAGTGGGGATGAACCCCGCGGAGCCCCGGAGTGTATTTATGCCGAATGTCAATGTGGTTTACAACGTAGAGAACCGCGCCGAGTACCCTATCGAGATTCAGATGAGCGCGACGATCGCCGCGACCATGACCGGACCGGACTTGCAGTGGACGACCATCGAACTGGCGGACTCCTCCTCTGTCTTCGAGAACGTGGACGGCACCGACCCGTCCGGCCTCCCCCAGACGACTATGGAAGTTCCTGAGCATATCTGGAACCTCTACGCCAGCATGCCCTTCGTAAAGGGTATGATTGCCCGTGACCAGCTCAAGGTCGTCAAGGGCATCTCGGAGTAAATAATGGCTATCGCTGACATCGTCCAGACCCTCACCCAGATCGACCCCCTCTTCTCTTCTGTCACTTATCCGACAGACGTGGAGCCGTGGATTGAGCTTACGGTCCCCGAGGTGAATTCGACGACGTTCAGCGGTCTCTATGCCAACGCGGTCGCGAACTTGGTTGCTCACAAGATGGCCTCCAACTTCGCGGCCGCGCAGGCAGCTCTAGGAGGTGCCGGAGGTACCCCCGCGGAGCTGCGTGCAGGTAAGTGGTCTATCCGCTACCAGCAGGGCGCGGCGGCGGCGTCCCAGGACTCAGATGCGGTGCTCAACGAGACCCGCTACGGGCGCGAGTACCTGCGCCTTCGCGGCATGTGCTCCGGCTTCCCCCGCCTCCTCTCGCCTATGACCATCTAGTGGCGAAGCGTCGCGGTAAGAACGTCAACGTCGCTATCCACGCGAACGGTGACTGGGAGGGCTACGCGGACCAGTTGGGCGCCCTCCTGAATATACCCAACGCGGTGATCGGCGTCGCCGTGAACGACGACGACCACGGCGACGAGGGTAGGGCCAACCCCAGCAGCAACCTCGAAATCGCGATGTACCAGGAGCAGGGCTTCGTGCACGCCATCACGGGCAACTGGGTCGGCCCTCGCCCCGTCTTCGGCCCCACGCTGGACCAGAACGGCGCCGCGTACACCCGGGCGGTTGAGCGTGCCGTAAGCAGCGTCATGAGCGGGAGTTCCGCGATGGCGTTCCCCAAGCTCCTGGGCGCCCTGGAGCTTCTCGCCAATAAGATGGCGCGTGACGTGAAGCAGCGCATCAACGACAAGGCACACACGGGACACCGCGGCCTGGAGCAGTCCACCATCGCGGCGAAGGGTCACGACATCGCGTGGCGGGACTCCGACCGCGTGTACAACGCCATCGAGGGGGTCGTGGTCATCAAGGCGGAACTGTCCGACGGGTCGAACTCGCCCGGCAAGGCGCGTCTCCGCGGTGCTAAGGGCCGCTTCGAGAAGGTGCACAACAGGTGACCGCCCTGCTAGACTACACCCTGTGATCTTCTCCGACACACTCACTGTGACCCGCACCGCCGCCGAGACCGTTGACAGCAACGGGGAAGGGGTCGCCGGAGCCACGAGCAGCTTCACCCTACTAGCGGCCGTCCAGCGACCCGTCGGGCGTGAGCTGCAGAAGCTCGTTGAGGGTTTCGGCACGCGGGATATGTGGTACGTCGACACGGCTACCGCGCTGCGCACCTTCGATGAGATAGCGGGCACGCCCTCAGACACACTCGTCATCGACACGTACACCTACGAGGTCTGCAAGGTCGACCACGTGCGCGCTGTCATCAAGCACTACGAGTGCGTGGTTAAGCGTGTAGACGTCGGGCGCGCGCCATGAGCACTCGTGACGTCGCCGTACAGGGCGTACGCAGCATCATGAAGGCTTTTTCGGACCCCGCAGGGGCGCTAGTCGACAAGCAGGTCATAAACGGCCACAAGGCGGGTCGGCAGGCGCTCCCGTACGCTGCTGTCTTCATGACGGAGCACGCACGCAAGCTGGGCCACGACGAGGTCGAGGTTCAGGCGAACGACCCGGCCCCTCCCACCTACCGGATACGGGGGCAGCGCGTAGGTCGCGTCGAGGTGCACGGGTACGGCGGCGGGTCGGAGGACTGGCTGGAGAACGTCGTCCTCTCCCTCGCGGACGAAGCGGCGCATCGCGCTATGGACACCGCGGGTGTCACCCTCAACTACCTCGGTCCCATACGCTCCGCATGGCGCCAAAAGAACGCAAACATGGAGGAACATTATATCCTCCCCCTCCGAGCGGCTTTTCGCGTGGTGGGCCCCTGGAAGACAGGCGCAGCCCTTGCTCTCGCCGCTATTGACTCTGAACTCTCGTCGGGCGGGCCGGTGTCTGCTACGCTGCTGCTCGACATCGACGTCTCTCTGCCGTAGGATGACCCCATGCCTTCAAGCTCCCACGTATCGAACATCAATCACACCGTCCTTCTGCAGGCTCTCGCGACGCCAGGGGCGGGCTTCGGCACCGTCACGCTACTCGTTGATGAGGCGCAAGGAACCGGAAACCCTCTCAAAGGCTGGACCGTCGGCCCCGTGGCTGTCGTCCGCTACCAGGACTTCTCCAGTGCCGATGAGACCGCCGCCGCGGTAGCCGCGTCGGATATCACCGCAGAGGTGAAGGCGTTTGTCGACGTCGGCTTCATGCAGGACAAGCCCGTCGAGAAGGTCCGCGTCTGCCGCGTGAACACGGCGGGAGGCGAGTCCTACGCCGACGCGCTCGTGGCGCTGCGCTCCGAGGACCTCACGGACCTGTGGATGCTCTGCTCGGACCTGCGCGTTCCTGCGACGCTCGTGGCTCTCGCGCTCGCTGTGGAAGCCTACGGCGGAGAGCACTTCCTCCTTGTGGAGGATGACGACGCGGACTGGCTCACCGCGGGCATCCCGACTGCCTGGGTTGACGTCGCCGCGTATCGCTGGTCCGGCGTCGCCTACCACGACGTCACGACCGCCGCAGCCGCGCTCGCCATCGCGACCCGGAACCTCGCCTTCGACGCCGATGTCACCAGCGTGGGTTGGGAAAAGGACGTCAAGGGAGTCGCCGCGTACGCCGCTTTCGTCAACACGACCGAGCGCAAGGAGGCCATCGACAACAACGCCGCCGTGCTGGGCACCTGGGGCTCCAGCGACTACTGGTACGACGCCGTGCGCAACTTTGAGGGGCGCCCCCTGAAGGAGGCACTCACCGCTGCGTGGTACAAGGCACGCGTTGACGAGGCCGTCCAGACCATGCACCAGCGGGAGGCTTCCTTCGGGCGCGCCGTCCTCGTAGCCGAGTCCGGCATGTCGCAGGTCATCGGAGTCATCTCGGGCGTGAACGCCACCGCGGTGAACGCGGGCCACTTCGTCCCCGGGCAGGTTATCGTTACCGGACAGCCGATCACGGCAGCCGACATCTCGGCACAGCGCCTCCGCGTCGTGGTTGAGGCCCAGGTCGGCACGGCCGTCCGCACCTTCACCTTCGACTCGTACCTGTCTCAGACAGCAGTGAACTAGGAGTTTCTCAATGCCCCAGCAGACCGTAACTAGCTACAACCCAGAGGCCATCCTCTTCATCCTCGACGGCACCTCCATCGAGGGCCTCGGGGAAGATGGCATCTCCATCGAGCTGAATGGCGACCACGAGCTGACCGAGGGTATGGACGGTGGGATGACCATCAACTTCGACCCCAGTCGCCTTGCCACCGTGAGCATCACGCTCCGGGCCGCTTCCCTGGGCGCCAAGCGCATCCGGGGCATCTACGACGCGTGGGAGGCGTCGCCCCGCGCGGGTGGGGGCGTCTCCGCCCTTACGGGCGTCGCCCGGGACCCCGTCAACGGAACCGCCATCACCTCCGGTGAGGTGTTCTTCCGTAACCGCGCCATGCCCAGCTTCGGTAAGCAGGCTGGCGAGGTGAGCTGGGAGTTCAGCTTCTGCAACTATGAGAGCGTCACTGCCGCTCGTCTCTAACCAATAACCGCGCACCCAGGAGCCCACCATGAGCGCAGTCCACGGACTAATCCCCTTTGTCGTTGCCGACTACGAAGGCAACGAACACACCTACGAGATGACCCTTATGCCTGCGGGTGACGGGATGCAGATGAGCTACGAGCTTATGGGTATCCTCGCCGCCCCGCTCGCCGCCCTGAGTAAAGGTGGTGGCGACGATGATGAGGAGGACGCCGCTCTCGCGGACCTCCTCGGCCCCGCCCTCTCCGCCGTCGAGCCCACGAAGTTGACGAACCTCTCCAAGAAGTTGCTCGCCACGGTGACGCGTGACGGCAGCCCCATGAGGGACCACGCACTTGACGTGGCCTACCGGGGTAACTACACGGAGATGCTCGTCGCACTGAGCAAGGTCATCTTGGAGAACCGCTTCATCCCTTTGCTCGATGGCTGGATGGGCACGGACGAGTCGGACACGACGACAAACCCAGCCGGCTAGACAAGAAGCGCGCTGCGTGGTCCGCCGGTGTATCCCGGCGGGCCGGGCCAGGGTTCGACTGGTCCCTCATGCACCTCGCCCATAACGAGAAGACGCGCGCGCCCGTGGAAGTCCACATGGCGCGCCCGTTGAAGTACGTTTTCTGGGACCTACTTGCCATAGAGGCGGCGGCTAAGGCCGACGCGGCCCGGGCAAAGGCGCAGAGCGACCAGACCCGTCGTGATTCCGATAGAAACCGCCGAGGGCGCAAATAGTGCCCTCGTGGTAGTGTGAGGAAACATGCCCATCGATACAACCACCGTACGCGAGCTAGTCACCGTCCTGAAGCTCGTCAGTGAGACGAGCCAGGGTCTCCGTGACATGCGGAAGACCGAGCGGCGGGTAAAGAAGCACCAGGAGAACCTCACTAAGACGGTGGTTCGCAGTTCCCGCAAGCGCACGCGCGCTCTCATCGACATGGGAGAGTTCGAGAAGACCCTCCTCATGCGGAACCGGGTCCCCAGCTCGAAGATGGACGACCTCCGCCGCGGCGGCAAGGCGGGCATGGCGACTCAGCTCACCCGTGGGCTGCGCTCCACCCAGTTCAACAAGACGTTCAACGACCGCACGATTCGCATGCGCCGGCCCCCACGCGGCGGGCGGGTGCCTCGCTACAACAACGTCCGCGAGGCCAAAGCGATCTTCGGGAAGACGAAGAACGACCGGACGATTAACGACCGGACGCGGCTCAACACGACGCAACTGGGAGGCCCCGGGTTCCGGGCGCAGCTCGTGCGGGCCAAGGTCCTTGCGGACATGGAGCAAGCCGCCAACCGGTTGACGGCGCATAAGAAGCGCGAACTGAACCGCCGTGGCTATCGCCACAGGTACAAGATGTTCAGGATGAACCTGCGCCGGGAGATGCGCGCGGAGCAGAAGGCTGCGTACATGAAGCGCCGCCACAACGCGTTCGGTATGGGCAGGCGCCGTCGCGGTCTGCGCGGTATGGGCGGCATGATGCTGGGAGGGGCCGCCCTCGCCCTCCCTATAGGCGTAGGCATGCTGGGCCGCTCCGTCGTACAGGGCACCGCGGACCAAGCGGACCGGGCGAAGGTGCAGTCCGACCAAGCGGGTACATCCGCGCAGAACATCCAGCAGCTGGAGTTCGTCAGCGACATCGTGGGTACGAATTTTGAGCAGGTCGTCACGGCTATGCGCCGTATGTCCGACAACGCTGTGGACGCCACCAAAGGGAAGGGCCAGGGCGTCGACCAGTTCGCCGCACTTGGGCTGACCCCCCAGCTGGGTGGCTTCACGGACTCGATGGACCTGCTTGAGGCCATCATGGGCGCACGGGAGGGCAGTGGCGCCTCGAAGGTAGCGAAGACGTGGCTCGATACCGTCTTCGGTCGCTCCGGCGCGAAGTCGATGGGCCCCATGCTTGAGGCTGGCCTGGAGAACTTCCAGAAGCTACGCGCGGAGGCGGAGGCGTACGGCCTCGTGGTCTCCAAGGACCTGACCGACGCGTCCCAGAAGTGGAACGATGAGTTCATCCACATGGGTGGCCTCATGAAGGGCATCCGCAACGACCTCGCAGTGGACCTCCTCCCCCTGATGACGGATATCGCGGAGGCGATGCGCTTCTGGTTCATGGCGAACCGGGACGTTATCAAGCAGAAGCTCCACGTCTTCATGGACGTGGTGAGCAAGTCGGCTGCCGTCATGCTGAAGGCGTTCGACCGCCTGAACCGCGTCGTGCAGATGATGGGCGGCTGGGGTCCCGTTGTGACCGGCTTTGCGCGCTCTGTACTACTCCTGTCTGGTGCGATGATGGCTGCGGGTATCGTATTCGGCGTGCAGAAGCTCGCCAACCTCATGGCGGGGCAGACCGTTAAGACGGCGATCGTGGGGACGATCGCCTGGACTAGGTCGATTCTCGGTCTGGGTATAGTTACAAACGCCGCTGCGGCGCCCCTGTACTTGTTCGCAGCCGCCATCGCAGCTGCCTTGTTGGTCTACGAGGACCTCATGACCGCTGTGCGGGGCGGCGAGAGCACGCTCGGCAAGTACCTGTTGTTCGGCACCGGGGAGAACGTCATCCAGGACAAAGGCAGTGCGCTGGCGGCCGCCGCGGTGGCTACGGGCAACCCTCTCCTCGCAGCCGGGTTGATGTGGATGGATAGGCCAATCAACGAGCAGACCCCCGCTCAGGTTAACAACAGCTCCACGTCGAAGACGGTCATCAACAACCCGCAGAATGTCGCGAACACGAAGGCGGCGAACGCGTCGTCCTCGGCCTGGAGAGGTATCGAATGATCCAGATAGTCCACCCTGACGGCAGGATACTGTACCTGGACTCCACCATGTCCATGTCCGTGACCGAGGGCGCGTCGCCCGCGCTGCACCCCATTGAGGGGGGCGCGAACGCCGTGGACCACGTGGAGGTGACGTCGACCACGCTGTCTATCAGCGCCCTCATCACAGAGAACCCCTCCCAGTTTCAGCAGGACCACAGGGCGGACCACGAGGGCTTCATATCGGTCTCGGAGTACTGGGACGTCCTCTCTTACCTGGAGGGTCCCAGCCGCCTGGAGGCCGCCCTGGCCTTCCTGCGTGACTGCGTGGGTGAGTTCGTCGATGTTATATCGGGCCGCTTCTGGTACTCGGACTGCCTCCTGACCGCGTGGCCCCATGAGTGGAGCATCAAGCAGGCCCACCCCATCTCCTTGTCCTTCACCCTTGCGCGCCGTGTGAACGTGTCCTTGGTGGACGTGCCTCCGTCGAAGGCGGCACCTCCCTCTTCCCAGAAGAAG
>TARA_R110000868_G_scaffold244926_11_pt1 | contig 10818 bp, 5 predicted proteins | sample TARA_R110000868 | Tara Oceans TARA_R110000868 (sample SAMEA4397489) | marine metagenome | biome: Polar Biome; feature: [SRF] surface water layer (ENVO:00010504); material: water (ENVO:00002006), including particulate matter (ENVO:01000060) such as... | depth 5 m | reverse complement strand
ATCGGGCACGGGAAGTTTGGTGCCGTTGATTTTGCCATTGGCAAAGCTCGTCGCGATGTTGCGGGGCGACGCGGCGCTCATGCCTTCTGAAATGGCGATGGTGCCAATGATCGAGCCTTCAGCAAGTTTGGGCAGCCATGTCTGCTTCTGCTTTTCCGTGCCGAATAATTTGATGGCTTCGCTGGCGAGGTAAACCGACGAGGAGAAAGGCGTGGCGGCAACCGAGCGGCCAAGTTCTTCCGCGATGACGCAAAGCTCAAGCGCGCCGAGGCCGAGCCCGCCGTATTCCTCAGGAATAGCTGTACCGGTGAGGCCCATGTCCACGAGGCCTTTCCAGACTTCCTTGGAATAGGCGTCGTCGCCTTCAAGAATTTTGCGCGTGACGCTCAGCGGACTTTTGTCGCCAAGGAATTTGCGGACCTGCTCCTTGAGCATTTTCTGGTCGTCGGAAAAATCGAAATTCATAGGCCCTCCCGTGGCCATCAATGGCGGACGCGCGTGCGCCGCACCTCGATGATTTTTGTGATCGCATTGATCCGGCAGGTCTGCCACCCGCGACGTGCGACGACGGACCCCCGTTTTCTCTATTGTTCCTGTAAATTCAGGCGCTGAAAAGGGCTTCGATGTTGACGTTGCGTCGGCTTGGGGCGGATTGGCCCTTATGCGACTTTATTCAGCCATTGGAGGGCGGAATGGTGTCGGACCCAGCCTCATCGGCTTGCAGATTCTGCTTGAGATGTTCAAAGAGCGTCAGGATCTGCGCGATCTCTTGCGAACTCAGACCTTTGAGAGCTGCTTCGAACATGCTGCGCCCCGCGCCCCATAGTGGCTCGTCGAGGTCTTCCGCTTTTTTGGTGTGATACACAAGGCGGGCCCGGCGGTCTGACGGGTCCGGTTTGCGTTCGACGAGGCCCATTTCCTCGATCCGGTCGAGCAGACGACCGAGCGGCGCTTTTTCCATGCCGAGGTTTTCGGCCAAAGCCGTCTGGGTGAGGCCGCCCTGGCGATAGACCTCTGTCAGAATACGCGACTGGGCGGGACTGACGCCCAAACCACTGTCGCGTAACCGCTTGTTCCACGACCGTTGAAAAAGACGGAAGACATCATTGAGCGCCCAAGCGAACTCGCGGCGTTCTGCGTCTTTTTCGTCGATGGGGACGAAAGGATCGGTCACAGGGGAATTGCACCTTCTCAGTTAGTAACCTAGGATACAGTACTCATGAAGACTATTGGCACGCCCCGCTGAAAGCAATGCTTGAAAGCCGGAGGCCGCCGGAAAACCGAAATTTGGGGTAGCGACGTTGAATTTGATTTCAGTGGTTTGCGAGTGGACAGATGGTTCCGTAACGTCAAGACGCGCGCGCTCGGCGTTGAGTGTTGCAGCAGCCGTATCAGTGTTGATGTTGACCAGCGCCTGCGGCGACGGCGGCAAGGATGAAACGGCGGAAAAACCGGTTGATGCCATCAGCATGTTCGAAACGACGGTGACGGCACGTGAACTGGTGGAACCTGTTGTGGGCTCCGGCACCATTGCAGCGGTGAAGACCACTGAACTCGGACCGCGCGTAACGGGCATTATCGACAAGGTGTACGTTGCCGTAGGCGCGCGCGTGAAGGCGGGCGATCCGCTGTTTCATACGCGCGATGTGGACATTCGCAACCGCGTGTCGGAACTGGAAAATCAGGTGAAGCTGGCGCAGGCCGATGTGCGCAACGCGGGCCGCGCATACAAACGCTCCAACGAACTGCATGAAAAAGGCTTCGTTTCCAACGGTGGGCTCGACAATGCTCAGGCTGCACGCGACAGCGCCAATGCGCGCCTCGGCATAGCGACAGCACAGCTAGCATCCGCCAAACAGATGCTTGAGGACTGCACGGTACTCGCCCCTTTTGACGGCGTCATCACACGGCGAGACGCTGATGAAGGCAAATATATGTCCACGATGGGTGGCATGGGCGGCATGGGCGGCGGTGGCCAAGGTGGACAAGGTGGCGGTGGCGGTGGCGGCGTCATGCAGATCATGAAGATCGATATTGTGGCAGCGATTGTTCAGGTACCGGAAGTGGACCTGTCTAAAATCCATGTTGGATCCAAAGGCAAAGTCATCATCGGCAGCATGAACAAAAGCTATGATAGCGAAGTTTACATTCTCAATGATCTGATCGACGTGAAGACGCGTGGCGTCGAACTGCGCATGCCGATCCTCAATCCTGACTATGAAATCAAGCCGGGTCTGTTTGCGCGAGCGGAAATCTATCCTGAACCACGCAAAGTGCTGTCGCTTGATCGCAGCGCTGTGCAGGGCACCGAAAGCCTGCGCTATGTCTATGTGAATGATGCAGGCAAGGCTAAACGCACAGTGATCACCATGCGCCAGATCGACGCCACGACTGTGGAAGTGATGAGCGGCCTTAAAGCGGGCGAGCGCGCGCTGACCGGTCCCAATCTGCCGCTTGTTGTTGATGGCACACCTCTGAAGATTGAAACCATTGCGGCCGCCAGCAATCAGGCCACGACAACGAAATAATGCGGACTACAACGCTTTTTGAGGACTGATCCGTTATGTGGATTTCAGACATTTCCATCCGCCGTCCGGTGTTCGCCGTCATGATCATTCTGGCGCTTGTGGTGCTGGGATGGATCTCACTCGGTCGCCTTGGCGTTGACCTTTTCCCCAAGGTCGAATTTCCGATGGTATCGGTCACGACCACACTCGACGGCGCATCACCAGATGCCATCGAAAGCGATATCTCCGACCCCATCGAAGAAGAAGTGAACACCACATCGGGCATCGACAGCCTCACCTCTATCAGCTCGGAAGGGCTGAGCCAGGTGATGATCATGTACAAGCTTGATGAAGACATCGACGTGAAGTCGCAAGACGTGCGCGACAAGGTGGCCCGCGCGCGCGCCAATCTGCCTGACGACGCCAAGCAATCCATCGTTGAAAAGCTCGACCCCGACGCCCAGCCGATTATGACGGTGATGATCGCGGGCGACATGCCGATCAAAGACCTTACGCATTTTGCAGACAAAACGATCAAAGAAAATCTGCAACGCATTGCGGGCGTGGGCTCGATCACCGTGGTGGGCGGACGCGACCGCGAAGTGCGCATCTGGCTCGATGCTGACAAGATGCGCGCCTATAGCGTCACCGCTGATGACGTGACCTCCGCGGTACGCCGCGAACATGCAGACGTACCCGGCGGCAAGCTGGAAACGCCCGGACGCTTGAGCGAATTTTCGGTCAAGACCAAGGGCGAGGTGTCGACCGTGCAAGGCTTTGCCGACATCATCGTGGCCTTCCGCGCTGACGGCGCGCCGACGACCATCGGCGACGTAGCCCGTGTGGAAGACGGGATGGCGGACGAAGTTTCCTATGCGCAGCTTGATGGCCAACGCGGTGTATCGCTGCAAATTCGCAAACAATCCGGACAGAATACAGTGGAAGTGGCGCGCGCTGTGCGCCAATCGCTCGACAATTTGCAGGTGCTCGCCCCGCCCGGCGTGACCATGAAGATTGCGCGTGACAGCGCCCTGTTTATTGAAGGGTCAGCAGAAGACGTCTTCGTTGATATTCAAATCGGCATTGCGCTCGTCGTCTTTGTAACACTTGCTTTTCTGCTATCGCTGCGCGCCACGCTGATTGTCGCCATTGCAATGCCGACGTCGCTCATCTCGACCTTCTTTGCTTTTTATGTTGCTGACTTCACCATCAACATGATGACGCTGATGGCCATGTCGATGGCGGTGGGACTGCTGGTGGACGATGCGATCGTGGTGCTGGAAAGCATTTATCGCAAGCTCGAAGAAGGCTATTCTCCAATGGAGGCCGCATCGCTCGGCACCAAGGAAGTCGGCCTTGCCGTGCTCGCCGCGACATTCTCGGTCTGCGCGGTCTTTGTGCCGATTGCCTTTATGAGCGGCATTGTCGGACGTTTCTTCTTTCAGTACGGCTTGGCGATCACCTTCTCGGTGCTTGTCTCGCTTATTGTGTCGCTGACATTAACGCCGATGCTGTCGTCGCGCCTGCTCAAAGCACATGATCACGATCAGGCCGATATGAATCGCGTGGCGCGGTTCTTTGCGGCTTCCTACGACAAGATCGACGGTGCCTATGGACGCTTGCTCGGCGTGGCGTTGCGCTGGCGGTGGTCTGTGATCGGCATGGCCTTGGGTGCCATTGTACTGGGCGTAATGGTCGCCAGGACGATCCCTGCCGCCTTCGATAGCCGCGCCGACCGTTCAGAATTCCTTGCCAATATCGAATTGCCTATTGGCGTCGGCATGGTTGAAACGCGGCAAGTAGCGGAACGCATTGCGCATGCCATCGGGAAAGTGGAACACGTCAAAACGGTTTTCTTCACGGTCGGTGACGGAGCCAAGGCCAATGCGAACGAGGCAGCTTTCTATGTCGGCCTGACGCCGAAGAAAGATCGCGACGTAACCTTCCTGAAGATCATGGAAGACACGCGCGCGGCGATGCAAGCGTCGGGACCCGAAGTCAAACATATGTCCATTTCGGACGTGCCGTGGATTTCGGGCGGCAGCTTCGGCGCATATCTTGTCAACTATGCGATCAAGGGGCCGGATCTTGCCGTGCTCGACGAAAAGGCCAATGAAGTGGTCGCGCGGATGCGGGCAAACCCGATCTATACGGACGTAAAGTCGAGCTACGATAGCGGTAAGCCAGAGTTGCAGGTGCGCATCAACCGCGCACGCGCTGCTGACCTTGGCATCCCTGTGCGGTCACTTGCGGAAACCGTGCGCACGATGATCGGCGGCGTCAAAGCCGCCTCCTTTGAAGAATATGGACAGCGCTACGATGTGCGTGTGCGCCTCGCCGAAGACCAGCGCGACGACATTGCCAAACTCTCGCTCATTCAAGTGCGCGGACCGTCGGGCCAACTCATTGATGTGACCAATGTCGCAAGCTTTGACGTCGCGTCCGGCCCGGCACAGATCGAACGTCAGAACCGTTCACGCCGCATCCAGATCCTCGCCAATATGGCGCCGGGCGTTTCGCTCGGACCCGCCACGGCACAAGTTGAGGAATATCTGAACGATCTACATTTGATGACGGGCTACACATGGTCCGCCGAAGGTCAGGCAAAGAGCATGAAGGAAACGGGAGCTGCCATCGGCTTTGCCTTCCTGCTTGCGCTCACTGCGCTCTATATGATCCTGGCGAGCCAGTTCAATAGCTTTGCCCAGCCTGCGATCATCATGCTGTCAGCACCATTGTCATTTGTCGGCGCTTTCATCTCGCTGAAACTCTCGGGCCTCGAGATGACAATGTTCACGCAGATCGGCCTCCTCGCGCTGATGGGGCTTGTGATGAAAAACGGTATTCTGCTCGTCGACTACACCAACCAACTCCGCGAGAAGGGCCTCGCGCTCAAAGACGCGCTGCTGCAGGCGGGGCCAGTGCGCCTACGCCCTGTGCTGATGACCCAGATCGCAACCATCTGCGGGATGATCCCCGTGGCCATTTCGAGCAGTCAGGGTGCCGAAATGCGCAATGCGATGGCTTTCGTTGCTATCGGCGGGCTGATCTCGTCCACAGCACTGACGCTGGTGGTGGTGCCGGTCGCCTATCTGCTGCTTGAAAGCGCCCATCAGCGGACCAATCAGGGCATCCGCTGGGTGCGCGTGACGTTGGCGGGTTATGGCATCGGATCGGTCGATGATGAGCCCGAAACGTCCAAAAACCTGCCGCATTCGGCGGACTGAATAAAAGTGAAGCGGGTAGTTTAATCTCCCGCTAACGGGGTCTGCGTCATAATCACGACCGGTCTTACTCTTACAAGGCAGCGGTCGTTTTATGGCTAAAGCACTCTTTCACAAAAATCAGCGCGTCTTTGTGCGCCCCGTGGGCACATGGGCCGTTATCGAACGCGTCGTGCCGCAATGGGTGAAGGACGTGCCGGAGCCGCTTAAGGTTTTCTATGACGTGGGTCTTGGCCGCGAATTTGTGGCGACCGAACTCCAGACCGAAGAAAGCACGACGCTGACGCAGGTCGATCCCGGCATGGAGGTCTGGCGCGTGGTGCGCGCCCAGAACAAATGGCGCTCGGCGGAAGAATGCTCAAGCCACCCCTATCCCGGCACGTTTCCGGTCATTATGACCGGTACGCAGGAAGGTGGCGGCTGGCGCGTGCCCGGCACTGAATATGATTTTGCCCCCGAACGCGTCGAACTGCAGGCCCGCATTATGGCGTCGGGCCCGCAATTCATGGGTCTGCTGAGACGTCTCACCGATTATGCCGCTGCCAACCCCGAAAACCTGCCCGACGAGTTGATGGCGCTGGCGCAGGATGCTGAGACCGTGCTGAAGCAGGTGATCATTGTCGATCCGGCCTGAGCGAAATATCGACACCTGAATCTATGTTCTGAGGTGAGGAAATCGACCGGCCATTTGCCGCCGCCTTAAAATCGGCATATCTAACAAGCATAGATATTCCAGCGATGGGTCACTCCCCAGGCCCCGACCCTCGCTCTTGAGGCTGCTTGTTCATGCGCGCTGAAGACCCCCGTCCGATTCAACTCAAAGACTATGCCCCGCCCGCTTTTCTCGTCGATGAAGTGAAGCTCGATATCGAGCTTGATCCGCTGGCAACACGGGTACGCGCGACCATGACCATGCGGCGCAATCCGGCGGCGAAATCGGCGAGTGCATCGCTGGTGCTCGACGGACAAAAGCTGAAACTTCTCGATGTGAAGCTCAACGGCGAGAAGCTGAGCGCCAACGCCTATCAGGTCGATGCGGAGAGCTTGCGCGTTCATGATTTGCCGGACGGGACCTTCACTTTCGAGACGCTGACGACATGCGGGCCGGAGGCCAATACACAGCTTCTCGGTCTCTACCTGTCCAACGACATTTACTGCACGCAATGTGAGGCGGAAGGCTTTCGCCGCATAACTTATTATCCCGACCGCCCTGACGTGATGGCTGTGTTCACGACACGCATAGTCGCCGATGAAAAGGTCGCGTCTGTGCTTCTGTCGAACGGCAATCTGACAAAGAGTGGCAAGCTGCCCGGCGGCAAGCATTTTGCCGAATGGCATGACCCATTTCCCAAGCCTGCTTATCTCTTCGCACTCGTGGCGGGCAATCTCGCCAAGGTCGAGGACAAATTCGTCACGGCTTCGGGACGCAAAGTGATATTGCGCATTTTTGTGGAGCGCGGCAATGAAGACCGCTGCGCCTATGCGATGGACGCGCTTAAACGATCCATGCGCTGGGACGAAGAAGCCTATGGCCGCGAGTATGATCTTGATATTTTCATGATCGTTGCGGTGAGCGCTTTCAACATGGGTGCGATGGAGAACAAGGGTCTCAACATTTTCAACGACAAATATATTCTGGCGCGGCCCGATACGGCGACGGATACGGACTATGCCTCGATCGAGGCGATCATCGCGCATGAGTATTTTCACAACTGGACCGGCAACCGCATCACCTGCCGCGACTGGTTTCAACTGTGCCTGAAGGAAGGCCTGACGGTTTTCCGCGATCAGGAATTCACCGCCGACATGCGCTCGCGGCCTGTGAAACGCATTTCTGACGTGCGTCTGTTGCGCAGCCACCAGTTTCCTGAAGACCAAGGACCGCTCGCCCATCCTGTGCGACCCGACAGCTATATCGAGATCAATAATTTCTACACGGCGACGGTTTATGAAAAAGGTGCGGAACTTTGCCGCATGATCCATACGCTGGCGGGGCCGAAGCGCTTTCGCAAAGGCATGGACCTTTATTTTGAGCGCCATGACGGCGAGGCGGCAACGGTTGAAAATTTCCTCGATGCGCTGAGCGACGGCGCCAAACTCGACCTGGCTCAATTCCGCCGCTGGTATTCCCAAGCAGGCACGCCGGAAATTTTGACATCCGGTCGCTACGATGCCGCGCGCAAAACCTACACGCTCAAAGTGAGCCAGATTTGTGCGGCGACACCGGGGCAGAAGCACAAAGAGCCCTATCACATTCCGATTGCTGTGGGCCTTGTCGGCCCTGACGGCAAGGACTTGCTGCTGCAACTCGATGGCGAGGATAAAGCCAAAGGCACGACGCGCGTACTGAACCTTACCGAGCGGAGCGAGACATTCCGCTTTCGCAATGTGATTGAGCGTCCTGTGCCGTCGCTGCTGCGTGGCTTTACCGCGCCGGTGACACTGACGACGAACCTGAAGGAACGCGACTGGGTGTTTCTGATGGGCAATGACAGCGATCCGTTTAACCGCTGGGAGGCTGCGCAGCGTTATGCCACAGGCCTGATGGTGTCGATGGTGCAAGCGATCCAGAGCGGTGGGCGGATGCGCAAGGGCGAGGCCTTTGCCGAGATGATGCGCGCCATGCTGGCTTCCAAAAAATATGATCCCGATTTTGTTGCGCAGATGATCCAGCTACCTGGCGAGCAAACTATCGCGCAGATTGTGCGCGAGAATGTGGATGTGGAAGCGATCCACATGGCGCGCGAACATTTGCGCCTATCGCTCGCCGTCGGTTGCGAAAAGGAATTGCGCGCGGCTTACGAGCGCTGCCGCATCGATGGGCCATACAGCCCCGTGGCGACGCATGCCGGACGACGCGCCTTGCGCAATATGTGTCTTTCTTATCTCGCCATTCTGCCCGGCGGCGAAGGTGTGGCGCTGGCCGCTAGGCACTATGCCGAAGCAGGCAACATGACCGATCAGATCGCCGCACTCGGCGTGCTCGCAAATATCGATTGTCCCGAACGGGTGACAGCGCTGGCTGCATTCTATGAACAGTGGAAAGACGATCACCTTGTCATGGACAAGTGGCTCGCCATTCAGGCGACCTCGTCGCTCCCCGATACATTGGCCAATGTCTATACCTTGTTGCAGCACCCCGCGTTTACCATACGGAATCCCAATAAAGTACGCGCATTGATCACCAGTTTTGCCACAGCCAACCAGCTTCGCTTCCATGCGAGCGACGGAGCGGGTTATGCTCTGGTGGCGGACAAGGTGCTCGAACTTGATTCACTGAACCCGCAGGTTGCGGCACGGCTTTTGGGCGCATTTAAGAGCTGGAGGCAATTTGAACCAAAACGGCGCAAGCAAATGTCGCGGCATCTGACGCGCATAGCTAGCGCCGAGGGCATATCGCGTGACGTGTTCGAGATTGCAACGAAAACGCTCGCCTGATCTGCCGTCGGGTTATTTGCGACAGATGGCCTTGTGAGGTGGGTGAGTCCTAAATGTACCGAACACCGAAAATTGAACCCGATCAGGCCGCCTCTGTCCAAAGCACACTGGACAATGGCAGACCCAACTCTAATCATCGGAATTCATTCGGTGATTCGGGTGTGACGGGGGCTGAGCGGGCATTTCGCAGGCCGAATCCCGTGCCGCCAGATCCGGCCCGGCATAGTGAAACAAGCGAGGCCGAAAGCGGTCTCCGGCATGTGGTGCAAATGAGTATTCCTGACGCAAGCCCCAGAGCAGAGCCGCTCGCCTGGCAGCAGCGCGGTCCCGATGAACGCCGGTCGCTGATCTCGGCCACCTGGGTCGCCCGCACCGCGCTCATCATTGCCGGCATTGCCCTTTTCGCCGTGACCGCCGCCCTCTATTTGCAGGATGGATTTTCGCGTTCCCTCGGTTTTGCCGCGGCACTGTCGTTGGGGTATGTCGCGCTTGCCACTATGCTCGTGCGGTTGCGCGAACGCAAAGTGGAAGCGGAAGCAGCGCTTGTCGAAAACCAATTGCGTTTCGACATGGCCTTCGCTGGTGCGCGCTGCGGCATCTGGGATTGGGATCTGACTGCGAACCGCGTCTATTGGTCGTCGGCCATGTTCGACATGCTCGGCATGCGCCAGCCCGCCAAGCGTCTTTCGCCCAGCGAGATCAAGCAGCTCGCTCATCGCGATGACATGAGCGCCATCGACGACATTATCGGTGCTGCCTCGCGGCCCTCGCGCTCCTATGACACGGCTTTTCGTCTGCGGCATACAGACGGAAGCTGGGTGTGGGTGCGCGCCAAAGGTCAGGTGTGGGGCGGCGGACGCATTTCGGGCGAACGGCTCGTCGGCATCACCATCGATATCACCGAACAAAAACTCGCCGAAGCGCGCGAACACGGTGCCAATGACAGACTGCGTGATGCCATTGAAAGCATCGGCGAGGCTTTCGCGCTGTGGGACAATGACAACCGGTTGGTGACGGCCAACAGCAAGTTCATCGAATTCCTGCAATTGCCCGACCAGAGCATTGCGGAAGGCACGACGCTGGAAGACGTGATGGCACAGGCGGGCATCGGCTCTGATTGGCCGCGTGCTGGCGGGTTGGAAGAAAGCGTTTGGGAAATCCGATTGCCCGGCGGACGCTGGTTGCAAATCAGCGAACGACCGACGAGCGAAGGCGGGCACGTCAACGTCGGCACCGATATCACGGCGATCAAGGTGCAGGAATCGGCGCTGACGACAAACAAGTCGGCGTTGGAAAAAACCGTGCGCGATCTTGAGGCCTCGCGCCTCAAGCTTCAGCATCAGGCGCGCCAACTCGTGGACCTTGCAGAGAAATACGCCGCGGAAAAAACACGCGCCGAAAGCGCCAACCGCTCGAAGTCCGAATTCCTCGCCAATATGAGCCATGAGCTGCGCACGCCGCTGAACGCGATCATCGGCTTTTCGGAAATCATGGAAGGCGCGATGTTCGGTCCGCTCGGCTCGCCGAAATATGCCGAATACTCGCACGACATTCATTCGAGCGGTCAGCATCTGCTGGAACTGATCAACGACATTCTTGATATGTCGAAGATCGAAGCCGGACGCATGACGCTGGAAAAACAACCGACT
>TARA_R110000868_G_scaffold382863_1_pt1 | contig 10824 bp, 10 predicted proteins | sample TARA_R110000868 | Tara Oceans TARA_R110000868 (sample SAMEA4397489) | marine metagenome | biome: Polar Biome; feature: [SRF] surface water layer (ENVO:00010504); material: water (ENVO:00002006), including particulate matter (ENVO:01000060) such as... | depth 5 m | reverse complement strand
AAAGAACTAGATAAATGTAATTAACAAATCTAAAGATGGTTTAAAAAATCTTTATCATAATTATTAATAAGAGTTTTAAATTATATTTTAAGCATGAATTAACTAGACACTATTTATCACTTTATTTACAAATGAATAATCAAATAATAAATCTCAAGGCGCTAAATTTAGTCTCGGTGGCATAAAATACATAAACACTAACATGATCAGAAAATATAAAACAGCAAATATAGGATAGGTGTTATCACCGGCATCTGGTGAAATCGGTAGCATTACCAACGACATATTCAGCATCGATTGTATCACCAATACACAAAGTCCGCTTTTAGTTCTAGCATACACAATGGTACACATACCAGCAGCGCCCGTCATATTTAAAAATAATGGCCATACCGGTAAATTTTCAATTACTCCGACATTTATAAAAACGGAAGGTAGCCACCATAAAGACCATACGAAACCAATAATTAGACTCGCATAAAATGGTTTAATAATTTTTGAGAGCTCGCGAACGGCATAGCCGATCCAGACAACTTCACCTAGAAAAGCCCAAGACAATAAGAATAATGTGAATTTTAATGTAGGTATATAGATCTCAAAATCAAGAATAGACATATCTCCATTATAGAAAGCTACAATTGATAAGGTTAGTAAACCTATTGTAAATGCGAATAGTAGACCAAATAGATACCATTTTGGGTGCACTTTCCAAATTAGCATAGGTCTACACAAATTCTTGATTCCCTCAGTACCTTTTGTGATTTTTACAATAAAAAGTAATAAGACCATTAGTGCATAAAAGCGACCATTGGTATAAGGAAAAAAATCTATTAGTCCCTTACTTTTCAAATAAGTGATTACAAAATTAAGTAAAGGTGCGAGAGCTAAAAAAATCTATATTTCATACTTTCTTAAAAAGTCAATCATTTTTGTGGTCATCGGTAATTTCTAATTATAAGTTGGTACTTATTATCTAATATAATGAGTTAATCTATTGATGAAATAACTATTTGCTAAATATAGTTTTATCATTTTTTTTACCACACTTTATAGTTATCCCAACTATTATTCAGGATTAAGCACCAATTTCCTTATTATTTAAAAATTAACAATCAAGTATTAATCGCTCCGAAAATTCCAAAATAATCTTCATGCATTTTACCTGGTGCCTTAGACTCGTACCATAAAGTAAAACCCGCATTTTTAAAAAGTCTTACATAATCATGAGAGAATGATCGCTCTACACCATAAGGTTGAGAAGTTGGATTCTTGGTAAAATCAATATTTGCTCCAATGGGCTCAATGGCAATAAAGATGGAAGTTCCTAATTTGTTTAAATAAGAAAAAAATTCTTGTAATTTTTGTTCCGAAAAATATTCAAGGACACCACCTGAGGTAAAGATGATCATGTTTTTGGTTCCATTTTCTTTAATCCAATCAAATCCATCTGTCGCTACAAATTCAATTTTAATGTTTTGCTCGTACTTTTTCTTATTGAAATCTATTTGTTCAACACTTAAATCTATTCCTACAAATCTATCGATTCCCGGAAATTCTGAAGTCAAGTAATTTAGTACATCTCCAGTACCTGTTCCAATCTCTACCATGGTATGGAAATTTTGAGATGTATCTTTCAATAAATCTTGAAGCTCCTCAAATACGAGTAAGCTTTTGGACAAGAAAAAATCTTGTAAAACATTCTCTTTCTCAGAAAAATATTTTCTACCTGTTTCTTTCCAAAAATTTTCATGATACTCTGCCAACATGTTGAAATCTTTATTTTTTTCAGCATTTTTTAAAAGTGCCGAACGCATGAATCGCTCACTTAAACTAAGTTCATTTTTGACATTAAAGCTTATACCTTTTTTTATTAATGTTTCTACTTTTTCGGGTTGTAACTTAACCAAAATTGTTCCAATAAATTCTTTGATTATTTTTTTCATTTACATTTTTTTTAACAAAAATGACATTCGTCTAAATAATTTAATAACGCTATTCCACTTTTTTAAAAGATTACTCAATTACACTAATTACACTACCGCAGGTCAACATAGCATCTCCATAATATGGGTTCTTAATTTCCTTATCCACGCTAAGCCATTTGGCTCCCTTATTACTATTAGCCATTGGGCATTGTTGAACATAAAGAGTTCTTAATGGCGATTTTATATTCATGGCCAGAGCGACTATATTTTCATTTAAAACAACTAAATAGGCTCTTTGCTTTTCTAGATTGTTATTGTTGGCAATGGCGTCGAACATTTCTATAATTTTCTCAACATGTGCTTTCTCCATCTGCGCCAAATTTTTTATGTTTAATTTTCTAAAACTATCACTGGCCTCATTTGCTGATGATGCAATTTGTGTTACATTACTACCAACAAAAGCATCTTTCATTATTATATAGGGCACTAGAGCTACTGAAAAGTTCTTTTGAAACGATTCTGAAAAATTCATTTCCAATGTCTTAGACGATTCTTTTTCTTGTTCTATAGATTGCATCGTAATATGTTCTTCGTGACCCGTCATTGTTTTAACTCCTTCTTTATTCATCATAGATTTTTTACCCTGTAGTTGTGCAGCTGCATCTACAGAAAAAGTACCGTTGGTAACAATTTCATCACCATTTTGCAAACCTTTTGAAATCGTAAAATTTTCACCGTTTCGGTTACGAATAGTTACTTCTCGCATCTCAAAAACAGGTTCGTTTTGATTTGTTTTTACATACACCAATGACCTCTCACCTGTCCACATTACAGAACTTGCGGGAACACTAATCATTTCATCATTCATTTTTAGTTCTCCTTTGAGCTTTCCCGTAACAAACATTCCTGGCTTAAATAGGTCATCTGTATTTTTAAGTGTAGCTCTAACTGTCACCGTACGTTTTGCATTATTTAGCATAGGGTCTATAAATGAAACCGTTGCGTCAAACTCTTTATTAGCATAGGCATTGGTTACTATCTTAATTTTCTGACCTATATTGAGATTAGAAATTTGATTTTCATACCCGTCAAATTCTGCCCAAACCGAATTAAGGTTGCTCACTTTTAAAATGGGCTGACCTTGTTTTACATAATCACCCTCTTTTGCCATTACCTCCGATACTGTTCCTGAAACTGTAGCATAAATGGGGAAATTATCGCGAACCTTCCCAGAGGACTCGATAGCATCGATTTGATTTACTGAAAGTTTCCAGAGCTTCAATTTATTTCGCACAGCTTTATATAAAGCTGGTTGAGATTCTTTCAATGAAGCTGTCGTAATTAGTTCCTGTTGCGCAGCTATAAGATTAGGCGCATAAATTGTCGCCAATAATTGACCACGATTTACTTTTTGTCCGTCATAGTTGACATTCAAACGTTCAATACGACCATCAAAATAACTTGCTTGTACAGAATTGTTTTCTTCATTTGTGGCAATTTTTCCTGAGAGTGAAATCATCCCGTCGTCTTCAGAAGCAGTGCTATTACCTACAACGGTAGTTTGAATATTGGCAAGCGCCATTGCGTTCTCTGTCATTTTAATCTCATTCATTGCGAGACCTTCCGCACCAGATTCAGCAGGTATTAAATCCATCCCACATATAGGACAGTCGCCTGCTTCTGGTTGCATAATTTGTGGGTGCATTGAGCACGTCCACATTTGGTTTACCGATTCGCCAGTATGGTCGTGGGAATTTGATATATCATCATTTGAGTTGGCATCACTTCCAGAATTTCCGAAAATAAGCCAACCCGCTAATAATCCTATAACTACTGCAACCGCTATATATAAAATATTCTTATTCATACGTTCTTAATTTTCGTTTTGTAAGCGCTCAATCATTTGCTTCATTTCTTCAATCTCTTTCTTTTGAGCCTTGATAATGTCGTTAGCTAATTTTTTCACTTCAGGGTCTTGAATATCTGCACGCTCACTGGTTAATATTGCTATCGAATGGTGTGGAATCATCGCTTTCATCCAAAATACGTCGCCCACAGTTGATTTTTGGTCACGCACCAGACCCAACGCACCTACAAATAGAACTATACTTCCAAGAACTATTGCAATATTTTTCTTCTTATTTTGATACATACCGCGCATAGCTACAAACATAATAATCGCCATTGTTGCGATACCTAAACAACTCATATAAAAGCGAGTTAGACTAAAATATATGTGGTCTATGGCGTAGGTATTTAAGTACATTGTGATATACATTGCCACAAATGATGCCACTAACATTGCTACAAATTTTGTGTAATTACCTTTTTTCATTCCTTGGTGATTTTGTTCTTGTGAATTCATAATTGATTGTTTTAATGGTTAATTTTTATTTTTTTTCAATTTTTTAACAGTAGGCGAACTTGTGTACCAAAGCAAAAATCCGCTTAGCACTGTTATTAATCCTAAAAGCGAAAAAGCTCTTAATACGATGGTATTGAAATTGTCTCGTCCCTGATAATCCATAGTGTGTGTCATCCAAAGAAAATCGAACCATCGCCAATCACGGTGACGTACTGTTTGAAAAGCTCCATTTTCAATTGCCACGTACGCCTTGAGGTTTTCATCGGTTTTATATGAAATCTCATAAGCTGGTAAGGTTCTTCCACGATATTCGTGGTGTTCTCCTACTGATTCAATTCTTTGTATTTGGTCAAACTCTAAATCTGCCAGCATATAGCGTTCAGCCACTTTCATTGCTTCCTGTTCTGTGAGCTCATCTTTCTTTGCTCCAGTAAGTGCATTATAAAGTGTTGTTTCATTAATCCAATAGTAAGGGGCATCTGCGATTTCAAGTAATACTAATGATTTAATAGGCTCTTGAATACTTAATTGAGAACTCCCCAACAAATCCGCAAATACAGCTTGCTCAGGATTTACTTTTTTAAATTGGTCACCGTGAATCTCATCAATATCCGTCCAACTAAAGTACATCCCACTAATCGTCCACATCAAGAACTGAACACCTAAAAAGATACCCAAATAGCGATGAGCTTTTCTAATTTTAAGAGCTGTCTTTCTTTTAACCATTTTAGTTTACTTCAAATGGAAATTCAACAATGACCTTTTCCCAACTTAAACTAATTGTGCCTGATGTATTGTTAACCTTAGTTACTTTGTACTCTAGATGTTCCTTGTTTTCTTCGAAAATTTTAGGGGCTACTTTAAACCTTAAAACATCATCTTTCTCGTCATATTCATCTTTGCCATGTTGGTCCCATTTGATATTGAAAATGATAGTCCATTCTTCTTGATTAGGAATCACAAAGAATCCATATTTTCCGGCTTTCAATATTTTTCCATCAATGGTTACATCTTTGTTAGTTTCCATCCAAGTTGCATTATGTGCACCTGCCTGCCAAACAGCATCATAAGGAAGTAATCCGCCAAAAACGATACGATTACGAACTCCTGGCGATGAATAATCAAAATGAATATGTGCATCTCCCACCATTGCCATTTCACTTGTATGTGGACTCAATGGTTTTTTCTTATCTGGTTCAGCACTTATTGTTTTTTGCTCCGTCGTTTCTTCACTCTGTGGTTCTTGTGCTTCCTTTGAACTTTCTTTACAAGAGACAAAGAGGATAAGGCATAAAAGAATGATACTGTTTTTCATATAAGTATGGTTTAGTTAATTGATTTTGTTTTAAGTCTAAGTGCATTTACGATTACTGAAACTGAACTAAAACTCATTGCCAATGCAGCAATCATAGGCGAGAGTAGAATTCCGAAAAACGGGAACAATACTCCTGCTGCAATAGGTACACCTAGTGTGTTATATATCAAGGCAAAAAATAGATTTTGCTTTATATTCCGCATTACTTTATGGCTTAAATTTCTTGCTTTTACAATGCCGTGTAAATCTCCTTTTACAAGTGTAATCATAGCACTCTCAATAGCGACATCTGTTCCCGTACCCATTGCAATACCTACATCACTTTTGGCTAATGCTGGTGCATCGTTTATACCGTCGCCAGCCATTGCAACTACGTGGCCTTGTTCTTGTAATTTCTTGACTTCTTCCAGTTTGTTTTCTGGCAACATTCCAGCTTTAAAGTTGGCAAGATTTAATTCACTCGCTACGGCTTGCGCTGTGTCGTGATTATCGCCTGTAAGCATAATGACATCAATACCTTTGTCTTGAAGCTCCTTGATTGCTTTAGCGCTTGTTTCTTTGATTTTATCGCCTATTACTAAATATCCTGAAACATCACCATCAATGGATAGATACGAAACTGTCTTACCTTGTTTTTGAAAAGATTGTGCTTCGGTTTCCATTTCAGATGATAGCGTAGCATTTGCGTACTCCATCATTTTAGCATTTCCCAAATCGAGTTTTTTTCCATCAACTGTTCCTTCTACGCCTTTTCCTGTTACTGCGCTAAAGTTTTCGGTTTTGGATATTTCGGTTTTCTGTTCCTTTCCATATTTCACGGTAGCTTCGGCAAGTGGATGCTCGCTGGAACTGTTTAGGGATGCGATAAAATGTAGAATCTCGCTTTCGCGAAAGCGTTCTCCAAAAACGCCTATTTTCTCTACGGTTGGTTTTCCTTCCGTTATGGTTCCTGTTTTATCCACGATGAGTGTGTCCACCTTATCCATTTTTTCCAGCGCTTCGGCATTTTTAATTAGAACGCCATTTTGAGCTCCTTTACCAACTCCTACCATTACTGACATAGGCGTAGCCAAGCCCAGTGCGCAAGGACAAGCGATAATTAATACCGCAATGGCATTTACAAGTGCAAACACATACGCTGGATCTGGTCCCCAAATTGCCCAAACCGCAAATGTGATAAGTGAAATAATAACCACTACGGGCACAAAATAACCTGAAACGGTATCTGCCAATTTCTGAATAGGTGCACGACTACGACTTGCATCGTTTACCATATGTATTATTTGGGAAAGTAAGGTATCGCTACCTACTTTTTCGGCTTCCATCAAGAAAGACTGATTCCCGTTAATTGTACCACTACTTATTTTATCATCTACCGTTTTATTTACTGGAATAGGCTCGCCAGAAATCATCGATTCATCTACTGTGGTTTCGCCTTCAGTAATCTTACCATCTACAGGAATTTTATCGCCTGGCTTCACTCGAAGAATATCTCCTTTTTCTATTTGGTCAATAGAAACTTCTTCTTCATTTCCGTTGACTACTTTAATTGCTTTATTGGGTGCAAGTTTTAAAAGTTCCTTAACTGCGGAATTGGTTTTACTATGCGCTCGGGCTTCCAAAACTTGACCCATCAGTACCAATGTAAGAATTACGGTAGCGGCCTCAAAATAAACGTGAACCGCACCAGATGCTGTTTTAAATTGTTCAGGGAAAAAATCTGGAAACAACATTCCGAAAACACTAAAGAGCCACGCAACACCAGCACCGATACCTATGAGTGTAAACATATTGAGATTCCACGTTTTAATGCTTCGGTATGCACGTTCAAAAAACATCCAAGTGGCATAAAAAACCACAGGAATCGATAAGCCAAATTGAATCCAGTTCCACGATTTCTGTTCCATAACATCATACAGCGGATTGTTTGGAATCATTTCACTCATAGCGATTATGAAAATAGGTAGCGTGAAGGCTACTGCTATCCAGAATTTCTTGAGTAATTTTTTATAAGTCTTTTCTTCCGCTGAGCTGTCTGCTTCCATTGGGACTAAGTCCATCCCACAAATGGGACAAGCTCCAGATTCATCTTTAACGACTTCCGGATGCATTGGACACGTCCATTGTTCTGATGTTACTACAGAAAGATTTTGTTCTTCTACTAAATCCATTCCGCAAACTGGGCAGTCGCCAGGATTATCATAAGTTTTATCACCTTCACAATGCATCGGGCAATAGAAAGTACCTGTTCCTTTTCCTTTCGGTTTTTCAGCTTTCTTTTCTGCGGAATGATTATGTGTGCCAGGCATATGAATGCTATAAGAACCACCATCATCTTTCAATGCTTTTTGAAATATTTCTAATGGAATATGAGATTCCATTTCAATAGATGCTTCAGCTTTTTCCAAATTGACAGTAGCCTTTGAGACACCTTTCACTTTGGAAAGTGTTCCTTCTACGTGATTTCGACAACCGTTGCAGGTCATTCCGTGTATATGATAGGTATGTTTCATAGTATCTGTTATTTTTACATTTTCATTTGTTCTTCTTCACTGTTTTCCATTCCCATATTCATATTTCCATCTTTATCTGTATGAGATTTCATAAAAATAAATTGAGAAAGAAAAATGAGAGCAATACCAATTGCAGCAACTATTAGTACAAATGGGTCGTTTACATATTTTAAATAGATAAATGCTGCCAAAATAACAACATCCAACAGTATGGCAATTATTGGAATAATCGGGTTAAATTTTACTTCCTTTTTTAGGTATTTAAAAAGTCCCCAATGAATGGCGATATCCATTATCAAGTAGAAAATGGCTCCAATGGATGCTATACGAGTTAAATCGAACAAAATAGTTAATAGTATCGCTAAAGAAACCGTAAAAATTAGCGAAGGATTTTTAAGTTTCTTAATTCTGTTCATATCAGGAACTTGTTTCATACGGCTCAACATCCCTAACATTCGTGAAGCAGAATATACGCTGGCAATTACGCCGGAAACTGTCGCTACAATGGCAAGTAAAATAGTTAACGTTGAACCCCATTCGCCAAAAAGAGGTTTTGCTGCTGCTGCCAAAGCATAATCTTTTGCTATTATAATTTCTTCAATACTCAATCCACCAGCAACCGATAATGCCAAAACAACATAGATGATTGTGCAAACGATAATTGAAATAATAATTGAACGTCCTACATTTTTATGGGGATTTTCAATATCCCCTCCTTGATTTGTAATGGTCGTAAATCCTTTGTATGCAAGAATAGACAAGGCCAATGCGGCAACAAAGCCAAAACCTTCAGGCAAGGATTGGCCATTGGCAGCACTATGATTACCTGTGATTGTAGGTAAACCAGAAATAACCAATCCTGATATAGCAAGTACTGCAATACCCACTACTTTAATTATTGCAGTAAACGTGGCAGTAGCTTCAATAATCTTGTTACCCGAAATATTTATTATATACGCAGCAACAATAAGGACTACGCCCAAAGCAGACGCGTAGCCGGCATATTGTTGTGGAAACAGCCGCAAAGCATACGCCCCAAAAGTACCTGCCACTAAACTTTCTGAAACAACCATTGACACATACATCAGCAATGAAAAAGAACCAGCGAGTGTTCCAGGTAAATATGCCTTGGTTAAAAACTTCGCAACACCTCCAGATGAAGGATACGCGTTTGAAAATTTTACATAAGAATAAGAACTGAACCCAACCACGATGGCACCTGCAATAAAAGCAATGGGAAACAAATCGCCTACCAACTCTGCTATTTGACCCATTAAGACAAAAATACCAGCACCTATCATCACGCCTGTACCTAATGATACAGAGCCTATTAATGAAAGTTTTTGATTATTTATTTTTGGTGGTTCCATTTTATCTTAATTTTTTTCGCATAGCTTCGGAAATGTTCTAGGCATAGAGACCATAGGCATCTACTAATAAGCCTTTAATTCCTTTTTTAGAAGATATAGCGTAAAGCACACTATTGTCGTCGGTACTGCTCATACCTTCAAAGCGATACATCTTGTCAACCGCAAAATCTTCTGGGTATAATTTTAATTTTAAAGAATTGCATTCTATATGTCCCAAACATATATTGAAATCATAGGTATAGCCATCAGCTTTTAAACTGTTCATAGCCTCTGAAAGAGTATCGTAATTTTTCATATTATAGATGAACTGTCATCACTGGTTTTTTTGAATGATTCGTTACATCTTCGGCAATACTCTTTGAAAACATACTTGATAATCCCTTTCTGCTATGGGTATACATTACAATTAAATCTACATCAATGGATTCTTCAAATTTTTGGATACCACTTTCAACATTAGTTTCACTATAAACGTGCATCTGATAGTTTTCCAAGTTTGGGAAATGCTTTATGAAATCTTTAATAGGCTCCAAACCATCTTCAACGCTATTAAAATCTGTTGTTGTGTTGATGTTTAACAAGTGTATTTTTGAACTACATTTTTTTGAAATTTCTTCAACTGTCTTAAATGCATTGGAAATATCTTCATTAAAGTCTGACACAAATGCAATATTTTTAAAAGGAAATATTACTTCATTTTCCTTAACAACCAAAATAGGCACACCAGTATTCCGAATAATCTTTTGGGCGTTACTACCCAATAATTTACTTAAGAATCCTTTTTGAATACCTTTACTTCCAGTTACAATAAAATCGTGATGAAAATCGTGAGAATGTTCTACAATTGCTTGATTGTCTGATACAAATTGTAAAAAGGTTCTTGAATTTAAACCTTTATGTTCTGCTTCCATATCTAATGCTCTTAATTTACTTTTGGCATCACCTATTGCTGCAAGCGTATCAGGATAATTACTTTCCTTTTCCTTATCGAGTTTTACCCAATCTACAGGTGTATGCAATTGATGTAAAAAATGAATTTCGGATTTGAAGAGTGTTGCGATTTTAATAGCCAGTTTTGCTGCTTTATCGCAATTATCTGAAAAGTCTGTGGGCACTAATATGTTTTTCATAACATCTATTTAACAATCAATTGAATTATAATTTTTTAAATGATGTATGTGAGTGAATGATTTTCCATTTGCCTTCTATTTTTTCTAAAATAGAAGTAGCAACTCCTTTACTTTTAATGGTTCGCTCCTCTGTCCCTTTAGCCTTGTCACCTTTTAAAACTATCTTATACAGGTAATTTTCAGTTGTATATGCATACGGTAAATTG
>TARA_R110000868_G_scaffold131361_4_pt1 | contig 10827 bp, 12 predicted proteins | sample TARA_R110000868 | Tara Oceans TARA_R110000868 (sample SAMEA4397489) | marine metagenome | biome: Polar Biome; feature: [SRF] surface water layer (ENVO:00010504); material: water (ENVO:00002006), including particulate matter (ENVO:01000060) such as... | depth 5 m | reverse complement strand
AGACCTAAGGGATGAAACACTACTTTTTGCTGATTTTAGTATTGCGGAGATCGACTAATTTTAATTAGTGTTAATAAAGCAAAAAGCCTCTTAAATTTATCATCTAAGAGGCTTTTTTTGTGACCGGGCTGGGGTTTTAACCTGATTCTTTCAGCTCAATGATATCAATACTTTCAGTAAATCTAGTTACCTATGTTGACGATTTGTGAACCTCAATTTCATGATAATTGAGTCGATTTATTTCGTTTTATAAAGATATTTATTTTTAAACTAAAAATGTAAATAATTTTAAAACTATTAGTTATTTGCTCTATTTACAAATACAGCAGTATTCAATCCTTGAAGATTATTTTTAAAACAAATTTAAATTAGAAAATGTCTAATCTTATTTATTAGAATATTTACTAATTAACTATTATTTCGTCCAGCTTCTAAATAATTAATTGACCTGTATTTCTTTTCAAAAAAGTATTACCTAAGGAAGCGGAGAATCTGTCTAATTTTGACGTTTGCAACTAGTTTTCTTTGATGTCAACTAATTGGATTTTGAGTACTTTCTCAATTAAATAACCCATTATATATCGGTTATCTCCTTTTAAGTTTTGAATAAACCCAGATACATCCTGACGGTCTTCTATTGATAGGGCTGTGAGCTGAAGCCTAGCTACCCAGCCTTCCGTCATGGTTTCAAGTGAATATGCATCATCACACTTTATCCGAATTCTCGACTATTAGTTTTACTACCTGAGATTAAATAGCTTAAGAATTCTACTGAATCAAACTCTTACTAGGATTGGGAATATGAAGTTTAGTTAAAAGCATTGTTGCAATTAAATTAATATCTTGATACTTATAAGTCTATTTCCATTACAAAGTACGACAGAAGTTAATCTAAAAAACTTCAACTTGTTAGCTAGAGTTATTAATGGAATTTTTATTAAAAGGAAATTACCTTTAAAAATATCCAAATAGGTTCATTTTTATACCGCCTACCTATAGTTTTTATTAGTTTTTTTCTTCGGTATAGATTATAGTTCCCATGATACAGCAACCTTTCCTCTTGTTCTCATTTCTTCGATATAGCTAATTGCTTCAGGAAGATTTTCGTATGAAAAAGTTTTCTCAATGTGAACTTTAATTTGCTTTTCTTGAATTAGATAGGCAAGGGTTTCTAGATCTTTATTATTGGCCTCGGCTGTGAACTGTATTAAAGGAAATTTGCTAAAACCCTTTTTCAAGAGCACTGAAATCATATGTCCCATAGTTGTAAATCCTGTCATAACTCCGCGTTGCCCCAAACGTTTATAATCATGAAAACTTAAGTTTCCATGTGTATCAATGACAAGATTATACTTTCCTGTATGTTTATGGATGTTTTCTTTGTCATAAGCAATAGCGTAATCGGCGCCTAATGATTTAACAAAATCAATATTTTTGCTGGAACAAACTGCGGTAACGGTCGCCTCATATTTTTTCGCAATTTGAACGGCAAAATGTCCAACTCCTCCTGAAGAACCGTTTATCAAGACTGATTCTCCTGATTTTAGCTTTCCGTGAGTTATTAATGCCTGTAATGCTGTTAATCCTGCAATAGGGACACATGCCATTTCTTTATAATCAGCTTCATCTGGCATTAACCCACAAGCAGATTCAGGAGCGCAAGTATACTCTGCAAAAGCTCCTCCTTTCAGTATTTCTCCAAATACACGATCACCGACTTTAAATCTTGTAACACCCTGTCCTAGCTCTTCAACAACACCGGCAAAGTCAGCACCAAGAATTTTTTCTTTTGGCTTGAAAAAACCAAAGGTTATCCGAGCAAAGAAAGGTGTACCTCTTAAGATATGCCAGTCAGCTGGGTTTGCAGAATTTGCCTTTACTTTAATCAATAAATGATTTTCTTGCACCGTTGGTTTTTCTAATTCTTCTAAACCTAGAATTTCTGGACCTCCATATTTATGTTTCGTAATTGCTTTCATCTTCTGTATTTCCGTTTGTTTATTTTTTATCGCAACATCTTGCTTTTCTGTGTATTATAACCGCTAACCACGGAGTATCGCTTGAATTTCTGTTAGAATAGGTATATTGAATAGTTTTTAGTTTAAAACAATACGAGGATAAAGGGACTAGGATAATAGATTTCAATTTAAATCATTTCTTCCCGTGGTCGTACAAGTTTGCTCTATGTCAATAATTTTATCAATAAATTCATTGACTTTTAATTCTTTCAGTAGTGCATACACCTTTTTATTCTGGTTGGCTTTTTCTGCTAACTCATACTTCATTATTTGATATTCTTGTCTTAACAAATCATTTTTTTTTAAATGATTGCGAAATAAAATATGCCTATTTAGAGCTTTGCTGTGAATATGACACACATAAAGATGATGCGCTAAACCATCCAGAATTTGATTTATTGATTTTCCATTTCGTTTAAATACGTCTCTGTATGGAATGCCTTGGTCTCCATTATGATAGTAACATACTTTTAGCAAGCCGGATTTAATTTTTTCAAATTCGCATTCATTTTCATAAATAATATCAATTATCGGCTTGACGCCAGTTTAGGTACCGATGTACTTCCAACATGCTCAATTCGGTAATTCACCCCTTCTAAGGCCTTATCAATTTCAGATTTTAATTCTTTAAAATATTGAACCCAATTAGGATTGTATTCCTCGATAAGAATGAATTTTTTAAAAGTCACTTACTTAGTATTTTTTATTTCGGATATAAATTAAGGATAATAATTCAATAACATTTGGTACACTAGTAACGGTAATTATCAAATCTGAAGTTCGAAAAAGTGGTGCACGTACAATGTCATAATTCCAACAATCAAGTTATTTTACCCTTAAAGTGCTTTCTTCTAAATATGGTCAAGTTTTACTTTCTTCTTAATACAAGAAGTTGTTTGTCAAAAGGAAGATTAAAATTTACAAACAGGGTAAATATGTTATTTATTCTATATACCATAATCGCTATATATTAGTTTATAGTTTTTGCAAAATTTACTATTGTGAAGTTCAAATCTAGACTCATTTGATTATTAAAATTACTTAATTCTATTTCTCAAAAAATTTATTGTTTCATAATTTAAATAATCAATGAGATACATTTTGTAAATATGTTATATCTAGTTAATTAGATATTACCTTAGTTTTTCAACCAAGATATAAGTACCTATTTTTTGTAAAATAAAAATTGATTATTTATTATTCCTGTCTAAGCATAATTACTTTACCATCATTCACTTCAACTTTCCATAATCTTCGATCTACTTTGTCAATAAAATGGACGGTTTTAGATTCTCCAAAAAATTCGGTCACTCTAAAAACTTCTCTAATCCCTGATTTTTGGGTTTTATAGTTATCATGACTTACATCTGTAATCTTAACTTTCATAAAACCAATTGTGGTGTTTGGATCATAATTATAAACATCTAATTCTTCTTTATATCCTTCCTTTAATGGTAACCATCTTATTATATTTTGATATGTGCTGCTGTCATAATACAATAGCTTACTATTGTTCATTTCAGTATGGGCTTGTTTTTTACCGTTCTGCATGTCTATATACGAACATTTTATAGAACCTTTATATATAATTTGAATCGACCTTTTATCATTTGATGATATATGTAAAATCGGGGTTAATGTCTTTCGAGTGTATAATGAATTATCTTTAAAATCAGATTTAAACATTGGACTACTAAAAATCATGGATTGTTTTATGTAATCACTAGGGGTTAATTCTATACTATTTTTTATTTTTCCCATTTCTACTTTTGTAGTGTCATTAACTGCATAAAAAAGCATAGTATAATTCTCATTTTTTATCCATTTACTTTGAAATGTTTTTTTTGATTGAGCATTAATGGTGGTCACTATAGTTATTACTATAATTGCTAGAATGTTTTTCATTTTAAATTAGAATTGTTAATTTTTATTTACCAAACAATTGGTTCAAGGTTTTCGCAACCACTGGTATTTATTTGTTTTAAATCAAAGCAATCAAGACAGCTAAAATTTTTGAGACTTTTCAAGTGTCGAATGTCAACTTTTTTAATTGGGTTATTAGATAAACCTATATATTCGATTTTAGGTAATTTTTTAAAATCGATTTCAATTAATTCATTATTGTCCAGCCAAAGAGATTCTAAATTTATGGCACCATCAATTTGTAAATCGGATAGTCTTGAATTACTAACATTTACCATTTTAAGATGTACTAAATTTTTGATTATTAATCTAGGAGTTCTTGTTGCATTTATATGAAGTTCCTCTAGATTTGGGTATTTGGTAAAATCTAAACTTAGGTATAAGTCAGGATTATTTTGAAGAAAAATATCTTTTAAGGCAAGTAATCCACTAATATTTAATTCCACTAATTTGTTATCATAAGCGTATAGTCTTTGTAGTTTTTTTAATTCACTCAAATCTAATTTTGTTATTTGGTTTCCATAGCAACCAAATTCCTCGAGGTTAGTGAAATGCGAGATCCCTTCTAAATTATTTATTCCTTGTTTTGTTACATATAGAACAGTCACTTTCTGGGCTTCAGATTCCTGAATATAACCGTCGTTGTTTAAATCAATTCCCTGTGTGAAAAGTTCTCTTTGAAATGCAGCATCTGGGATATTAATTTTTTGTGCTTTCATTTCTACACTAAAAATTATATAAAAAGTAATAAGTAGATATTTCATAATAACAATTTTTAATTTTTAATTATGATTGTTGCAACTTCTCCTTCATTTTTTATTTCAGCAAAACCAGAAATATAGTATCCATTTACTTTATTATAAGTGAATTCCTTGAAAATTGGAGGTCCAGAAATGAGGCTACCTTCAAAAGTATAGGTGTCTTGGCCTTCATAGGTGGCACTCTTTTTTTCTTTTACAACGTTTAGGTAACCTTCTACATAATATTTTCCTGGTTTAAGATTAACAAACTCAAAAGTTCCATTAGTACCATTTACTTTAGTTATTATTCTATACGAAAGGGCTTCTGGTGAGATGCTGGCTCTTTTTTTTCCTTTAAGACCAAATTCTTTTTGGAGGTCTAAATAATTTTCAAAATAGTCAGTTAAAGGGAAAAGAGAAACTTTCATAAAATAGCTTACTGGTTTTCCTTTTAGCAGTGCTTGACCCTTAATTTTGCTGGTGCCTGTATTATCCAAAATATTACTTGTTATAGCTTGATTAAAAGCAACTTTTGGGTATATGTATTCAATGTTTTTTTGAGCTTGTGAAAAGTAGCTGGTAGTAATTATTAAGAGAAGCGATATTTTACATTTCATTGCGTAATATTTTTTAATTCTGATAAACCTTTATTCTTTTTAAAAATTCTTCATTAGTGCTTGTTCTAATAGCACTTTTTTATTTGGAACACCATACTTCGCTCTTTCAACATCGGTAGTAGTAGAATCAATGGGAGCCCAAAGGAAACTATCTGATTTTTCATCATATATTTTTTGAGTACCATATTTTTGGTATCCCAGTGTGTATAAAAGGTAACGATCTTGATTTAGTGCCACCATATAGGCAGCTTGCTTATATCCTTCATTATATGCACTATTTGATAAGCAGTATGCTAATAAGAAGTTTTCAGGACTTATACTTTTGAGCATATTATCACAATATATTGCATTGGTATGCTGAAGTATTAATGCCGCATTATATTTGTCTATTGGTGTTTTAATTTGGTTTTCTGCAAGCAACTCAAAAACTCTTTTTCGATGTTTTTGATCTATAAGCTCAAAATCTGTAGTATCCTCTTGACGCATTTTTTGATCTACTTCAATCATTTTAATTAGTTCTTGATTATTGATGTGTTCTTTAGTATTTAAATTTTTATTGTTACAGCCAAATATTAGAATAAGGAAAACCAGGCTTATTATTTCTTTCATCTTTTTGAAATTTAAATTTAGAGTATATTAGATTTTGATTAAAGCAAATTTTTTAATTTTTTCTGTAAATTTCGACCTTCCTTACAAGTCGCTACCTAAAAATAGTTAGTTGTTTCTATTAAAAAATAAATGTTTTAAACTGTATGTAGATTAGAAAAATTTAGTGGTGTTTTGAAGGTTTATTACAAACTTTGTCAACTTCATTATTTCCAATAAAACGAGCTTAATATATACAATAAAGTAAGACAATGAAATAGTATTTTTCAACACATTATTATTATAATTTAATTCAATTTCGGAGAAGTTGTAGTGAGTCAATTTCAAATAATTTTCCAATTTCAATGGGTTTTTTATAAGTGAACATGTGAAAGAGAAAATTTAATTTTGAAATAAAATAACTATTTTTGAATCTTACTATAATCCGAAAAATATAATATTTATGTTATACCTCATTGGTGTTATTATAACATTTTTTTTGGCATTTATTTTAGGTAGTAAGAACAATAAAACTATTCCAGATCGGATACTTTTTGTTTGGTTATTGTTTCTTGGAATACATCTTTATTTATTTTATCTCCTTTTTACAAATCAAATTTATCAATACCCTAATTTATTAGGTATTTCGATACCCTTGCCCCTAATGCATGGACCTTTTCTTTTTTTATATACCGCTTCTCTTACAAATCAAATTAAAAATTTTAAGATTCAATTTTTACACTTTCTGCCATGTATTCTATCCTATTTGTTTTTAATCAAATTTTTTAATTTGAATAGCGAAGAAAAGGTGCAAATATATCAACACGATGGACAAGGCTACGAGACATTTATGTCGATACATATAGGCATTGTAATTTTATCGGGCATCGTTTATTTTGTTGGCTCCCTCATTCTATTGCGTAAGCATAAACTGAATATTCTAAATGAGTTTTCATATACAGAAAATATTAATCTTTTTTGGTTGCAGTATTTAATTTATGGAATAGGAGTAATTTGGATAATTGTTATTCTTGGAGAGGATAAAGTGATATTTCTTTTTGTAACATTATTTGTAATTGCATTGGGCTATTTTGGCATTAAACAAAATGGTATTTTCACAAAGCTTGGAATTGTAAATGAAGAAATTTTGGAGTTAGGGGAAAGTATAAAAACAACGACCTTAACTCAGGAATTAAAAGAAGTGGATTCGATTGATCAGAACATAAAACCAATTAAATATGAGAAATCTGGATTAAGTGAAGAAATGGCTTTAGAAATTCATAATTCATTAACAGTTCAAATGGATGAGTTAAAACTTTATACTAATCCAGACATTACATTGGTTGAACTTTCTCAGGTTCTAAAAGTCCCAAGTAACTATTTATCTCAGGTAATTAATACGTATGAAAACAAGAATTTTTACGATTATATAAACACTAAACGTATTAATCTATTTCTTGATCTTATAAAAAAAGATGAAAGTAAAAAGTACACCATACTTTCTATTGCTTTTGATTGTGGATTTAATTCTAAATCATCCTTTAATAAATACTTCAAGAAAACAACTGATTTAACTCCATCAGAATATATAAAATCCTTGCAGTAAGGTCATAATTCTGCAATTTAATACCGTTATATCACGTACTCCCTTTCCTAGATATACCTCTGTATTGTACTTGCCTATAAGTTAGGTCGATTTATTGATTGTCTTTCGCAAATCTTTGTCGAAATCAAAATTAATAAATATGAAATTAACTTTTATGATGTTAAGATTTGTTTGCTTAACATTAATTATGGTTCATTATTCTTGTGAGGAAATTGACCCTAATGAACCTGGAGCTTTAGTTCCTAAAACTGTTGAACAGGATTTAAGCCTACCTTCTATTGATGTAAATGGAACAAAACTCCATTCAGTGTCGTTTGGGGATCCAACTAATACAATGGTTGTTTTTTTACATGGTGGTCCAGGTGCCGATTATAGAAATGCTATTGAAGCAAAGCAACTTTCGACCAATGGCTATTTCGTAATTTTTTACGATCAAAGAGGATCTGGATTATCTAAGAGACACAAGAAAAATAGCTATAGTATACAATTAATGATAGATGATTTGTCTGCAGTGATTGAGCATTATAGAACTTCGCCAAACCAAAAAATTTTTCTTATTGGACATTCTTGGGGTGGAATGTTAGCAACTGCTTACGTGAATCAAAATCCAAATAAGGTAGCTGGGTTAGTTTTGGCAGAAGCAGGTGGACTTACCTATGATGATTTTACAAAGTATGGAGAGAGTAGTAAAAAATTGAATTTGTTTTCTGAGACCACAAATGATGTAATATATGTGGATCAATTTTTTACGGGAAGCGAGAATCAACATGAATTATTAGACTATAAATTAAATATTCGCTCTTCATTTTCCTATGCTGAAGGCAATGATGAAGGCATTGAAGGACCATCTCCTTTTTGGAGAAATGGTGCTGTTGTTTTGTTTGCCTTAGCAGATATAGCCGAAAAAGATAAGTTTGATTTTACTACAAATCTTAATCAATTTAATAAAAAGGTCTTGCTTTTATATGGGGAGCGAAATAAGTCTTATGGATTAACATTTGCTCAAAAAGAGGCTGGCTATTTTAATAATAGTCAGATTGAAAAAATTGAAGGCACGGGACATGAAATGTTCTATTTCAAATGGGATGTTATTTACCCTAAAATTCTTAACTATTTGAACTCTCTAAATTAACATTCCTAGAAATAATGAAATCAAAAATTTTATACTCGGTGATTTTTATAATCACCATGAATACGTATGGTCAAAATATTAATTGGCTAAGCTTAAAATCTGAGCAAAAGCATTTGTTTACTATTAATTTCGGATTTGATTATGCATCGGCAGTTGGTCTTGGATATGGATATAAATTAAACTCAAATATTCCAATTGTTTTAAACGCAGAGATGTCGATGCCATTTGGACAGAAAATAACAGATGACTTCAAAACTAAAATTGGGGGTCAAATAGAAGTACTACAAATAAGCGATTTTTCTACAACAATTAAGGCCTATAGTATTTTTAGAAGAAATGGAAGTGAACTCAATAGATTATTAAATTTTGGCAGTGAGTTTTCAATTGTATCTGGCTATTACAGGCTAAATTGGAATGTTGCCGGAGAGTTTGGTTTTGACAAGGCTATTGTTACACATGTAAAGCACAGTGACTTAATGAGGCAAAACAATCCCGATTTGAAAAATGGATGGTATATACCTACTGGAGGGAATTTTTCATTGGGAATACAAACAAGTTATTCCATTGGAAATAATGATTTAAGTCTAAAAATAGGAACACTAATTCAGCAAGATTTAAAATCGAAACCCTTACTGCCTTATTATGCGCAATTAGCCTATACTAAAAGACTTTAAAAGCATCTTATTATGAATAAAGCCATGTTTTTTTTAATGATTCTTTTAGCATTACTGGATGGTACTGCTCCTTTCATATTTTATTTTCTAGAAATTCCGTTTGGAATTATATCTATGAAGGATCCAGAAACTCTAGCAAATAATTGCTGGCAAATGGCTTTTCATGTTCACATAATATTTGCTTCTATTGCCTTAATAGTAGGATGGCTGCAATTTGTCGATAAAATTAGAAGAAAGTATTTAAATCTTCACAGAGCAAATGGTTTTGTATATGCTATAGCATCAATCATCGCAGCCAACTCTGCATTGTTAATTAGTTTTTATGCAAACGGTGGTGATATTGCTTTTATGGGGTTTGTGCTACTTTCTCTAATCTGGTTTTGTACAACAATATTGGGTTTTTGGAGTGCTAAAGATGGGGATATTCTCGTCCATAAAAAGATGATGATATATAGTTATGCAGCATGTTTTTCAGGAGTAACATTGAGAGTATGGTTACCAATGCTATCATTATTATTTGAAGATTTTAATACAGCCTATGCTATTGCTTCATGGCTATGTTGGCTACCTAATATAATAATCGCTAGTCGAATAATAAAAAAGATAAAATAATAACACCATCCCCTTAGTTTGAAAAAATTATAGAACACTAACATATTAAATTAATAACAAAATATATATAAATGAATTTAAAATTATCAATACTATTCTTTTTAATAGTACTAGGAATGGCACATTCCCAAGAACAATTTACTATAAGTGGGACGATAAGCGACTCTGGAACTACGGAACAATTAATAGGAGTAAATATAATTATACCTGAGTTGAACATTGGCGGAAGTACTAATGAGTATGGTTTTTATTCAATCACAGTGCCAAAAGGAGAATATACTTTGCAAATAAGTTATTTAGGTTTTCAATATGTAGAAGAGAAAATTAAAATCGATCAAAATTTAAAGAAAAGTTTTGCCCTTACAGAGGAAAGTCAGGCGCTAGATGAAATTATTTTAACAGATAATAAAACTAGAATTGACGTTAAGAAGGCAGAAATGAGTGTAAATAAACTCTCCATTTTAACCATAAAGCAAATGCCGGTTGTACTAGGCGAGGTGGATATCATTAAATCTATTTTGCAGCTCCCTGGGGTAACCAATGGGGGAGAAGGTCAATCTGGATTTAATGTAAGAGGCGGTTCCGCTGATCAAAATTTAGTACTACTAGATGAGGCTACGGTATATAATACATCACATTTATTTGGTTTCTTTTCAGTTTTTAATTCAGATGCTATAAAGGATTTGAAATTGTATAAAGGTGGTATTCCTGCAAGATTTGGAGGTAGGCTTTCCTCTGTTTTGGATATTTATCAAAAGGATGGAAACAATCAAGAATTTAAAGTGTCTGGAGGATTGGGCATTATTTCAAGTAAATTAATGTTTGAAGGTCCTATAGTTAAAGATAAGGGTTCTTTTCTATTAGCTGGGAGAACATCCTACGGTCATTTATTATTGAAGTTAGCGGATAATAAAAACTCA
>TARA_R110000868_G_scaffold306879_1_pt1 | contig 10828 bp, 24 predicted proteins | sample TARA_R110000868 | Tara Oceans TARA_R110000868 (sample SAMEA4397489) | marine metagenome | biome: Polar Biome; feature: [SRF] surface water layer (ENVO:00010504); material: water (ENVO:00002006), including particulate matter (ENVO:01000060) such as... | depth 5 m | reverse complement strand
TCAAAAGTTATTTTTTTTAGATATTGTATAATTTTTTTACTTTCTGGTATATCATTAGGGTTAATTACTAATTCTGTTAAATTATCTAAAACCAAAACTTTTGGTTTATCCCTTTGCATTATTATTTCAATAGCTTCTATTATTTGATTAGGTTCGTATTGCCTAAATAAATATGCTTCAAAATTACTTGGTAAATTTTTTTGTCTTAATGTATATTTTAAAATCTTTATTTGTTTTGCAAAATCATAAATACTTTGTTCGGTATCTATTAATATAATCTTTTCATTACCTATATTTAATTCAATATCAAAAATAGGTTGCTTTAATAAGCCACTAGCAATCATAAAAAAGGCGAATGTAGTTTTTCTGCTTTTTGGAAGTCCACTAATTGTAATAAAATTGCCCTCAGTAGCACAAATTTTGCCTTTAATCTTTAAAATTGGTAAAGGTTGCTCAATATCTATATCTAGATAACGACTTTTTTCAATTATTTCATTAATAGGTATAATCATAAAATAAAAAACCCCTTGAATTGCGAAAAACAAGGGGAAATTACACACAAAGGGTGTTTTTTTTAAAAATCTTCGCAATTTTGAGCAAATTTGAATTAATTTATTAAAATAAACAAATAAAGATATTAACTATATATTGTTAATTACTTTTTTTTAGATAGTTTGTAAATTATAGGTATTAATAGTAATAACCATAAATAATTAAACTTTTTTAATTTAGAAGTAACCACTTCCTGTTCTGGTAAAAAATTATTTACTGATAAAATTAATTTTTCTGGTACTTTTATTGTAGGTATTGTTATTTTATTTGCACCTACTAGCTGATAACTAATAAAAGTAGTATTATTTTTTGGTAAATTGATACTATATTCACCTTTTAAATTAGAAGTAGTATTAATATATTTACCATTTCTTTTAATTGGTACACCAATTTTGTCACTTTCGTAAATAACAACAAATTGTGCTAATGCTTTTTCTATAAATACTATGCCTTTAATCATACTATTGTGTTAATTTGGTTTATTAATGTAGATATTTTTTCAACATAATTAACATCTGTAGCATATCTAGGGCTTCCACTTTGTAATAACTTAGCATATTCAATGCCATTGGTTGTTTTATTAAGATACTTTTTAAAATATCTATTTTGTAAAATTTTAGAATAACCCTCGATACCACTTTTTAAATCTTTATATGTTGCAAAATTTTGATTAAGTTTTGTTTTAACCCCTTTTATATATTCTATTGTTGGTAAACTTACAAAACTTTGCCCTTTAACTGCTTTAACACCACCAACATTAAAGTATTTTGTAAATAATGAACTTTTACCCCAACCAGTCTCTAATGCTATTTGCGATAACATAAAATCATAAGGCACACCAATTTTTTTTGATACTATTAATACACTAGGTTTTATTAAATCTAAAAACTTTTTTTTATCAATAGTCATTTTGATAGTTTTTATTTTTTTAAATGTTGGTTTTGATAAAACTAATAATAAAATAATACTTCCAATTAATATATATTTTGTTTTTGGTTTCAAAATTTTAATTATTGGTTATCTTTTTTATTTTTTTCGTAAAGTATTTTTAACTGAATAGTTATATATAATAAATTACCACCTAACAAAACTAAACTTAAAATTTGACTTAAATTTTGAGTTATTATAGCACCAACATAAATACCTACACCAGTTAAATCAAAATGTTTATCTGTCATTTAAAGTTTTTTTAATTTTCTTTTTTTCTATATGCCTAATTATTAAACCAAAAATTGTGGTTATAATAAATGTAATTAAACTTTGATTATTATCTATTTGGTTTGTGATTAAGTCCATTATATTAATTTTTTTAGTGAATTAATTTGTTCTTTAAAACTTTTTAAATGTTTTTTTGAAATGTTTGCCATATATCTATAATGTTTTTTATCTGCTGTATCTAATCCTCTAGTATTTTTTATACTTGAATAAAATTTTATCATTTCATTATATCTATCAATTTTTTTATTTAAATCTTCTAATTTATTAAAAACATCACTTTTCATACCACTAATGGTAGTAAACTTTTTAAACGTACCTAATTTTCTACGTTTTACACGAACATTTTTTTTTGTTTTAAAAACTGGTTCGTTTACTTCTAACATTCTGGTATTACCTTTTTTCCACCCATTAACAGTTGCTTTTGGTTTACCTTTTTTTGCTCGAATTTTTGCCATAAATCTTTTTGCTTCTAAACTTCCTTTTTTTAATTTCATAATTATGCTTTACGATATTTAACTATAACAAATAATCTGTTTTGTGTTGAATTATTAAAAAACCTAATGGTATATTGTGTTGTGTCTTGTTCATCAATGTTATTATTTAATGTTAATTTATATGGACTTGCACTATCAAAAGCAGGAACAATTATTGCACTACCACTAAAACCTAAAGTTTTCCAAAATGGAGTTAAAACAAAAGCATTATTAATTATACATTGTCCTTCTTGTGTTGCACCAGAACCATTATAACAATTTATAAACTCAATACTTAAAGGATTTTCTAATACTAGTGTTTGGTCTGTGCTAAATACAAAAAATTCACGTTTTATGTTTTTCATTATAATTAAATTTTATAAGTTATTTTTTTCTTTTTCCAATCATCATTTATTACATCAACTTTATATGAAGTTAAACCACCATATTCATTACCTAATTCGGATTTTATTGAAGTAAATAAATCTTTTGGTTCGCCTTGTGGTATGCCAAAAACATAATTTTGTCTATTACCATAATCTTTAACTAATTGTAAAATATCTTTATCATTATTCATTTTTTTCATAGTGCTTACTACTGCTTGATAATTATCACCTAGTCCATATTTCATACTATCGTATAATAAATTAGCAAATAATTTATATTGAGTTAATGAATAACTTAATTTTACATTTTTTAATCGCATTAATTCTTTTTTTACTTCTTTTTGTAATTCTGCTTGTGCTTCATTACTTGTTGTTTGATTACTTGTAATTTTTTTATATAATTGTAATGCAAAAAAAGAAATACCACCTAGTAATAAATATCGTACTGGCATTGGTAAATTATTATATGATTTTTTTAAGTCCATTTTGAAAAAAGGTTTAAAGGTTGCTATTGTATTACATATTTCGTAAAGTACTTATTAACATATTAAATGTATCAGTTTTAGTTTCTGCTATTTCACTTAATTTTAATAAATCTTTATCTAGTTCTGTATCGTATTTATATAATGTTTTTAGTGCTTTATTTATATTATCACGTTTTAATTGTGAATTATCATCACCATTAATGGTTGCTTTATTTTGATTTGTTTTTAATAGATTAATTAAACCCATTAATTGAGAAATTTGATTTTGGTCTATACCACTAAAACCTTTATTTTCTTCTTCTTCTTCTTCTTCTTCTTCCATTTCTGCAAACTTAGATTTTAATTCTCTAATTTCATTTAAGATTGCATTATCTTCTTGTTGTTTTGCAATATCTTTTATAATTTCACTTCGCAAACTTCCAATATCAAAAGCACCCGAAACATTATTTGTATTTTGTTGGTGTGTTGGTTGAAAATTTGCGAGTGAATTTATACAAAAATTTACTTCCATTTTATTAGAAGCATTTTTTGATTTTTTAACTTTAATTTCGCCACTATCATTTTGTATTAATTCAGCAAAATCAAATAATCTTATTTTATAAGCACAATTATTATTTAATACTTCTGCAATTTTTTTAAATTCGTTAATTGCATTAGCATTACTATCACTATCTAAACATTCAAATAATGGTGTAATACCATTATTATTACCTAATCTAGCTATTGTAAATTTTGATAATTTACTAGCTTCTATATATTTTAATATATTATCAAGTCCTTGTATATCTATTTGCATAATAATTGTATTTATTTATTTTTAACGTCTTTTACCAAAACTATAACCACTTTCTTTCTTTTCTTCTTCAATCGGTAATGAATAATAAACCGAAACTAAATAACTTAAATTTGCTATTCCGCTTGGACTTGTGGTAAATTCAATAAAAGATTTTGGATAATTTACTTTTTGCCCTACAAAACTTTTTATGTCGGTTTCGTATGCGTTTGTGCTTGTTTGCAAATTAAATGATGTTGTATTAAATAAAATGCTTGGAGCTTGTTTTAAAAATTCCTTTCCGCCATAATTAACCAATGTAATAAAACTGCGGTGTAAAACGTTTGTATGTGACAATAACGCTTGTTGAGATATTGGCGAGTTGTTAATTTCGTCTATTGTGTAAACTTGTAATCCCCAAATCATAGAATTTCTTAAATTCGGAATGTCAGGGAATTGAAACCTTGTTAATGTACTATTTGCCGGTATTGATATTTCAACCAATTCGTGCCTAATTATTTGTTTTGCCATTTGTTTTTTGTGTTACGAAAATAGAAGTGGTTTTTAAGACCACTTCTTTTTTTCAAGTTTATAAAATAAAATTATTGTTGAAATGAAGCGCCATTTTGAGCGTTTAAACCTCTTAACACAACTGCCACTCGGTCAATAGTGTAACTTGTTGAAAGTCCGCCATCATCTTTTAAAGTAAAAGTACCCCCTGTTATTGATGTTGGTAATTGTAGTTTTAAATCGTTTTTCTTTGCACCACTTAAAGTAATTAAAGGCTCAACGGGATACATTGCGTTACGAGAAAAATCAACGCTATCCGTTACCGCTTGTGTTGGTGTTGCAAAATTTCCATATTGAGTGCGTGGAATAAATTTATGCTTTTGAGTATCCCATTTGTCTAAATAAATAACATTATTTACTGCTATTGAAAAAGCGCCTTGATAATAATTATTTAATGTTCCTAAAGTTCCGTTTACTTGTACAGGTACATTTGTTAATAAAACACGACCATATGAAGTCGCCATTCCGTCAGTTGCGGTTGCTTGTAAATAAAATCCCATTGATGTGATAATAAATTCATCATTTAAATTTAAACGAATTTCATTTTCTACTAATGTAGCGCTTTGTGTTTCTAAAACATCAAAATCATAAGTTGTGCGTGTTGCTGAAATTGGTTTTGTCAAGTATAAACTTGATTGTGTTAAACGTACATTTCCTTTTCCGTTTTTTTTGTATTGGTCCAATATGACCTTGTAATTAACTCTACCCATTTTTTTTGGTTTTTTAGTTGTTATTTATTTATTTATTTATTTTTGAATTAAGGTGTAAAAGTTGCTATATGGTTTTAAAAATCTTCATCTGCACTTAAAAAATCTGCACCCATATCACTTTCATCACCATTTAATATATCTGCACTTAAAAAATCTGCACCCATATCATCATCACCAGAAATTTCATCATCACCATTAATAACTGGAATATCAAAATCACCATTAATAACTGGAATATCAAAATCACCACTTAATGCACCGAATGATTTTAGTAAATCAACACTACCTACTGCTAACATACCACTACCTACACCAGTCATAATGTTTTTTAAATTTCCACTTTTGAAAAACATAGGCAGTCCAATACCTAATGCTACTTTTCCACTAGCTACAATTTTATCGTTTATTGTACTAGGTACTAATTTATTTAAATATCCACCAATAACTGCACCAGCTACAATTCCTAGTACATTAGTTGTGTCTATACCATTCATTCGTGAGCTTCTGCGTCTACGAACACCCATTGTTTTTTTTCTACGTTTTGCCATTTTTTTATTTTTTATTTGTTATTTATTTTTTTTTCATTAAAAATAATAATGCTAATAAACCAATTCCACCACCAATTAATAATTTATTATTTGTAGTTTTAGTTTTAACATCTTCCTTTTTTATATTTACTAATGCTTTTGCTTCTTTTGTTGGTTTTTTACCTTTAAAAATTTTATCAACTGCACTTTTTGTAATGTTTAATATATTTTGTGTTTTATCTGTAATGTTTTGAAACTTTTTTAAATTATCACCTTTATTTTTAGGTGCTTTTGGTTTACTTTGTTTTTTAGTTTTTTTAGGTTTTTTTGTTATACCACTATATTGTGGATAATATACACCAATATCTGCATTATCTTCTATTGGTGTTTGTTCTTCGGTTGCTTCTTCGGTTGCTTCTTCTTCGCTTGTTGGTTCTTCTTCACCAGTTGCATTATCGTTTTTATCAACTTTTATATTCATAGATTTTAATACTTCTATAATAGATACTACAATACCACTTGCACTAACAATAGCAGTTGCAATGGTAACTGGTTCACCAATTTGACCTATTTTAGATACTTTTAAATTTTTTAATAATACTTTTAAATCACCACCCCAAGTGCCTACCCACCAGTTCTCAATTTTACGTGGGTTCTTTTTATATCCTTCTGCAATTTTATTTCTTAATTTAAAAACATTAAATTTTAATAATGTTAAAAAACTTCCACGTGCTAATGCTATAATTGGTGTATATTTTCTAACTTTTTGACCTAAATTTTTTGTTTTTTCTTTAAATTTAGCTTTTACATTTTGTAATTTTTTCTTTAATTTACCTTTACCAATTCTTCCAATTTCTTCACCACCTTCATCACTATCTGCTTCATCTGGGTTTAAATTTTCTGGTTTTTGTATTTCTTCTAATCCTTCATCAAATTTATCATTTGCAGTTTCAAGTATTGGCTTTGGTATTTCTGTAACTATTGGTTCACCCTCTTCTTCAAAATTCTTTCTATTCATATCAATAACTGCTTGTTTTTTTATGCGAGTTATTGTTAATGGACTTGCTTTTTTTACTAAACTAGCTTTTTTAATAGCTTTATTTAATATATTGGCTTTTTGTACTTGACTTGTTACATTTTTTTTAGCTATTGCTTTTTTTATTAATGCACGTTTTTTAACTAGCATTTCTTGTTTTTTTGCTTTTCGTTTACCGAAAATTTTACCAATTTCGGTTTCTACACCATTTAAGTAATTTAACATATTTATATTTTTATATCGTATTTATAATTATAACGTGCTTCGTTATCAAAACTTTTTAAAACTGGATCTACTATATATTCATTTCCATTAACTTTTGCTATAACGTAAATATGGTTTGGTGTTTTATCATCAAATTTTTGAGATATTAATCTTAATTTACAAGGTATATTTAATGCTTTACATAAACTTGCTATTGTAGTGGCATAATGTTTACAATCACCACCATATTTATTAGCGTCTTGTATAATTCTGCCTAAAGTTTTTGCAGTTTGTACTTCACTGGGTTCACGTTTATATGGTATAGATTTTTTACAAAATAAAAACATCAATTTTAAAGAATTTAATTTATTTCTATTTTCAAAATATGGTGCTAATTCATTTGCTTGTGTTTCACTTTCTTTAATGGCCTTAATTATAGCAGAAGCAATTTCTGGTGCAGTTTGATACCTAGACACCATTATTGTATTATTCTTTGCTCTAATGTTGTTTAAATTCATTATGCAAGTGTATATATAAATAATTAAATATAATCTAATGTTAATAAAAATTATGGTTATTAACAAAATAATTAAGCAATTTTATAAATATCTTAATCACTTATTATACACTATCTATAAAAATTGGTTTAAATACTATATTTTTTTCAATAAAATGGTACTGGTTTAATAGGTTTATCTATATATATAGATAAACCTATTAAACCAGTTACATATTTGTTGGATAATAAACCAAATAACATATTGATTTTTAACTATATAGCAACCTTTAAACCTTTTTTCAAAAAGAAATATATAAATATCTATTAAACCAGTAGTGTTTTATAGGGTTGCGAAGCTAATTTGACTTGAACATTAATGATACCTAAGTTAAACCAGTTAAACCAGTAGTGTTTTAAAGGGTTTTAGAGCATACAAAAAAAATTATTAAATTATTTGTTTTATTAATTAATTTAATTATATTTGTATCGTAAAGGTTGCTAAAATGTTTAGTTAGATTTTCATTAGCAAAAAAAAAGGGGTTAAAAACTTATTTTTAACCCCTCTTTTATTTTAAATTAGTCCTTTATTTTTACCCCACGTTTTAAATACTGCACCTTTATTTATACCAGTGTTAAAATAAAAGTTTGCATATAAACTATATGGATATTTTTTTAACATAAACTTTAAAAAATTATCTATATTATTAGTCCTATATTTCTTAAAGTTGTTTTGTATGCCGTTAATATCAGTTTTAATGATAACTACAAATTTACGTTTTGGTTTTTTTTCTTTCATCTATAAAAGTATTTATACATTTTAAAATTTCAGTTTCACAAAAATTTTTTCGGCTTCGAGTAGTTAAATTAGCAATTTTATCTAAAATTTTGACTTCATTACTTTGTAAATGAATTTCTATTCTAATTTTTTTATTCATAATTTATTTACGTATTAATTCAAATTTATAATTTTGAAATGTATAATCACTTAATTTATACAAGGTGACAAAGTATTTTTTTGATACTGGACAATATATTAACATTGGTGTTGTATATTTTAATAATGATACTCGGATAAATTCGCTATTTGCATTTATAAAGTTTTTCATAATTTATTTATTATTTCTTTAATTTTATTATAATAATCTATTGTTTTGCCTATTTTCAAATAATTATTTTCAATTAAGGAAGCAATATATAACGCTTCCTTAATTGCTTGTATATTATTTAACACTATTAATTTAGCTTCCTTTTTTGATACTTCAACACTTAAATTAACATTTAATTTTAAGGCACGATTAAATAAATTAATTGCTTCATCTTCTATTTTAGGTATGTGCATATTAATCGTTAATAAATTCAATTAAATTAACTTCACGTATAGTTTTAACTAACATTTTAATATAATGTTGTAGATTTTCATCTTCTAAATCGTGGTATATGCAACTAAAATTTAAGTTATTAATAGCTGTTGATAATTTATGTGTTTCAAATTGTAATTGTTCTTTTTTCATATTATAAGTTATTTATATCGTTAATTAATATGTCTTTTGCTTGTTGTTTTAAATCACTTCGGCATAAATCTAAAAATTGCATTAAATCTATGTTTATAAAACAAGTTTTATTATTATATTGATAACCTAAACATATTTGTTTTACTTCCTTATCAAAATGTATGGTTTCAATATCGTTTAATTCAACATTATTTTCTATTATATAATTTAGCATAATTTTAAGGTTTTAAGGGGTTAAATTCAATATATGAAGCGTCTATATATTCGTAAATAGCAACATTTTTAAGCATAAGCCATTCTGGTATTATTAAGGTAGTCATATTTTCTGTACTAGCTTTTAAATGTATTTGAGACAAAGGAAACCAAAATTTTAAAGGGTTGTTTGCATTACCTACAATTATACATTGTGCTTTTTCGGTTTTAATTTCTAAACATTTTGTAAAAAAATCAAAAGTTACAAATTTTGGTTTATTTTTTTTTATTGCTTCCATTTTTTAGGGTTTTAGGGTTAATTAAATTATTAGTTTTAAATTTTATCATTATTTGTTCGTTTGTGCTATTATCTAAATAATAAGTGTGTTTATCTATTGTTATAAAAACACTTTTTTCGCTTTTTATTTCTATTTTCATATTTTAACAATTTTCTATTATAAAATTATCAATTTCAGTTTTACACGAATAAAGTTCGTTTCTTAAATTATCGCTTTGCAATATCGAAGCTAAAATTTCGCTATTTATATCAGCTAAATTATAACCTAAATCTATTGCTAGACCTAAACTTAATTTTAAGCTATTATCGTGTTTTTGCAAATACTCTATTGCATTTGAATAATAAATTATGTCAGTATCTAACAAATTATTTTCGGTTAATAATTCTTCAAATTCTTCAAAATTATTAATTTCGTTAATATCAAAATCAATACTTGTTAAATCAATATCTAAATTGAAAGTATTGAATAATTCAATAAATTTTTGTGTTTTTTCGTTTGTGTTCATTTTTTTAGGTTTTTAAGGGTTAATTATATTTTGTTTATTGCTTTATAAAATAAATTGTTTTGATTACCTAATAAAAACAAAGCTAAATGTTTTCTATTAAAATTATTATTATCAGTTTCAACAAAATGTTGCTTTATCTTATTATTACAAAATTTTATTAAATCAACTTTAAATCTTATTAATTCATCTTTGTTTTGATTAAATTCTAATTGTATAATTAGTAATTTAGCTAATAAATTTGCTTCTACAAAAGCACTTAGATTAATTTTTTCAGTTTGCATTTTTTTAGATTTTATAAGGTTAATAAATTATTACACGACAAATTTACGTACATTTATCGTAAAAACCTAATTTATTTTATTAACAAGTTATTAACACTTATAATCTGCTATAAATACCTTTTTTTGATACTATAAAATTATTGCCTGTTAAATAAGGTATAATTTTTTGTTTAGCACCATTTGTGCCTATACCATAAATTTGTTTAACTGCTTCCACTAATTCATTATAAATAATTTCTTTGTTAATTTTAAATATCGCACTTATTCTGTTTATGTGGTCTGTATCACTTAATTCAAAAACATTTAGTTTTTTAGTTTTTTCTTTAATTTCAATATCTGTTTGCTCGTATCTGTTTAAATCTTTATTATAAAATATATTAATAGGTGTGAAATGTCCGTCACTTCGCATAAATATAGGTTCTAATGAAAATATATCAGTTTCTTTGTCCATTACTGCCCTTAATGTACTTTGTGAACCTCTATCAGCATAGCTTCCTAAATTGCCTAATGTATTATTAGAACTTTTACTATTATGTAATAATGTTATAACTACACAATTATATTCAAAAGTTATTTTTTTTAGATATTGTATAATTTTTTTACTTTCT
>TARA_R110000868_G_scaffold138463_2_pt1 | contig 10830 bp, 9 predicted proteins | sample TARA_R110000868 | Tara Oceans TARA_R110000868 (sample SAMEA4397489) | marine metagenome | biome: Polar Biome; feature: [SRF] surface water layer (ENVO:00010504); material: water (ENVO:00002006), including particulate matter (ENVO:01000060) such as... | depth 5 m | reverse complement strand
GAACTAGGAATCTACTTGCAACAAGATTGCTTTTTAGATAAAGATTTAGTTCCTGTAAAAGACTTAGATAAATCACAACGCCCCATCAATCAAAAATGGTCATGGGATAGAGTATTGCGTTCGCCTTATATTAAACAAGCCGATGTATTACAATGTTTTTATTTCTTTGAAGAACATTTCTCAAAAGAAGAGCTGAAACGTAATTTTGAGTTTTATGAATCTTTCACAGTACATGAAAGCTCCCTTTCACCTTGTGTTCACTCTATTCAAGCGGCTTCCCTTGACAAAATGGAAATGGCATATACATTCTATTTAAGGACATCGCGACTCGATCTTGATGATTACAACAAAGAAGTGGAAGAAGGGTGTCACATTACTTCTATGGCTGGTACCTGGATGAGTATCGTAGAAGGTTTTGGTGGAATGCGTGTAAAAAATGACACGCTACACTTTTCTCCAAAAATTCCAAAAGAATGGGAAGGGTACTCTTTTAAAATAAATTTCAGAAATCAAATTCTAAAGGTGGCTATCAATCACAATCAAACCACTTTCTCAGTAGATGGAACAAATGAATTGACAATAATTGTAAATGGCAAACCAGTTGTTGTTTCCCCTACTCTATAAAAAATAATTGTAAAGAACTTGTAGATACTTCTTTCTCTTAGAAAAGGCTTATTAGCCTAGAAACAATCCCAATTTTATTGGGATTGTTTAATTTAAATTCAAACTTCTTTATTAATTCTACTTTTCTTTCTAATTAGCATAAAATATTTTTAATAATGTCCAAAATATCCTTAAATATGAATAAATTTGGTTTTACGCAGTCAAAAAAAATAGCCTTTATAAAAAAAATAACCCTATTCCTTTTTTTTATGTCCCTATCCATAAATGCCCAAATCGATAAAATCGAACCTCCATTTTGGTATGCGGGAATGCATAATCCAAATTTACAGATTATGTTTTACGGTAAAGACATCGCTAAATATCAAGTCACTGTTTCAAATGAAACCAAAATAATCAATGTTAAAAGAACAGAAAATCCCAACTATATTTTCGTAACTATTGACACACAAAAAACACCTTCTAGTGATTTAGTTTTTAGTTTTAAAAGCAATAACAAAGAAATATTTACTCAAAAATATTCCATCAAAAAAAGACGTGAAAACTCTGCTCAACGCAAAAGTTTTGATGCCTCTGATATGTTATATTTATTAATGCCCGATCGTTTTGCTAATGGAAATCCGGACAATGACAGTAACGACAACACTGTCGAAAAATACAATCGTGATTTACCTGGTGGAAGACATGGAGGAGACATACAAGGTATTATAAACAATTTAGACTACATTTCATCGCTGGGAGCAACAGCAATATGGAGTACACCACTTTGTGAGGATAATGACCCCGCTTTCTCTTATCATACTTATGCGCAATCTGATGTTTATAAAATTGACCCTCGTTATGGAACCAATGAAGATTATGTTCGTCTGTCATCAGAAATGCATAAAAAAGATTTGAAATTAGTCATGGACTATGTAACCAATCATTGGGGAATTGAACATTGGATTATGAAAGACTTGCCAACAAAAGACTGGGTACATCAATTTGATAATTATACGCAAACCAATCATAAAAGATCAACAATCACCGACATCAACGCCTCTGAATTTGATAAAAAAGTATGTTTAGATGGCTGGTTTGTTCCCTCAATGCCCGACTTGAACCAATCAAATCCTTTGGTGTTAAATTATTTGAAACAAAATGCAATTTGGTGGATTGAATATGCAAATGTAGATGGCTTTAGAGTAGACACCTACAACTATTCTGACCCTAAAGGAATTGCCTCATGGACAAAAGCGATTACAGATGAGTATCCAAATTTTAATATTGTGGGAGAAATCTGGATGCAAAGTCAAGCCCAAATGGCGTATTGGCAAAAAGACAGTAAAATAGGCGCGATCCAAAACTTCAATTCAAACTTACCAAGTGTAATGGATTTTACTTTACATGATGGCATTGAGACTGTTTTTAACGAAGATGATGGCGATTGGAATACAGGTATGACAAAATTCTACGATAATTTTTCAGAAGATTTCTTATATCCAAATCCGAATAACATCATGGTTTTTGCAGAAAATCACGATACTAGGCGATTTAACGAAATCTACAATAATGATTTCAACAAGTATAAAATGGCAATGGCCTTGATTGCAACTGTAAGAGGAATTCCTCAATTGTACTATGGCAGTGAAATAGGAATGAGAGGAGACAAAAACAAAGGAGATGCTGATATTAGACAAGATTTTCCTGGAGGTTGGAAAAATGATGAAAATAATGCTTTCATAAAAGAAGGAAGAACAAACTGGCAAAATCAATACTTCGATTTTACTTCGAAACTTTTCAATTGGAGAAAAACCAATGAAGCGGTACATTTTGGAAAAATGACCCATTATATTCCTGAACACAATGTCTATGTCTATTTTAGATATACCGAAAATAAAACGGTAATGATTGTCATTAATAATAGTAAAGAGCACCATACTATAAAAACAGATCGTTTTCAAGAAAATATAAAAACCTATAAAACAGGAAAAGACATCTTGACTGATAATTCATATGATTTAACTAATGAAATTACTATAAGTGAAAAAACTGTTTTAATATTAGAATTAAAATAGTTTTAAATTAGTAATACTTTGCTTCAACTTCACTTTTCAAATAAAAATATGAAAAAAAATACAGCCCTCTTTTTACTGTTTACATTAGCATTTTTTACTAGCTGTTCTAGTACGAAAACCGTTAAAAACACTACAAAATCAACTACAACTCCTTTTGTTTGGGAAGCAGCCAGCGTTTATTTTTTAATGACAGACCGATTTAATAATGGAGATAAAACCAATGATGTAAACTTCAACAGAAACAAAAAAGCTGGTAAACTTCGTGGTTTTGAAGGGGGAGATATTATAGGAATTTCGAAAAAAATTGATGAAGGTTATTTTGATCAATTAGGAATTAATGCCATTTGGTTTACACCAATTGTAGAACAAATCCATGATGCCGTTGACGAAGGAACTGGATTAAGTTATGGTTTTCATGGGTATTGGGCAAGAGATTGGACAGCATTAGACCCCAACTTTGGCACTAAAAAAGATTTAGCTGCATTAGTTACAAAAGCACATGCACATGGAATTCGTATTATTCTTGATGGAGTAATCAATCATACGGGACCTATAACAAACGAAGACACCATTTGGCCATCAGATTGGGTACGAACAGGGCCTCAATGTGATTACAAATCGTTTGAAACAACAACAGTATGTACGTTAGTTAAAAACTTACCAGATATAAAAACCGAAAGCAATCAAGAAGTTGCGCTTCCTCCTTTTTTAATCGAAAAATGGAAAGCCGAAGGGAGATATGAAAAAGAAGTTGCTTCACTAGATGCTTTTTTTTCAAGAACAGGTTATCCTAGAACACCCAAAAATTATATCATTAAATGGTTGACCGATTATATTGGTGAATACGGAATTGATGGATATAGAGCAGATACTGTAAAACACACAAATGAAAGTGTTTGGGCCGATTTTAAAACACAATGTGATTATGCATTTGCTAATTGGAAAAAAAACAACCCAACCCAAGTATTAGATAATAACTCTTTTTACACCATTGCTGAAGTCTACAATTACAACATCAGTGCAGGTAAATATTTTGATTTTGGAGATAAAAAAGTAAACTATTACGAAAACGGTTTTAACAACATGATCAATTTCGAATTCAAATGGGATGCAAAAAAAGACTATGAATTTATATTCTCTAAATACTCAAAAATATTAAACGGAGAGTTAAAGGGCTATAGTGTTTTAAACTATTTGTCTTCACATGATGATGGAGGTCCTTTTGATGCTGCTAGAACTAAAAACAAAGAAACAGCAACAAAATTATTACTTTCTCCTGGTCTTGCACAAATATATTATGGAGACGAATCAGCTCGTTCGTTAATTGTTGAAGGTACTGAAGGCGACGCTACCTTGCGTTCATTAATGAATTGGCAAGATATCAAATCTAATCCTGAGACACAAAAAGCCCTTTTACATTGGCAAAAATTAGGACAATTTAGAAAAAATCATCCTTCCATTGGAGCTGGTGTTCACAATGAAATAACAGTTAAACCTTATGTTTTTTCAAGAACGTATTCTAAAGGGAATTACACTGATCAAGTAGTAATAGGACTAGATTTACCTATTGGCAAAAAAGAACTTTCCGTTGGTACTGTTTTCACTAATGGAACAAAATTAAAAGATGCGTATTCTGGAAAAGAAACTACGGTAACAAATGGTAAGGTTACAATCGATTCTTCATTTGATATTATTCTATTAGAAAAATAACCAGTTCCATAAATTACAAAAAGCACAAACCAAACACAGTTTGTGCTTTTTTATTTTAGCTACCTTTGTAAAAAATCAATACCATGCTAAAAATTGGTCATCGTGGTGCAAAAGGACATAAACCCGAGAATACCTTAGTAGGTTTTCAAAAAGCCATCGAATTGCATGTAAATCGAATTGAACTCGATGTCCATTTAAGTTTAGATAATGAATTAATGGTTATTCATGATGAAACAATCGATAGAACTACTGACGGTAAAGGTTTTGTAAAACAGTTTTCATTGCCTGAATTGAAACGTTTTCTTATAGAAAAAGAACATCATATTCCAACTTTATCAGAAGTTCTAAACCTGATTGATCAAAAATGCGATATCAATATTGAATTAAAAAGTTTTGAATCTGCCGATAAAGTAGTCACTTTAATCGAAAAATATGTGACTAAAAAAAACTGGAATTACAGTCAATTTTTGGTTTCTAGTTTTGATTGGAACGCATTACAGCAAGTGGCTTTTTCAAACACATCAATTCCTATAGGTGTATTGACGGAAAAGGATTTGGATTTGGCATTGGCTTTCGCCAAATTTACACGAGCAAAATCCATTCATCCCCATTTTAATTTGTTAACCAAAGAAAATACAGCCCAATTACAAAAAGAAGGATTTCAAGTATTTCCATGGACGATAAATGAAATCGAAGACATAAAAAAAATAAAAACATATAATGTAGACGGAATCATATCTGATTTTCCCGATAGATTATAAATTTTGCTAAAAGCAAAAACAACAAAAATATGAATCAAGATTTTGATATAATTATAGTAGGTGGTGGTGCCGCAGGATTTTTTACAGCCATTAACATCGTTGAGAAAAACCCAAAAATAAAAGTCGCCATTCTAGAACGTGGCGCCGAAGTTTTGCAAAAAGTACGCATTTCAGGTGGCGGAAGATGTAATGTGACTCATGCCTGTTTTGAACCCAATGAATTAGTGAAGTACTATCCTCGTGGAGAGAAAGAATTGCGTGGTCCTTTTCATCAGTTTTGCTCTGGAGATACGATCGAATGGTTTGAGAAACATGGTGTAGAATTGAAAATTGAAGACGATGGAAGAATGTTTCCGGTTTCTAATTCATCACAATCTATAATTGATTGTTTCCTAACAGCAACTCAGAAACTAGGAATAAAAGTGTTGACAGGACAAAGTGTGCAGTCTATTTTCAAGAAAGAGGCTGTTTGGAAAATAGAAACCCAAAGCGAGAATTATATTGCTGAGAAATTAATTCTTGCCACAGGAAGCAACCCAAAAATATGGGAAATGCTACAAACTTATGGTCATGTGATTGTAAACCCTGTCCCTTCTCTATTTACTTTCAACATCAAAGACAGTAGAATTAAAGAATTACCTGGTGTTGCAGCATTAGCAACCGTAAAAGTGAAAGACACAAAGCTTGAATCTACAGGTCCTTTATTAATTACCCATTGGGGAATGAGTGGCCCAGCAGTTTTAAAACTATCGGCCTGGGGTGCCCGAATATTACATGACAAAAACTATCAATTTACCATTTTTGTGAATTGGCTGAATGATGTTGATACTGCGGATGCTGAGAAAAAACTAAAAGAACTGAAACAAGAACATGCCAAAAAAACCGTGTCTAAAAAATCTCCATTTGACTTCCCCAATCGTTTATGGGAAAGTTTAGTATTGGCATCCGGAATTGAAGCCGAAACAAAATGGGCTGATTTATCTAAAGCACAAATGCAAAACTTAGCCAATCAATTAACAAATGGCAACTTCCAAGTAAACGGAAAAAGTACTTTTAAAGAAGAGTTTGTAACAGCAGGCGGAATTGATCTAAAGGAAATCAACTTCAAAACCATGGAAAGTAAACTCCATGAAAACCTCTTTTTTGCAGGGGAAATCGTTAATATTGATGCGATTACTGGAGGATTTAATTTCCAGAATGCATGGACGAGTGGGTTTATATTGGCGAATGGGATTTAGTTTTGTAATCCGTTTTTTTATTTAAAATGATTCCTAAACACTATCTATTCAACCACCAAATACTTCCATTTAAAATAGTAGCAAAACTAACCCAAGCTAAATAAGGAATGAATAGAAAACCAGCTATTTTATTAATCTTTGCAAATTGACTGTAGGTTTCAAATATCATTAACCATAAAAGAATAATCTCTATTCCAGCCAGCATGGGATTGTGTAAACCGAAGAATAAATACGACCACAAAGCATTTAATCCCAACTGAATTGCAAAAAGAATTAAAGCTTTTTTTACTAATTCTTTTTCAAAATCAATTCGATCCCAAACCAGCCCTGCGGCAACACCCATCATAATATAAAGCATACTCCATACAGGAGCGAAAATCCAATTGGGCGGATTAAAACTGGGTTTTATCAATGTGGGGTACCAGGTCAAGATACTTTCGCGAGTAACCGTTCCAGACAAATAACCAATAGCAATACAGGTAACAACAACAGTAAGTATTTTAGTAATTTTATTCATTTGTACGTTTTTCTAATGTGAGCCAAATTTACTTAAAACTTTCTAATGATTAAATCAATTAAAGGAATAAACCTATAAATCAAAAAAAGTATCTTTGCATAAATTTTATAATACATGTTGACAACAAACGACTTTATACCTTCAGGATATTCTCATACAATAGAAAGTGGTAATTTTCAATGGAGTGCTCCCAGTAATATTGCTCTAGTTAAATATTGGGGTAAAAAAGACAACCAGATTCCCGCTAATCCATCGGTGAGTTTCACTTTGAATAACTGTAAAACAGTTACAAAATTAGCTTTCGCCAAAAAAGGAAATAAAGATAATTTTTCTTTTGATTTACTTTTTGAAGGACAACCAAAAGAAGATTTCAAACCGAAAATCCAAAAATTCTTAGAGCGCATTGAAGTATATCTTCCGTTCTTGAAAGATTATCATTTTACAATTGATACCCAAAATACGTTTCCGCACAGTTCTGGAATTGCTTCATCAGCCTCTGGAATGGCCGCTTTGGCGATGAATTTAATGAGTTTAGAAAAAGCGCTTAATCCAACGATGCCTGATGATTATTTTTATCAAAAAGCTTCTTTCCTTGCACGTTTAGGTTCAGGAAGTGCTTGCCGTAGCGTAAAAGGGCAAGTTGTAGTTTGGGGAAATCAAGAAAACATAAAAGGAAGCTCTGATTTATTTGGCGTGGAATTTCCAAATACAATACATGATAACTTTAAGAATTACCAAGACACGATTTTATTAGTAGATAAAGGCGAAAAACAAGTTTCTAGTACTATAGGTCATGATTTAATGCACAACCATCCGTATGCCGAGAGAAGATTTGCGCAAGCGCATGAAAACTTGGATAAATTAATTGCTATTTTTGAAAACGGTGATTTGAACGAATTCATTAAAGTAGTTGAAAGTGAAGCCTTGACTTTACATGCGATGATGATGACTTCCATGCCGTATTTCATTTTAATGAAACCCAACACATTGGAAATTATCAATGCGATTTGGAAATTCAGAAATGAAACTAATATTCCAGTTTGTTTCACACTCGATGCTGGAGCAAATGTCCATGTATTGTATCCCGAAAACGGTAGCGAAACCGTTTTACAATTTATTAAGGACGAATTAGTTGGCTTTTGTCAAAATGGGCAGTACCTTTGTGACGAAATTGGAAATGGGGCAGTATTGAATTAGTCTATTTTTTTGTTTATCTTTATTTTTTTAAAGATTTGAAATTATGGATATTGAGTCTGAAAAATTAGAAATAATTAAATTGTTATTAGACACTGATGACAAGACAATAATTGAGGCAATAAAAAATATTTTCCAATTACAAAAGAGAGTGGTTTGGAATGAATTAACACCCGAACAACAAGAAAAAATTGACTCTAAAATTCTAGAAGAGAATCGAGGAGATCAAGTAGATTTATAAAAAAACACAAGATATAATTACCAACCCCAAATTGTTAATTCTTAAATAAATATGAAAGGACCTTTATTTTACTCAAAAATATTACTCTTTGGAGAATACGGTATTATTCGTGACTCAAAGGGTTTGTCTATTCCTTATAATTTTTATAATGGAGCATTGAAAAGAAATGAAAATCCTTCGGCAGAAGCAATTGCATCCAATGCCAGCTTAAACCGTTTTGCTGTATATCTTGAAGCTTTGCAACACGAACAACCTACTCTTGTAACATTTGACCTAGCTACTTTGAAGCAAGATATCGAAACAGGAATGTACTTTGACTCTAGTATTCCGCAAGGATATGGTGTAGGAAGTAGTGGAGCGCTTGTAGCAGCTATTTATGATAAATATGCACAAGATAAAATCACTGTTCTTGAAAATTTGACTCGTGAAAAACTTTTGCAATTAAAAAATATATTTTCTCAAATGGAGAGTTTTTTCCACGGAAAAAGTTCTGGTCTTGACCCTTTAAACAGCTATTTGAGTATTCCTATTTTAATAAATTCCAAAGATAACATTGAAGCAACTGGAATCCCAAATCAAAGTTTTGACGGAAAAGGAGCTGTTTTCTTGTTGGATTCAGGAATTGTAGGAGAAACGGCACCTATGGTCAATATCTTTATGGAAAACCTAAAAGACAAAGGATTCCGTACCATGTTAAAAAATCAGTTTGTAAAATATACTGATGCTTGTGTAGAGAATTTCCTTGGTGGTGACATGAAATCATTGTTTATGAATACCAAAAAATTATCAAAAGTAGTTTTGAATAACTTCAAACCTATGATTCCAGAACAGTTTCATGCCATTTGGCAAAAGGGAATTGACACTAATGATTACTATCTAAAATTATGTGGTTCAGGTGGTGGAGGTTATATCTTAGGTTTTACTGAAGATTTAGAACGCGCAAAAACTTCTTTGAAAGATTATAAATTAGAAGTGGTATATCAATTCTAATTTAGCATAAAAAATAAATTTAAAGCTTAAAATTCTTTGTGGTTTTAAGCTTTATTATTTTAAAAAAGTATGGCATTAAGCAGAAAGTACAAGCTTTTATTAATGAAGATAGTCAGTTTATTCTCAGTCGTAAGAGGATATAATATCCCTATCATTATATTAGCGCAGTATCTTTCGGCTATTTTTATTCTGGCACCAGAGAAAAGGGCTATTGCCATCTTATTGGATTTTAATTTATTTTTACTCGTATTTGCTTCAGCTATTACCATTGCTTCCGGTTATATTATCAATAATTTTTATGACAGCCAAAAAGATCTAATCAATCGTCCTAACAAATCAATGCTAGACCGATTAGTCAGTCAGTCTACAAAACTAAAAGTGTATTTCACTTTAAACTTTTTAGCCGTATTGTTAGCAATATTTGCTTCTTGGCAAGCTTTTTTATTCTTTTCGGCATACATTTTTCTAATCTGGTTTTACTCTCATAAAATTAAAAAATATGCAGTTGTAGGAAATCTTACTGCTACATTGATGGCCGTTATTCCTTTTTTCGCCATTTTATTGCACTATTATTACAACCTTAGTTTTGAAGAGATTGAAAATTACAAAGGCCATTTTGCTGTAATTTTTGCACATGCTTGCTTTTTATTTTTACTATTACTTATTAGGGAAATGATTAAAGATTTAGAAAATTTAAAAGGAGACTTGGCTAATGATTACCAAACCATTCCAATTCGTTTTGGAGAAACCGTTTCTAAAAAAATCATAACCGTATTAACTCTTTTAACTATAGTTCCAGTCTATTTGCTTGTAGATATTTATGATGTAGGCTATATGGATATTTACTTTTATGTATGCTTAATAATCCTCATTTTCTTTTTATTGTACCTATGGAAATCCAATAAAAAAGAACATTATTTACTACTACACAATGTGTTAAAATTTCTTATTGTCTCTGGTGTTTTTTGTATTGTATTGATTAATCCATCCGTTTTATGGAATGGAAAAAAACTCCTATTTCTTATTTAAAAAATCATTCTGGCAGTCTCTAATTATTATACTTGCTCAGCCCCAATTACTTCACATATAAATTTATTTTAATTGGAGTTCAGTGAACAATGTTTGCAACGGCATCCTCTTTCTTTTTCCTTTAAAAAGTAAAAGATAAATTGAAAAGCGAGAAATCACTCCAAAAAAACAAAACAACAACCTATTAGATAGATAGTTATCGTTTTATAATTACCTTATATCGATTGTCAACTATATAAATACTATCTTTGCACAAATTATAGAATATTATGAATAACAAGGAAGGCAATAATAAAAAAAGCGGTGCTAGACCTACTAGTTCTAGACCTAGCTCTAACAAGCCAAAACCTGCGATGCAAAAAAGGGCACAAGGGCCTAAAAAAGTAAAAGTAAATACTAAGGTTGCTGAAGTCGTTTCGGATAAAGTAGAGAAAAAACCGAATCAAGCTCCAAAAAGACCTAAGGTAAAAGA
>TARA_R110000868_G_scaffold800_3_pt1 | contig 10833 bp, 16 predicted proteins | sample TARA_R110000868 | Tara Oceans TARA_R110000868 (sample SAMEA4397489) | marine metagenome | biome: Polar Biome; feature: [SRF] surface water layer (ENVO:00010504); material: water (ENVO:00002006), including particulate matter (ENVO:01000060) such as... | depth 5 m | reverse complement strand
TCTTTACCGCCTTTACCGTATTCTTTACCGCCTTTACCGTACTTCCCATTTTTCAAAATGTTTAGTTGTATAATCTTTTTTCTTTATTACTGCTCTGTGGATGTCATATTCAATACCTCCCTTTGAGAAAATCCAATACACTTGATTCTTCATTCGTTCTTTTGTTGTCATTCTGTCCCTTGACTGCCAATAGCTTGTCGCACTAAAGTCTATGTTGTAATACACAAGAGACTCAGCTTTTCGTAGGGATATTCCTTCACGACCCGACACTATCTGTAGGGCTATGGATTTATTAGTGTCTTCGAAGACACTTAACTCTGAGGTTAAATCATCTCCGAAAACTTTCTTTAGTGCATTAAACTCTTCTTTGAACTTATAGAAGATTCCAATCTTTTTGCCATTAAATCTTTTCTTTATAAACTCAGCTTTGCTCAAATCAAGAATCATTGAATTTCCACTTTCAAACTTTACTGTTCCCGAACACAGTTGATGAATTTTCATCATTAATTTTACGGGAGTATCACATAAGATTACCTCATTCTTGCCTTCAACGACTAAGTCTCTTTTTAATTTTTTAATTAACCCATACGTTGACTCTTCTAACTCAACCTCAAGAATCTCTTCTTTTATTTCGGTTTTAAACCCCGCTTCTACTTGCGTATAGTTAATGGTATAAGGTTCCATCTTCTTTATAATTATTTCTAATCCATTAGAATAATCTCTTATAGTTAGTCCATTAATCTTTTTCTCTACTACCCTTACATATTTATCACAAAACCTATAGAAGTTTTTAAACTCACTGAATGGATTAGACGGTATAGCAAATACTTGATGATACATCTGAGAGTATGACTCAGGCGTTGGTGTCCCTGACAACAGTATTACCATTGGATTGCATTTTAATATTAGTGTTCTCACTAAGACTGAACGTTGACTAGGCTTAGGAAAAGCTCCCATGCCGTGTGCTTCATCGCAAACAATTAAATCCCAATTCTTATTATGCATAACTAAGTGAAGGCTTTCATAATTTATGATAGAGATATTATAGCTTGGATTCAGTAACTCATAATCTTTCTCAATACTTGATATTGCCTTTTTCTTTGTTATGAAGAGGATTTCCTTAGCTTTAACCTTATCTGCTATGCCTAAACTTGTGAGCGTTTTCCCTGTTCGTACCTCCATAGCAAGGTACAAAAACCTATGCTTTTTTAAAATTAATGACCCATTTTTTATGATATCAACTTGATAGTCTCTAAACTGAAGTCCTTCAATCAAAGGGGCACCTATTTCCTCTAGGTATAGCTTTCTGTAATGATCGAAACTATTTAAAATCCTATCCATTATTCTTTTATCAGTACTATACCTCAACACCTTTATGATTTCAGCTTCCTTACCTCGTCCACTCTTTACCTCTTTAGTTGCTGTAACTACTTTTTTGAGCAACGCACATTGATCCATCATCATCTTATTGGTGTGACCGGGAACCATTTCTATAAGATCAATCATTTCCAACTTGATTTTGATACTCACTGTCTTGTCTCCTATTTATTATGATCCACCTACCTTGTTGGTCTCTATCTTCCTGTGGCATCGTACCCTCTTTGTAGATTGCATAAGCAATTAACCATTTGTAGAATTTATTCCGACTAACAGTCATCCTCCCTCTTGCTCCATAGTCAGGATACTCTTCTATGAAGTTTAGATACAAATCGTTCTTATAAAGCCTTATACCCGTCTGTAAGACAATGTCTCTACTGTCTTGAGCGTCAACCAACCCACACCACTCTATAAACTCGTGGCAAGTCTCTGCTGACAACTGTCTGATCTTTAAGTTTACAAACTTTGATTTAACTAATCCCGTTGCTAAGTACCCCTTTAGGCATCTAATCATGTAGTTGTCAAACTCACACCAATCCTCATCATTCCAATCTCCAAACATTAACTTTCCAAACTCATCTAATGGAGTAAAATCTTTAGTGTAGTATTGGTACAACTCTAGTTCCCATTTCCTTCTTGCAAATGAATTTCCTGCACCTTTAATGGCGTAGTTAGTGGTAAGAGCAATCTTTGGGGACTTACTGAATGGTATCTTTATTGCATCTTTATTTTTCTTCTCTAAGGTCAATCCTTCTGTGATAACGCTAAACAACCTCTCAAGATCAAAGTGCTTCCTTACATCATCAAAGCAAAGTATTTGCGTATCTGCTGACACCAATTGATAAGCAAAGCTTTTCTCAAAGGCAAATGACTTACCATCAATTACAACCAACTTTTTCATCTTGCTAAGTGCATTCATTATTAATCCCTTTCCCGTTCCTCCTTCGGGATTGTCACTAATTACCTCATCATTTAATATAACCGCAGGACAAAAGGATAGGTTTTTATACCCATGCATCAAGAATCCAAGAGTACTCTCCATTGATCTTACTCTAGGCTCGTCTGATGCATTAATGTTGCTGATAAACTTTTTGAAATCACATTTCTCTGTTATCCCACACATCGTGAAGTTTCTGTCAATGACATGGTCTTTCCAAACATATCCACCTAAGTCTAGGTAGTCAACGGTAGTGATCTTTTCTTTAGTTATTTTTATAGCACAATTCCTATAGTACAAATAGGCGGAGTACTTGTCGTCTGCTATGAAGAAAATCTCAATGGTAGAAAGAAGTGATAAGAACTCTTCCTTAAAGAATCTAGTATTGTCTGCAAAGTAATTATATACGCTTATGTCATCTAACTCTAGTAGGTGTGAAAGAATAAAGTCTTTTATCTCCTTCTCAGAAGTATGGTCAATTAAGTTGTTGGTTACCTTAACAAATATGTAGTTTTTTCCTCCTTCGGGACAATACTTATAGAATCCATTGTCTTCAAGGAATTGTTTGAAGTGAACGTGAACTATTTTTATAACCCCTCTGTCGTTCCTTTCCCAAAATGTTTGTTTAGAATTTTCCTCCTCAACCTTATTCAGTACAGCCTCAATCGTTTCAGCATCTAGGTTTGACTCTTGTAATTGAAACCTAACCTCTTTTTTAGATACCCCTCTTCTTAGCTTGGCTTTAATTTGATTGATCCGATCATCGTCCTCATAGTATTTTGTTCCAAAGATTGCTACATTCTTGTATGCCGAATCAATGGTGATTGATATTTCGCTTAGGGTGAAGTCCTCTGTTGCAAATCTATTTAAAACGTATGAGGCAAGACTTTTGTTTATGCCAAACTCATTGAAAGCCATTGCTAGAACGTAAGAATTTTGATTCCTTTGTCCTTCATTCATTGGAAACTTTCTCTCCCACCACTTTACAAGTATCTCTACGATCTTATTTTCGTCCGTTATTGGAATGGTCAATTGATCCCTTGCCTTACTTACCTCAGTATATTCGGGTTCTGCTATTACATCCCAAACAGAGGAGTTCTCGTTGACGTAAATTAAGGGGTCGTAAGACTCGTAACACACCCTACTGATGTTCTTGCTCGTTTTGTCAAAGTAAACTGAATTAAAGTGCTTCTGAAGGCTATTAAAATAGCTTACATGGTTCTCTTGATCGGCAGGTATCTTAACAATAACCTTTAGTCCATTTCCCGAAGGGGATATGAACGCTGAAAATACATATTTATTTTTAGATAGTCCCTCCTTGTCGTGCAATAACTCCTTCTGCTTCTCGTATCCATCAAAGTCCAAACAGATAAGTCCCGAATGCTGAATTATAGATGCGTCATTTCTTTTATTAAACTGACCACTAAAACATATAGCAGGTAATTCTTTCTTTAACTCTTGTCTTTCGGGTTTACGTTTTTCTAGTCTTATTTTCTTTACTAAATCCTTAGTTGATCCTGATCCTTCTTTAATTCTATTAAGTATTAGGGTTACATCCCTAAAGAAAGGTGTGTCAGTATCCTTGATAGTTTTGAATATCGTCAAGATATGTTCCATTGTATGTCGTTTTTATGTCGTTAAAAGTGCCTTGTGGTTGCTGAATCGAATTAATGCTAATAATGTCAACTTTTTATTCAATCTATAGTATAAAAAAATAAAGAATATAGGATATATATATATAGAGAGATAGGAAAAAATAAATTGACATTTTTGTCATTTATTGGAGCCAAAAAAAAGGAGTACTCATAGGGAGTACTCCCTTAATTTAACTACAGCATTGTTTATTTAAAATCCCAAGTCCTCATCTACCTCTTTTGCTTTAGGAGTAGGGGTAGCATTAGTTTTTGGCTTTGGCTCGAATGTGTCTAACTCAACATAATGATTGCCACTTCTTGCAGTCTTAATGTCTACATTAACCCATCCGTTCTTTTGATGTTGGCGTATAAAGCCTACGGCTTCGTCTACCTTCATGGATAATCGTCCTATTACAAAAACAGGAGCGTTTTCGTTTCTCTTAAATGAGAAACCGTCTGCAAAGATTTTTTCGTCTTGTGCCATTGTGTATTTATTTATTTATGTATTCCCCAATCTATTTATCTGAATCTCTAACCTTTGGGGATAAGTTAATGACTCAGTACCTTAGTGTCTTGAAGGACACTGAATGTTATAGTAAATACTCGTCTATGTGATAATTTGCAATGTCATCTGTAGGATTGCTACTAAAGTACTTGTTGTATACCTCAATGGCTCTAGCAACCTTCGATTGTCCCGAAGAGATAAAGTCTTCAGTCGGCTTGAATATACCAAGGACTCCCGTTGACTTATCTATAACGTAGAAAACTAACGGTTTGCCAAATAATATTTGGTATAGGTAGCATTGCGAGTCGTAGTTATACAACTTAGCACTGTACTTGAACTTATGTATGTCTGAAGTTGTTTTTAAGTCAATGACTGAATCATTAGTAACAATGTCAGCCTTACCCTTCCACATCATTCCTTGAATCTCTGCAATTGCAGGAACCTCATAAACGTTTCCGTCTTTATATATCTGCTCAAAAAATGCAATGTTCTTGTTGATTATAGAAACAAGGTTCTCAACATCTAGCATTTCTTTTTTAAGCATACAAAACTCTAGGCTATTATTTTCGCAAAACGTCTTGTACTCCTTTGTGTTCCTAGTACTTACATCCACGAATGGAATATCCTTTGCCTTTTCGGGTTCAAGTATTAGCTGATGAAAGTATCTTCCATCCATAAACGCCTTGTTATCCTCTCTAGGCTTTCCAAAGTTTTGAGGGTCTCTTAATAGGATTCCTATGTCTGAATTAGATAAGTAATTTCTACCTAATCCTAAATAATACTCAGTATCATCTTTGAGTAAATCAATTACATCCTTCATAATTAAGAATTTATGAGTGAAGCAATCTCTTTCTTAATAGGGGCACTCATTGTGTACTTCCTACCTAGCTGTTGAACTATTTCCTTAACTCCTAAGTTCTTGTTCTTTTCTATGTATTTAACAACCTTAGCCCAATTATCGCTGTCCTTTACTAGATCAACTAAAACAACCTCTTGCGGTACAACCACTAATGAATCAGATTCGGGTAAGTCTTCTCCTGCAAAAATGTATAGACCTAATCCAAACATCGCTAGGTTCTTAACCAAGCACCTCATAATTGTTTTATTAATATCAAATGTTGTTGCAGCCTCAATTGTCTTATCTCCGTATCTAGTTGAAACAGTATATTGAATTTTCTTCATTGACTTGTTTGAACTATCCATTACGGGTAGCCACATCTCAAGGGTCTCGCCATCTATTGTAACGGTAGTGTGACACATAAATCCAATAGCCTCATCATAATCCGTCTCTCCGACCTTATAGGTTGCATCGGGGCAAGCCTTTTTTACTTCTGACCATGCCCATGCCCAAGACAAATAGGTTAGGTCTTTCTTTTTTTCAACGTGTTCGTTGACGTTTATTGCTGATAATTTTTCGAATGTAGTCATTTGATTTAATTTAATTATTGATTTGATTTAATTGTTACTTAAATGAAAACAGCGTTGTCAATATCTTTTACGATAGTAACATAGTCCTTGTCTTCTTCAAGCTTTCTTTTTACTTGTTTTATTCCGTGAGCAATTGACTGATGGGGAATGATATACCCATTATCAGCCATGTATTTCCTTGCAATACTTAGAGGGATATGCCTGACTGTACAAAGATAGTACAATAAATGCCTAGCATCTACCAAATCCCTCCTCTTGTTCTTAGAGAATAAGTCCTCGCTCTTGATTTGAAATAAATCAGTAATTCGTTCAACGTATTGGTAAAATATTCCTTGCTTCATAATATTATTTAATTAATGTATACAAATATAAATATTTTTGATTAATAAATGATTAATAAATCAATATTTATTCTTTATAAAAAATAAGGTCTGTATATTTTACATAGACGAATCCATTGTGGCTGATCTTATCCGCATTGTCCCAAGATTCCTTAGTTATAACGTGACCTTCGGGAAACTTTGAGCTATGGTATAGTTCCTCTTTTAGCTTTTGAGTGTACAAAGTAGCGTCCATCAACTCCTCTTGCAGATGGGTTAACCATTCGATAAAGGTCAAGTCGTTGTCTCTTAGTGTTGTTCCGTACTTTTTAATACCTAAACTAGAACGTTCATTAAACTTAGCAATTACGCTCTCAACCGTTGGGTCTGTTTTCTTTTCGCTAGAATCATCCATAAATACATTCCCCCATTGTTAAGTATTGAAACACCAAGTCACTACTGTCCGCATCTCCGTCCTCGTTAATCTCTCTTTCTAAAGCCCACTTATCATCACTATTATATAATTTTTGTAATCTTTCTTGCATTGTTTTTTTTGATATGTGCCCAATTAACTCTTCATCTTCTACATCGTGAATTGCTATCTCCATGTCATAGTCAAAGATTGCCCTTGTAAATGCATCTGAAAATGTTTGAGCCTCAGAATGAGAGACTTTTTTTCTAATAAAACTTATAGTATCATTACTTAGATAATACCAATAGTTGCTACCTCCTTCAAGAGCAGTAACGAAAACATTTTCGATCAACTCTCTACTTATATTTTTAGTGATTGTAATTTCCATTTTTTTTTCTTTCATGTAGTTTGATAAATGTACCTAGAAATGTCAGTGCGATCCCCGCAAAAACAATTAATATTAAATATGCTAGTTGTTTTATTTTTGTCATTTGTTTAAAGTTTAAATAGTTATTTATTTTCCTAATGTGGGAAAGTGTTTTTTACCTATCCGCACGTTCGTGATAGTCTTGCTCTAACTCAGCTAGATAGTTCCTTAAATTCTGTATGGACAGTCTTCTAGCGTATACGTTGTCTAATTTATACCATAACTGAGGGTAATTCAATAGAAATTCTTGTATCTCTTTTTCTGCTTTCTCATTTATTATCATATACGCATCTGTTTAAATTAATTAAATAGTAGGAGTGTCCTCCAAGACACCCCTACATAAGCAAAGGATTAGTTCTGAAGCATCAGAACATCTTCCTCTGTGAACCATCCATCACAACCACGACAATGGTAGTTCGAAAATCCGTCAAAATCTAGGTCATTAAAGCATTCTATACACGTTGGTGTTGCCTCTAAATTATTGTCAAGGTAACTTTCAGTTTCGGGTATGTCATACTCATAACGAACCTGTCTTGGTGCTTGATTAAATGAACTGTGGTATTCCCTACCCATGTGAGTCTCCGCATTATTAAAGTATACCCAACAATCAAGTATTTTATCCTCAAGGATAATAGGTATCGTCTTTCTTTGATACCAATGAGGATGACCCTCTAACTTATCCAATTGCTCTAACTTAGTGTCACTGACCTTGAACACATCCACATCCACATTGTAGCCTACTCCACATTGATCAATTAAGAATGGTAGTCCTCTTACCACTAAAGGATATTTATCTTTTGTTACCCCACTACCTATGTGCTTAGAAGATGACAAGTATCTCTCATAATTGCTGTATCCTTTTTTAAGTGTACCGTATACGGCAACAAGATTCTCTTCAATAACATTTGACTTGCTGTACCATACACCCTCTTTTTTAATCCATTGGTCTTTGTTATACATTTGGAATGTACGTGTCCTAGTGTTGACTGTAACAAATCTACAATCATGCTTTTCTAACTCCCTCTTCCAATGGTGTCTTGGTATGCCACCAAGTCTATTTGCTAATACCTTTGAGTCACTGACCAAGTGGTTGCCTATGCCCTTAACTGTACCATTCATCATAAACCACTCTTGCTTGTTAGCCCCGCATCTGAATGGATGCATATTCTCTTCGTTGATAGCCCCTACAGTTGCGTACCTAAAGTGAGCGATAAAGGGTCTGTTGGTAATTAGTACGTTGTATTCTGATGACTTATGGAATGTAACACTGAAGGTGTCTAACCATATTATCCCCAATCCGTGAGGATTGATTCTTGCGGAGGTCTTTGCAACCTCTCGTGGGAGTACTTTATTCTTTTGTTTTATTATTATAACACACATATTTGATTTGATTTATGAGCAGTGTCTTTGAAGACACAGAACTCGGTTACACATTTGATATACAAAGGTAGTACATTACTTACATATTACCTAGTTTTATCTTAAATTTATTTCTATCAATATTTGGATAGAGACCTATAAATCTGTTATAGGCTCTATCTATTGCCTCCCACTTTGTGTGTGCAAGTATTGACCATACACATACGTTTTCGTAGTAAACATTAAAGTGATACTTATTCTCCATTACTTTATTAGTTTTAATATGTACTCATCATCCAAGTCCGATAACTGATAGCAATGCTCGTACTCCATGTCAAGCCTTCCCTTGAACTCTTCTATTAAATAAAGGGGAATCTGTTCCACATTTGCTACCTCCTCAAACAGTTCTGATGCCTTAATTAAAAGCCGACCACTTTCTTGAAGTTGATCTATCATTGTATTTGCGAAATCAATCCTCATGATCTCTTGCTCTTGATCTGATCCCTCATTAAAGTACCATTCCAAGAAATTTGCAGTTGTTATTGTATATTTTTTCATTTTACTATTTTTAATTTTACATTCCATTTACCTAATTTTACATCATTATTAACAAGTAGGTCAATTGCATTTTTATACCTCTTGTTCATCCGGTCTTCTACCGTCCATACGCCACAATAATCAGCCGTACCATCAGTGTTTAGCTTATCATTGGTTATCAAAACCTTTGTTCCAAACGTATATCCCAACTTTTCAAGGTCTCTGCTTACCGCAATCCATCTGTGATCTATTGGATTTTCCGCATTAATAACTTTATTAGATGCCGTTATTAAAGGCGTGTCATCTGTCTGTCCCTCTACCGCATTATACACGGTAGCCGTGACAATAAAAGCAATTATTTGTATCATAACTCCTTTACTTGTTTAATTAGTGTATCAAAATGACCTATGTATATCTCCGCTAGTCGTGGGTCTATAGTGCCGTTGTCTATGTCTTGCCTCATCCACTCGCTCATATCCTCAAGTGTAATTATTATCTCGTCTTTTTGACTAGTGTCTTCGGGGACACTAGCCATCATCAGTGAAAAAATTATAATTTTTATCATTTTATTTTATTTAGGTTTAACATCTGTTTTTAAATTCATTAAAGGTCTTCATCGGAGTGCACTTCCTACAATGTATATACATTGGTAGGTACATCTTCTCTGAAGCGGAGGCGGCATAATTGCCACACTCCTCGCACTCCATCACATATAGTGCGTTGTGTATCTTTTTCTTTTTCGTTATTTTTTCGCCTTCGTTGACAATCTCGTTCTTTTTGCGGTAGTTTATGTTTGAAAAAATCTCCTTGAAACCCTTGTAAAAATCACGCTTGTACCCATCGCTAATGTGACCAAATATAGTAGCACCCATTAACTGTGTTGTTATGCTCATATACCTTATTTCTATCTCATCCACAACCTTTGAGAATGTGTACCCCTCAAGCATTTTATCCAATACCTCGTTGTTACTGTATACCTTTGGGTTGTCATAATGACCCCTCTTCTTTGCCTCCAAATGGGCATCAGCTATTGCTTTAATCTGTGGTGTTATTCTTTCCATCGTTATTTTATTTTAAGTTGTTAACTTCCTTATATACATTGTCATTAGCCCAACCATCGCATAAAAATGAGTATGAACCATATTCTTGGCATCTAGCAACAATTTGCCATCCGTTATTTATGAGGATAGTGTACGCTTGTTGCTCAATATTACCGATCTCATAAGAGTAAGCAAAGGTTTTGCTCTTGGTCTTTTGTTTGTCATATCTTTTGGTCTCAAATATCTTGATCCTTGATCCACTATAATTTGTGGGCGGTATGAACTTCACATTTATTTTTCTGTAATTTTTAACATCGAATGCTTCCATTTTATCTGTGTTTATGTGGTTAATAGTAATTAAAGTGTAATAATAGTACAATAAACTGACAATAGCAAGGGATTGCCAATTTTTTTTTTATTAAGGGCTAGTGTCCTAGAAGACACCAACCCTTTTTTGCTATCTTAGATATATCTTCGTATGGATTCGTCAATTATGCCATCATTGATAAACTTTTGAAAGTGCTTTGCAAGTGCTATTATCCCATCTGTCTTGGCATCGTCACCGTTATACATAGACTTTATGATAGGTCTTATCTTTTTGAAGAACGGAGCTTGTTTGCCCCTTGGATTCAGAACGGCTTGGGTGCAAATCTCATACATTAACTCGTAGCGTCTCATCATCTGTTTGACCGATTCGACCCTACTAGGTATTCTGAACTCAAGTAAACTGCCCTTCACTAATGCCGGTTGGTATTTATGATGCCATCCATTGCTCCAATACCACATATGATATATACTAGAATAGTTATCGAGTCCACTCTCTTGCATCCGTCTATTTGCTCCGCAATACCCATTTT
>TARA_R110000868_G_scaffold137265_3_pt1 | contig 10835 bp, 7 predicted proteins | sample TARA_R110000868 | Tara Oceans TARA_R110000868 (sample SAMEA4397489) | marine metagenome | biome: Polar Biome; feature: [SRF] surface water layer (ENVO:00010504); material: water (ENVO:00002006), including particulate matter (ENVO:01000060) such as... | depth 5 m | reverse complement strand
TAAATATTCGATAGATTCGGAGAATTATTTTAATTCAAAATCAGATTACGATAATGCGCTTGTTGCAGCATATGATATGCTACAATCGTCCTATGTAAATGTTTTATTGGGTGAAATTGCTTCTGATAACACATTAGCTGGAGGAGAAAGCCAAACGGATGTGGTAGGATTTCAACAAATTGACGACATGATTCATACTCCTGTTAATAGTAATTTGAGAGATATTTGGAACTGGATGTTTGCAGGTGTGAACAGAGCCAATTATATTTTGGAATTCAAAGACAAAACAGAATTTGAAGGTAAAAACCAAATAATAGGCGAAGCTCGATTTCTAAGAGCTTATTATCATTTTGAACTAGTAAAATGGTTTGGAGGTATTCCTTTGAAAGGAGATGTACGTTTTAAAGTGGGTGACGAGAAAACTATTCCCCGTTCTACAGTTAAAGAAGTGTATGCTTCAATTGAATCGGACTTGATTTATGCTTCTGAAAATTTAGCAGCAATACCTTCGCAAAAGGGGAGAGCTACAAAAGGGGCGGCATTGGCACTTTTAGGAAAAGCGTATTTATATGAAGAAAATTTCACAAAAGCGGCAGCTACTTTTCAAACTTTAATCTCGGCGAATAATTATTCATTGGTCAGTGATTATAATTCCATTTTTGAAGCTGATGGAGAAAATGGACCTGAATCTGTTTTTGAAGTCCAATACACGGATGTAGAAGGTGCAGGTTTTGGTTGTTTGCAATGTAGTGAAGGAAATGTAGCGGTTGGTTTTAGTGGACCAAGAAATTATACAGGACCATTATTCACATCAGGATTTAGTTTCAATGTTCCAACACAAAAAATAGTTAGCGCATTTGAAGGTGGAGATTCTAGAAAAGCAGTTGCGATTCTGGACATGAATGCTTGGAGTGCAGAAACTGGAGCAACTTATGGTGAAGGTTATGAAAACACAGGTTATTTTAATAGAAAATACATTCCGAGAAAAAGAAGTGCAAATGCAGCGGGAGATTTAAACTTAACAAATCCTAATAATTATAGAGCCATTAGATATGCTGATGTTTTATTAATGGCAGCTGAAGCGTATAATAGAGGTGGACTTGATGATAGTAAGGCAAGATTGTATTTGAATGAAGTTAGAAGACGTGCTTTTGGAGATACCAATCATGATATTACTGCTTCTGGTGCTGCATTAACCGATTTTATTTGGGCAGAAAGAAGAGTAGAATTAGTGGGCGAAGGACATCGTTTCTTTGATTTAGTAAGAACTAAAAAAGCAGCTCAAGAAATTGATGGATTTACAGCTGGAAAAAACGAATTATTTCCAATTCCAATAGAAGAAATTCAATTTGCAAATGGAAATTGGGCACAAAATCCTGGATATTAAAAAAAATAATAGTATGAAAAATATAAAATTTATTATAAGTCTTTTTGTCTTGACAATCCTCACGGCTTGTACAAGCGAGAATAGCCTTGTTGATGTAGATTCAATAAGTGCACCGACAAACATTTCGACATTAGCAACTGTAACGCAGGATAATACAGGGAAAGTTACTTTTTTACCAAATGGGGAAGGAGTGACAAGATTTGAAATCTATTATGGAGATGGTACTGCAGAATCAGGGTATGTAAATCCTGGTGAAACCATATCACATATTTATAAAGAAGGAATTTATCAAGTAAAAACAACTGGAGTTACTTTAAATGGAAAAAGAACAGAAGTAACTCAAGTTCTTACTGTGTCATTTAAAGCTCCTGAAAACTTAGTTGTTACCATCGTGAATGATGCAGCAACATCTAAGAAAGTAAATGTCACGGCAACTGCTGATTATGCATTGTTTTATGATGTATATTTTGGAGAACCTGGTAAACCAGACCCAATTTCAGTTAATATTGGAGAGACAGCATCTTATATTTATACTACTCCAGGGACTTATACCATAAAAGTTATTGCTAAAAGTGCAGCAATTAAAACAAAAGAGTATACTGAAGATTTTAAAGTTACTGCTATTTTAAATCCAACGGCATCTGCACCAACACCTCCAAATAGGATTGCTGGTGATGTGATTTCAATTTATACTTCAAAATATACAAATCTTGCAGGAACTAATTATTTCCCAGATTGGGGACAAGCTGGTCAAGGAAGTAGTTGGGCTGAATTTGATTTAAGTGGAGATAAAATGCTACAATATATTAAATTAAGTTACCAAGGGATTCAATTTGCTGATGGAGTTACTAAAGATGTTTCTAATATGAAGTATCTACACATGGATGTATGGACTACTGATGTAACTAAGATAGAAACCTCATTAATTAGTAAAACAAATGGTGAAAAACCAGTTTTAAGTAATTTAACTGCTGGACAATGGACTAGTATTGACATTCCCATTTCGGATTATACAAGTCAAGGTCTTTCTGTAGCCGATATTTTTCAGTTGAAATTTGTAGGTACTCCTTGGGCTGGAGGAACTGTTTTTATAGATAATATTTATTTCTATAAAGAACCATCAGCATCTATTGCATTACCACTTGATTTTGAATCTAGTTTATTAACCTATCCTTGGATTGGTTTTGGAGACGCAAGTTATTCAGCTATTCCAGTAGCAGTTGTTGCTAATCCTAAACAAACTTCACTAAATAATTCAAACAAAGTTGTTGAAATTACAAAAACAACTGGTGCTCAAGTTTGGGCTGGTGCTAGTTTGAATTTAGACGGTGCTATCGATTTTACAAAAGGGAAAAAAATATCGGTAAATGTATGGTCTCCAAAAGCAGGTGCTATCATTTTATTGAAATTAGAAAATTCAACATCTCCAAAAGACGGTAATGGGAATCCAACAGTTTTTGTCGAAGTGCAACAATCTACTACAGTTGCCAATTCATGGCAAACACTAACTTTCGACCTTACAACTGCGGCGTCATTTAGTGCAAGTATTCCGTATGATAGAGTAATTCTTTTTCCAGATTTTAATGTAGGAGGATCAGGAGATACATATTACTTTGATGACATTAAACAATTGAATTAAAAAACACGAAAATGAAAAAGATAATTATAAACATAATAGCACTTTTTACTCTTCTTTTGTTGGTAAATTGCCAAGAGGATAATTTTACTTTTGGATCAATAGCTACACCTTCGAATTTAGAATTAAAGTATGAAATAGTTGGAAAAACGGATCTTGCTCCCGATGGTGATGGATCTGGAAAGATAAAATTTACTACTACAGCTGATAATGCCATTTCTTATAAATATGTTTTCTCAGATGGAACATCTGAAAATGCACCGAGTGGTTACTTTGAAAAACGTTTTACCAAACCAGGTTTAAATACATATAATGTAACTGTTTTAGCTACTGGAAAAGGAGGAGTTACAACTAATAAAACAATTGAAGTTACTGTTTTTAGTAGTTTTAAAGATGAAGTTGCTGTCCAGTTTTTAACAGGAGGTACTTCTAAAAAATGGTATTGGGCACAAACTGAAAAAGGGCATTTGGGTGTGGGGCCTAACGTTCCATTCTCTGATCCAACTTTTGGCACAAAGAACTATTATCCTGATTTTTATGGAGCAAGTGCGAATGAAAAATCAGCTACTTGTTTGTATAATAGTGTTATGACATTTTCATTAGTTGGAGATCAATTAAAATTTAATTTAAATAATGGGGGGCAAACCTATTATAATGGTGCTATTAAGGGAGGGGATGATAATTGTTATCCTTTGGATACAACAGGTGATAAGGTTGTTACTTTAAGCCCATCGGAATCTTATGTTACTATGAATCCAGATCATGCAACTCAAACTAGGGGTACGATGTTGAATTTTACTGATGGTGGGTTTATGGGGTATTTTTTCGGAGCAACTTCATATGAAATTCTTTCGATCACTGATAATCGTATGGTTGTAAGAGCGGTTATGCCAGGAAATACATTTTTAGCTTGGTATCATATATTTACAACAACTCCGCCGTCTCAAGTAACACCTGTGACTGATTATACAAAACTCGTTTTTTCAGATGAATTTGATACTGATGGTGCTCCTGATCCTACAAAATGGGGTTATGATTTAGGTGCTGGCGGTTGGGGTAACTCAGAAGAACAAACCTATACTAATAGTGCTAATAATGTTGTAGTTCAGGGAGGAAGCTTGAAAATTACTGCCAAAAAAGAAGGAGCTACATACACTTCAGCAAGATTGAAATCTGAAAATAAGTTTGAGTTTACCTATGGTAAAGTGGAAGTAAAAGCAAAACTAACTACTGGGGCAGGAACATGGCCGGCAATATGGATGTTAGGTCAAGATTACGCAACTAATACATGGCCAGGTTGTGGTGAAATAGATATTATGGAATACAAAGGAAGTCAACCAACAACTATTTATGGGACACTTCATTATCCAGGACATTCTGGTGGAAACGGAAATGGAAATACTACTTCAATTGCGAATGCGGCATCTGAATTTCATGTGTATAAAACTATCTGGAGTCCTACTTCAGTTCAGCTATTTGTTGATGATAAACTATTCCATTCGGTAGCGAACGATAGCTCTTTGCCTTTTAACAAAGATTTCTTTTTGATTTTAAATGTGGCAATGGGAGGAACTTTTGGAGGAACAATTGATTCTGCATTTAGTCAGTCTTCTATGGAAATTGATTATGTGAGAGTCTATCAATAATATGATTTTATAAATTTAATAAATTGTAAGAGGTCGGTTCTTTTTACCGGCCTTTTGCTTTAATAGAAAGGAGAACAAATGAAGAATTCATTTTTATTTATATCATGTATTACAATGGCCTTAGCTTTTGTGGCTTGTAGTGATAAAGTCATTAAACCTTCAGTTACATATTCTAAAATGGATCCTTTTGAATCAAAAGTAGATTCAGTTCTTAAGCTAATGACTTTAGAAGAAAAAGTAGGACAACTCAATCAATATAACGGTTTTTGGGAAATAACAGGACCTACACCTAAGGAAGGTCAAGCGGCCAAAAAATATGCAGATCTTAAAAAAGGTTTGGTTGGTTCTATGTTGAATGTAAAAGGAGTTAAAGATGTTAAAGCATTGCAAAAAATAGCTGTGGAAGAAACCCGATTAGGAATACCTCTTATTTTTGGTTTTGATGTGATTCATGGTTATAAAACAATAAGCCCAATTCCTTTAGCTGAATCAGCAAGTTGGGATATGGAAGCAATTAAAAAATCTTCAGCTATTGCGGCTGAAGAGTCTGCAGCTGTGGGTCTTAATTGGACTTTTGCACCTATGGTTGATGTTGCCAGAGATGCACGATGGGGAAGAGTAATGGAAGGAGCTGGTGAGGATCCATATCTAGGAAGTAAAATTGCAGTAGCTCGCGTACAAGGATTTCAAGGTACTGATTTAGGAGCGACCAATACTATTTTGGCTTGTGCTAAACATTTTGCTGGATATGCTTTTGCTGAGTCAGGAAGAGATTACAATACAGTTGATGTTAGTGAAACTGTTTTGCAAAACACTATTTTTCCACCATTTAAAGCGGCAGTCGATGCAGGTGTGAGAACTTTTATGAATTCTTTTAATGAGTTGAATGGAATTCCGGCTACAGGTAATAAATATTTGCAAAGACAGATCCTAAAAGGAGATTGGAAATTTGAAGGTTTCGTAGTTTCTGACTGGGGTTCCATAAATGAAATGATAAATCATGGTTATGCAAAAGACAGCAAGCAAGCTGCAGAAATTGCTATAAATGCAGGATCTGATATGGATATGGAATCCAGTGCTTATGTAGATCATTTGGTTTCATTAGTTCAAGAAGGAAAAGTCAAAGAAGCAATTATTGATGATGCCGTAAAAAGGATTTTAAAAGTAAAATTTGAATTGGGTTTATTCGATGATCCTTATAGATACTGTAATGAAGATCGTGAAAAAACTACGGTAGGAAAACAGGAGTTTCAAGATGGTGTTCTGGATATGGCCAAAAAATCAATTGTCTTATTAAAAAATGAAAAGGAATTATTACCACTTAAAAAATCGGATCAAAAAATTGTTGTAATTGGAGCATTAGCAAATGATAAAACAAGCCCATTAGGAAGTTGGAGAATTGCTGCCGATGATAATACTGCAGTTTCTGTTCTTGAAGGGATGCAAAAATATAAAGGCAATCAGCTTACTTATAAAAAAGGAGCAGATGTTGCAATAGGAAGAACGCAGTTTATTTGGGAAACCAAAATCAATATGACTGATAAAAGTGAATTTGCTGAAGCAATTGCTGCCGCAAAAAGCGCTGATGTGATTGTTATGGTTTTAGGAGAACATGGCCTACAATCAGGAGAGGGTAGAAGTAGAGCCGATATTGGTTTGCCAGGTGTTCAACAAGAATTATTAGAGGAAGTTTACAAAGTCAATCCTAATATAGTTTTGGTTTTAAATAATGGACGTCCTTTAGCTATTCCTTGGGCAGCCGAAAATATCCCTACCATTGTGGAAGCATGGCAACTAGGAACTCAAAGCGGAAATGCGATTGCACAAGTTTTATATGGAGATTATAATCCAAGTGGTAAATTACCAATGACTTTTCCAAGAAATGTGGGACAATTGCCTTTGTATTACAATCATAAAAGTACGGGTAGACCCTCTATGAATGAACCAGAAAGTGTGTTTTGGTCTCATTATATTGATGAAAAAACGACTCCCTTATATCCATTTGGGTATGGTTTGAGTTATTCTAAGTTTGAATATTCTAACTTGCAGTTGTCATCACCATCATTTGCACAAGCGGGAAGTATTACTGCTACAGTCATAATAAAAAATATAGGAAAAGTTGTTGGTAAAGAGGTCGTTCAATTGTATATTAGAGACTTAATAGGAAGTGTAACACGACCGGTTAAAGAACTAAAGGGCTTTGAAATGATAGAATTAAAACCAAATGAAACAAAAACAGTGACCTTTGTAATTGATAAAAATACGATTCAATACTATACTGCTAATTCTAAATGGGAAGCAGAACCGGGTGATTTTAAGATTTTTATTGGAGGTAACTCTGCTTCTACCTTAGAATCTAATTTTCAATATACTAATTAATACTAAATGAAGAAAATTTTAATTTTATTGATAATTGGGCAAATGGGTTTTGCACAACAGGGCAAACGAAAATTAGTTTGGGAAGAAAGCTTTTCTGGGAAATCATTAAATGAAAAAGTCTGGAACATTGAGTTGGGAAATGGTTGCCCTAATTGCGGTTGGGGTAATAATGAAAGACAATTGTATACCAATGAGAATTATGAATTAGTAAACGGTAATTTAATAATTACGGCTAAAAAAGAAGGTGACAAATACACTTCTACCCGAATAACAACAAAGGACAAGAAAGAATTTCAATATGGCTATTTTGAAGCGAGAGCTAAGCTACCTTTCGGGCAAGGAATCTGGCCCGCATTTTGGATGCTAGGTTCTAATATAGATGAAGTAGGTTGGCCAAAATCTGGTGAGATTGATATTCTTGAATACGTGGGTAAAGAACCACAAATGGTATTTACCACTTTGCATACACAAGACAGTCATGGGAATTCTATAAATTCTAAGAAAACTAAAATTGAGGGTATTGAAGATGGTTTCCATCGGTATGGTATAGATTGGACAAAAGATAAAATGGATTTTTTTGTTGATGGTATTTTAATTTACACCTTTCAACCACAAGTTAAAAATGAAAATACTTGGCCTTTTGATAAACCGTTTTATTTTTTAGTTAACCTAGCTATTGGAGGCAATTTTGGTGGACCTGAAGTGGACGACACTATCTTTCCTCAAAAATTTATTATAGATTATATAAAAGTGTATCAATAAATTAAAATTTATATTTTATAAAAAAGTGAAGGTTTTGCTTAAGCAAAACCTTCACTTTTTTATAAATGGTTGTAAGACTAATGTTTATGAAAACGGTAAATTATTATTTGGATTTTGAAGCGTTTAGAAAAAAGCAACAATTAGTAAGATTATTTTATATAAAACGTTATTTTTTTCTTAACTTTATTTGTAATTTCAAGTAAATATTTGTTAAATTTGACCAATCTATTAACACTAAACTACAATTAGCCTATACATAAAACTACTTTTTTAGAAAAATTTCGATAAATTTTTAATTTAAACTAAAAGGTAAAACTATGGCTAATTTAGAACTTCCAGACGCTTTATTGGTACAAAATTATGTATCAGGAAATGAAAATGCCTTGGCTACATTGATAAAAAGGCATGAATCAAGAATTTTTGGTTTTATTTATTCCAAGATTTCTGACAGAGATATTTCTAATGATATTTTTCAGGACACTTTCATTAAAGTAATCAAAACATTAAAATCAAACTCGTACAATGAAGAAGGTAAATTCTTGCCGTGGGTAATGAGAATTTCTCATAATCTTATTATTGATCATTATAGAAAAAATAAAAAAATGCCCATGTTTAGAGAAACAGAGGAGTTTTCTATTTTTTCAATCATGTCTGATGATTCTCCCACAATTGAAAATCAATTAATTTCAGCACAAGTTGAACAAGATATAAAGAAATTAATAGAAGAATTACCGCTCGATCAAAAAGAAGTTTTGATTATGAGAATGTATCAAGATATGAGCTTTAAGGAAATTTCAGAAATTACAGGAGTCAGTATTAATACTTCCTTAGGAAGAATGCGTTATGCTTTAATGAATTTGAGAAAAGTGATTGATAAACATCAAATAGTTTTGACTAATTGACAATAAATTAATAATAGCAACGTTGTAATAAAAAACAAATATTATAACATGGCAAAAATTTACTCTAAGAATTCATTTGTTACCACGACAATGAAGCCAAAAAAAGAAATCGTTTCTTTTTTATTGAATTATTCAAAAGCATTGAGCATCCTAAATGTAAAGAATCAAAGCTTCGAAATAATAGCAAATTAGCTTTTTAAAATTAGCATACAAGGTTAAGTTAAGATGACTTGTATGAAGTAAATTTCCCTATTTTGATTTTCAAATTAGGGAAATTTATTTTTTATAGTAATCTTCCAAAACAGATTTACGCCCAACAGTTTTAGTAATAATATCTTTTTCTAAATCCCATCCTCTGGCAGGCGAATATTGTCTTCCGTACCAAATGATTTGTAAGTGCAAATCATTCCAAATTTCTTCTGGAAAAATACGTTTAGCATCTTTTTCCGTCTGAACTACATTTTTTCCATTAGTCAAATTCCATCGGTACATCAAGCGATGAATGTGTGTATCTACAGGAAATGCAGGGACACCAAAAGCCTGAGACATCACAACACTTGCCGTTTTATGTCCTACCGCAGGTAATTCCTCCAGAAATTCAAAACTTTGAGGAACTTGACCACCGTGTTTGTCTATTAAAATATGGGATAAACCATGAATCCCTTTCGATTTCATGGGCGAAAGCCCACAAGGACGAATAATTTCCTTAATTTCCTCTACAGACATTTTAATCATATCATACGGATTATCAGCCTTAGCAAAAAGCAAAGGTGTAATCTGGTTCACACGAACATCGGTGCATTGTGCCGAAAGCAATACCGCGATCAACAAAGTATAAGGGTCCTTATGGTCTAACGGAATTGGAATCGTAGGATATAATTCTTTTAACGTATTTATAACAAATGTTACACGTTCTTGCTTCGTCATTTTTGTAAATTTATATCTTGTAAAAATAGAATAATTTTTAGGATGTGCCTAATCCAGCTTTTTGTTGCAACTCCTCGCTCTGTTAGTACAATTTTTAGGTATTTTCAAAAGCTTCCTTTGGTCGCTTTGTAAACACATAAAATTGAAACTACCAGTACTCTGGGGTTTTCACTTCAATCTAGGGCATTCCACAAAAACGAATAAATAAATTATGACAACATTAAAAAAAGGAGACAAAGCTCCTGCATTTTCAGGAGTAGATCAAGACGGGAAACCACATAAATTAGCCGATTATAAAGGGAAAAAGCTAGTTGTTTTCTTTTATCCAAAAGCCAGTACCCCTGGTTGTACCGCTGAAGCATGTGATTTGCGTGATAATTTTGCCCGTTTTGAAGCGAACAATTATGCGCTTCTGGGTGTAAGTGCCGATGCACAGGCCAAGCAAACAAAATTTAAGGAGAAATACGAACTCCCTTTTCCATTATTAGCTGATGAGGATAAATCCGTTATTGAAGCTTTTGGCGTTTGGGGGCCTAAAAAATTTATGGGTAAAGAATACGATGGGATTCACAGAACCACTTTTGTAATTGATGAAAATGGAATTATAGATGAAGTTATCGAAAAAGTAAAAACTAAAGAACATGCTGATCAAATACTGAAATAAGCAGATAAAAAAAGCCAAGAAATAGACAGTATTGTAGTCTTTTTCTTGGCTCTATTTTCTTGTTTTAAATTAATTACTTTCTTTCAATACTTTATTTGGGCTGTACCCAAAAAGATGATGTTCTTTAATAATTTCCGCAATACCAGAAGGAAGCATTGGTTCCCAACCTGGTTTTCCATCACTAATCATTTTAAGTACTTCACGAGAGAATACTTCAAGATTCTCAGGGTCATAATCGTCAATATCAATCACTTTTCCGTTGAATTTAAAGAATTTATACAATTCTTTCATTCTTGGATGTACTTTTAGCGTTTCTGATGTAATGATGTCTCCATTTTCATCTAGCATAGGATATAGGAAAACTTTCATATCGCGATAGAATAATTTTCCAAATGCTTCCAGAATTCCACCACTTAGATGACGGTAGTATTTTTCATCAAATATATCGACTAGATTATTTACACCCATAGCAAGCCCCATTCGAGCTTTAGTATAATTAGCAAAATATTCTACTACTTTGTAATATTCTTGA
>TARA_R110000868_G_scaffold41460_2_pt1 | contig 10839 bp, 7 predicted proteins | sample TARA_R110000868 | Tara Oceans TARA_R110000868 (sample SAMEA4397489) | marine metagenome | biome: Polar Biome; feature: [SRF] surface water layer (ENVO:00010504); material: water (ENVO:00002006), including particulate matter (ENVO:01000060) such as... | depth 5 m | reverse complement strand
TGGACGCGTCCTGAAATACTTGCAAGCTCGTACAACACTTGACGAAAAGACAGCAGGCGAAGTGGCCAAGATGTTGAAATCAGGTACTGCCCAGGAAGTTGATGACACCCTGAAACGACTTGAGTCTAGCAGTGCCAAGTTCCTTGAGGACAAGAATACTTCTGCTCGCCGCTTGAAGACAACTGCAGGCACCATTGGGGCAGTAGCTCCTACAACACGCCAAGCAGCTCCTGAACCTGAAGCTTCAGCAGAAGATGAAGACGACGAAGCTAAGGTCCAACGCATCATGCGGGGTCTTGGAAATGAGTGATCTAGACAAACTTGAAAAGAAATACGAAAAAGGCAACAAGGCCAAAGACATTCGTGATTTGGCCAAGACTTTAGAAGGTTCTGACAAAGCTGCTTTTGGTATCTATCCATCGGCGGGTAAAAGAAACAAACGTAGTGAACCCGAGACGGTCAAAAAACCTATTAGTCAAGCCGTTGCTGGCTTCAAAAGCCAGTGGTCTGGTATTGATGATGAAGGCAATGTTGGTATGGGCAAGGGAACACCTGGCATCTACTACAACACAGTTGCTATTCCAGCATTGGCAGGCCTTGTTGACGAAAAGTATGCTCCAGACTTTGCTGTTGAGGCAGATAAAAAGGCGGGCAAGATTAAGGAAGGTGTTCGCAAGAACATGGGTATTGACGAGCCAAAAGGTGCCCTTGAACACTTTGCCTATGCTGGCGGCGAGATGCTAGGACAGCTACCTATTCCAGGTGCCTTAATGGCCAAAATTCTAGGTGGTGCCAAGAAGATGGGAATGGCTGGTAAGGTTGCAGCTGCTCCTGTTGAATATCTATCTCCTACGGTTGATCCAAAAGCAATCAATTACGGTATTGGAACAGCATTTGGTGGTACCTTGGGGACGGCTGTTGAAGCCTTTACAGAGCCTGATCATAAGGCTTTAGGCGGACTGGTTCACAAATATGCTGAAGGCGGCGGCAAGGTGGGCACGTTCTTCTCTGCCGTTGACAAGGCGATCAATACACTAAAGCAGAAAAAAGGAACTGGTGAGCAGATCCTTAAGCAGCTTGAGACTACTCCTGGAATTAAGCCAGAAGAACTTGAATCTCGAGCCGTTAAACAAAAGCTGCAATCATCTCCTAAGATCACGCAAGAAGAGCTGCAGAAGACTATTGCCATCAATAAGCCGCCAATCCCAAAGCGAATAAAGCTAGGGGCTGGCATTGATCCTTCTTGGCAGCCTAAACTCGCCAAGCGGCAGGAGTACGCACTTGGCGAGTTTAATATTGACATCGTTGTTGATCCAGTTACTGGAAAACAACTAGGATTTATTCATCCTGAAACTGGCGACATTCTTGATAAAAGACAGATCTTAGATTTAACCGATGAAGAGTTAGGACTTCCAATAAACCCTGATACAGGCAAGGTTGACGATCCAGAAATGAAACAACTTGCTTTAAACATGAAGCGAGGTGTGCAAGAAGCTCAAGAACAATTTGAATTAGCTCTTAGCGGGACTAAAACCAAGTATGAAAAATATAGCAAAAGCAAAGGTCGCAACAACTATCGCGAGATCTTGCTGCAGCACAATGATGAAAGGGCTCCTGGAGCACCTGCAATGGGCCAGCGTATCGAAGAGCTTTTAAAGATCAATCCTCAAACAGAAGACGAAGCTGCAGCTATTAACAAGGAACTTGATAACTTGCTTGATAGGATTAGTTCAGCTGGTCCACAATATAGAGACAGTCATTGGGACGATCCAAATATTTTTGCCCACTACAGGGTCTCGGATATGGTTGGGCCTAATGGTGAAAAGGTCTTGTATGTTGACGAGATCCAATCAGACTGGCATCAAAAAGCTCGTGATCGTCGCAAGCAGCAAGTCAAAGCACTTCTTGACAAAGACAGGGCGGACATTTCAAAAAAAGCCGTTGAAGAGCTTCAGGCAACAAAAGGCACAACTTCAATTAATCCCGAGACTGAGGTTGCCTATAAGACAATTTTTAATCGTTTGATCAAGGAGCGTAAGGCTGAAATTGAAGCCCAGGTTGGTGAGAATGCCGGCTATTTGAGTCCGGAAGACAACGAAAAGCTTAAACAATTGATTTCAGAAAAAGACCGTCTTCGCAATCAAGGCATGACTACGCAAGAGATACAAGACTATTTTCAGCCTGGAAAAGTTATCTTCAATGACCGTTATGGTGGTGTTAGCAGGGTTGTGTCATTTAACCCAGCTGAAAATTCTGAAGGATTTAAAGAGGCCTTTGCTAGAAAATTAGAACAGGCAAAAAATGCTGGAGTTGATGAGCAAACAGCCGGAAATTGGGCAAGAAAAAGAGCCCTTGAAGAAGCCAAGAACGATTGGTCTGTAACCGTTGAAGAGCTTGATCCAAAGACTGGTGAACTTCGTGGCCAAAGGACACACTCTACTTCACCACAGGAAAACATTATTGAGGGAATACTAACAGAAATTACGGATATTCAAAAAAAGCTTCCTGATGCGCCATTTAAGAAAAATTGGCATGAGATAGCCACTAAGGACATCTTAGATCTTGCTGCAAAAGAAGGTTATGACAAGGTTGCATTCTCGCCAGGTATTGATCAGATTAAAAGATATGAGCAAAATTTACGTCAAGTTGTAGACGAGATTAGGTATAGCCCCCTTGAAGATGGGTCCTTATCAATTAAAGGCATGAAAGGCGATCGCACGGTCTTTGACGGTAGGGCTGTTGGTGACACGTTTATCACAGGTCAGGCAGATGGTAAGACATTGTCAGAAGTGTTTGGATCTAGTATTGCCAAGCAGATTGAAGAAGGAACTCCTGATCTTCAGAAGGCCTCAAAGAGAGCCCCTGAAGGCGACCCTATGCCTACTACCATGGATGCTGGCGACTTGATGTGGGAGTATGGCGATCGTTTAACACCACACCAAATGAGCTGGCTACGCGACTTCCAAGAGCGTTGGGCATTAGATGTTGATAATACTCCTGCAGGCCAAGGCTTTGAAAATGAATTGGTTGATGAATACAAGTCTTGGTTAAGTTCTAATACCATGCGAAAAATTTCTCCAGAAGAAGTAAGACTAAAAGAAATTGAATCTATAAGAAGTGACGAACGTACGGATGGACAGGCAGAAGAATTAGAAATGCTTCGTAACCAGGTTGCAAAACAACAATTGTCAGTGGATCACCCGGTAGAATCTTTTGCCACAATTAAAGGAAAAGACTTAACCATTGGCGGCGAAGGTATGAAGTCATTTTACGACCAGCGCCTGCCTTCTTATGTTAAAAACTACGTTGGCAAAGAATTTAAGGCACCAACTGGCTACGAAGAAATTACAAATCCAGGCCCCAGTAAAAGAGCTACAGAGGATAACATTCGGCAAATGATGGATGATCTTGCTGAGTCTGAAGATGATGAGTTTATGGAGCTTGCAATGATGCGGTCTCAAGACCTTGCAGAACGCCGGCTTACTGAACAAGGTATCCAAAGAAATACTGAAGAATGGGAAGATTCTTGGTTTGAGGCCTTAGATGAATTTCAAGAGGAAGGAGTAGAACAGGCTGCTCGTGAACTGGCTATTAAGCGCCTAGGAAATCCGCAAGGTGAAAAACAAAAATTCTTTACGGTGGACGTCACTCCTCAGATGAAAGAAAAGATCAGCACAGAGGGTCAAAAGTTGTACAGCTTTGCAGCTCCTCCTGTGATTGCTGGTGCTGCAGCCCTGGAAACAGGCCAACAGATGATGCAAAATCAACCCGTCGAACAGCCCCAACCACAAGAACCACCAGAAGAGCCTATAGGGTTCCAGAAAGGTGGTCGTGTAGGTAATATGAAGGAAGCAGCAGAAACTATGCTACGGGTCCTCCATGGAGGTCCTAGCCGTATCCGTTTGGACAGGGAGAAAAACCTAGACGTCACGACTGACCAGGGCTACGCGGTAAAACGGGCCCAAGACAAGATGACTCAGATGGGACAAGTTGGTCCTCCAATGGTCAATAAGTTTGACGTACCAGCCTCTAGGATGCTTCGCTTTGAAGAGACGTATAGCCCAGAAGACGTGGCCAAGATGAAGCGATTCTTCAACAAGCTGCCAGAAGGCAAAGAGATGACCGGCGAAGAGATCTACGACACTGCCCAGGGCAAAGACTTCGTAATGGAAGGCGTTGCTAAAGCTGGCGGCTTTGCTGGTTACGAGCGCCCTGCAGCAGGTTCTGGTGGCATTGGCAACTGGTTCCGCGTAACAGACCAAGAAGCACTAACAAGAAAAGCACGCGGTGGGCTAGCACAAATGAAAGGTATGCTATGAGAAGCACAGACTTTGGCCCGTTAGTTGGCCTTAAGATGCAAGGCGGTGGTTTAGTCTACAAGTATGCTGAAGGCGGCGGCAAGGTTAACATGGCACGTCGTGGCTTGCTTGGACTAAAGAACATGATCTCCACGCCAACAGAAAACCTTCCAGCTGTTGTTCCTAGCGTTGCACCAACCCCTGCGCCCTCTCCGTTAGCCACTGTTGTAGAAAAGATTGAGCAGATTCCAATGTCCCGTAGGCAGTTTATGGAAAAAACAGGTAAGACAGTTGCTTCACAAGCCCTTCAAGAAGCAGCAGGTGGTTTAGGAATTAATGCCTTGACTAAGATGGCTGCCAAGCCAGCACTAGCTAAGATGACAGCAAAGTCTGATGCTGAAATTGCTGATACGATTGCAGACTACGCAGCAAACATACTTGATAACGAAGACGCTGTGGCAAAAGCATTCTCAATATCTACTGGACAAAATGCCAGGGAATACTTTGATCTTGGAGATGGAGATTTTCCTATCTACGATGTGCTCCAAGATATCTCTCATTCTGGAAATCCTGAATCAATGGGCATGGCAGCAAAGGCGATTGGTCTTGACATAGAAGGCATCTCTAAGGCTACAGGGCTTTCTGCCAAAGACGTGGCAAGAATAGTCCAAGATGATGGAGACTTACTGATGAAGCTGTCAGACACAAGCACATCTAAAAACTACATGAATGCCATACTTGAGGACGGAAGACCAAAAGAAGCTTACAGGTCTACAAGCCTTTCCGACATTGACGAGCAAGAGGTTGATGACATTATCAAGTCGGTCATAAAAGAATACGGAAACGATGCCGATGAAATGGACGTAATTGGAGAAGTATCAGACCGCGTAAGAAATCGTTTTTTTGAAAAAGAACGAGGTCATGGAGGAGATGATCCTATGTACGGAGCCCTTTACAAGAGGATTCTTGATGATGAGACACTAGATAACGTCTATAGCCAGATGGATGATGGAGAAGACTATATGGGCCTCAGTGATAGGGTTTTAAATATGTTGTCTGGAGAGTAAAAACGCTATAGAGTGTTTTCTAGACCATAACAGAGTGTATTAGTATTCTCTGTTTTGTCTTCGCGGAGCCTTATGATATCGAGCGAACGAGTGCTATAATAGTTTTTAATTGTATTGATTCACTCTGTTATGGCTCTAGAATCACTCTATAGGGATTTTGACCGTAGCTAGTACATGTCCTAGCAATTATTTTTTAAAAAAGTGCGCGCTGCGTGATTTTATGCACTAGAATCTAATCATGCACAGCAATCCTGCTTGCATAAACAGAAAGAAGAAAGGTATTATATGTCACATGAAGTTGAAACGATGGCTTACGCTAATGAGACCCCTTGGCACGGCCTTGGCACCCCTGTCGCTGACAACTTGACCCCTGCCCAGATGTTAGAAGTAGCTGGACTAGATTGGGAAGTCAAGAAAAAAGCTTTGGTTGTCGATGAGCTTGACCACGTGTTAAGCAGCCACTATGCTTTAGTGCGCGATACAGACAGCCGAATCCTTGGCATCTGCGGCAGCGAATACACTCCCACACAAAATGCAGACGTCTTTGAGTTCTTTGACAAATTCTGCAAAGCTGGCGACATGAAGATGGAGACTGCAGGTTCTCTTCACGGTGGTAAACGTGTTTGGGGTCTTGCAAAGATCAACGGTGGTTTTATGTTAGGTGGCAAAGACGAAGTCGAAGGTTACATCTTACTTGACAATCCGCACATCTGGGGTCGTAGTCTTCAGATCTTGTTTACTCCAATTCGCGTTGTCTGCAATAACACACTGACTGCTGCTCTTTATGGAAAAAACAAGGAAAACACATTCCGTATGTCTCACGATCGCGCGTTTGACGATCAGATTAAGCAGACTGCTGCGGAAAAAGTTGGCCTTGCAATGCAATCTCTTGACATGTTTAAAAAGCAGGCAGAATTCTTGTCTAAGAAACGCGCCAAAGATCAGCAAGTTTTGGAATTCTTTTCTAAGCTTATTAATCCCGATCAGTATCAAGCAGCATTAATTGCTTCTGATGATGGTCTAGTCAATCGTTCTGATCTTGGCCGTACGGTCAATCGTCTGGTTGATCTTGTGCATACCCAACCAGGTGCTGATCTGAAGACTTCAGCAGGTACTTGGTGGGGAGCTTTCAACGCCGTGACGTACTACTACGATCACGTCGCTGGAACTGATCAAGACAAGCGCCTTACAAGCGCGTGGTTTGGTTCAGCAGCTACTCGTAAACGCCAGGCACTTGACTTAGCCGTCGAGTTTGCTGAAGCAGCATAAACCTGGGGGCTTCGGCCCCCTTCATTCCCACTCTAGGAGAAAATTATGGCAAACGCCAGAGGAAAGTCTATTGACAACACTCACCTGAGCATTGATCAGGCTGAGGAACGTGGTTTCATTCATCGAGACTACATTGCCCACTGCTTACGTTGGACTCATGTAGCAAAGTGGATGGGTAACCCTAAACACCGCAAAGATTGCAAGCTGCTTGACATTGGCTGCGGCAAAGATGTACCGTTAGCAAAGATGCTGATGACCAGTCGCATGGCTTCAGACGGTCTTGATTACACAGGCATTGACTACAACAAACTTGAGATGCCTAAGGCTTTTGAGAATACTAAGTTCAAGCCAACTTTAATTGGCAACGTGGCCTTTCCAGATTGCAAGCTGCCTCATGAAAAGTTTGACGTTATCACCAGCTTTGAAGTTCTTGAACACGTTGAGCCGCTTCACGCTTACAACATGCTTGAAGGTATTCGTGATCGTTTGGCACCTGAAGGCACCGCCTTCTTATCAACACCAGTTTATGACGCACACGTTGGGGCAGCAGACAACCACGTTAACGAGATGACTTACGAAGTGATGCAGCTAATGCTACAAAAAGTTGGTTTAGCTGTTGATGCACACTATGGCACTTTTGCCTCAATCAAAGACTACAAGGAAATGATCGCGAAAGATGATCTCGATTCAATGTTCAGCCGCCTGCGTGATTACTACGACAGCAATTACTTGGCAACTATATTTGCCCCCTTATACCCTCAATACGCTCGCAACGTGCTCTGGCGGGTCAAACTGTCTAAAAATACTGAGGTGCCTAGCACAGGCAAATTTGCAGACCTCAATAAACCGCTCTCAAGCAGCGAAGCTTGGCAGCCCCTCTTTGACTACCTTGGAGAGTGATCATGGACTTATTCGACATGGTAGCAGCCTTCCACCAGAAGTACGAATTGGAACCGACGAAGCAGCCTGACTTTCCACTTGAAGATATCTGGAAGCTCAAGAACATGCACTTGCAAGAAGAGTTAAATGAGATCAGAGCATCAGCAATCAATGGCAACTTGGAAGAGTACTTTGACGGCTTGATTGATCTAGTCTACGTAGCTCTTGGTGCTGCCTACTTATCAGGCTTGCCGTTTAATGAGGGATTTAAACGGGTCCACGAAGCAAACATGAAAAAAGTTAGAGCTTTAAGGCCAGAAGATAGTAAACGTGGTTCAATTTATGATATAGTAAAACCTGCAGGATTCGTGGCTCCAACGCTTACGGACCTCATTAGAAAGGAGAAAGAATGAAAGGACTTATTGTCATTGACGGTTGTGATGGTACAGGTAAGACTACTCTTGCCGAAGCTATCATAAGACGCTTTGATGGCGTCTACATTCACAACACGTATCGTTGGCCAACAAAGATGCCGCTGTATCATACTGCAGCCTTGCATCGTGCATTAAAGTTGTCGCGCGCACGTCTTGTAGTAATTGATCGTCTTTGGATGAGTGAAGCCATCTATGCAGAGGTCTATCGTAATGGCAGCCCTTGGCCTCAAATGGGTCGCATGATTGATCGCATTGTTCGCAAGTCAGGTGGTGTCTATATCTTGACGCAATCTCCAAGTAACCACAAAGAAAAGTTTGACAAACTAAAAACAGAGCGCGAAGAAATGTACGACGATGTCGAGCTTGTACGTCAGCGTTTTGATCAGCTTTTTCAAGGTGGCTTGTCTGGTAACGATCGCGACTATGCTCAGCAGCTGTCTGTGTTTGGCATGCGTTTGCGCAATGATGTGCTGCCATACCGCTATGACATTGAGGGCAAAGATCTTGATTCCTATATTGACTTAGTGATGAATGTTTTGTATTCACGAATTGGTTTGCAATACGCTCCTGCTTTGCATCTACAAACTAAAAACTTTGCTGGTCATTTGCATGAAGCTGAAATCATCTTTGTTGGTGACACTGCCAACAGCAAGATGCGCGCAGTTAGCTGGCCATTTTATGATTTTGGCAATTGCAGCGAATTCTTTGCAGATGCTTTGCATTCAATAGGGTTTGATGAGACTAGAGCAGTCTATATCAATGCCCACGATGACAGTGGTCCAATGTACGTGAATGATTGCTTGCGTGTAAAACCTTACATGAAGGTTATTTGCTTTGGCAACTATGCTTATGACACGATGAGCAGCTTCACTCGCAAGATTCATAAAGTCATACACCCATCTTACGCAAAGCGTTTTAACAAACGTGATGAATTTTTACTACAACTTGAGGGAGCAATTAATGGTTAACACAACCAATATGAATTGGCAAGGCTTGCTCGACATCATCATGCACAATGGTGATGTTACAAGCCCTAGAGGCAAAAAAACAAAAGAACTCATGGGCTTTAAGTCGATGATCAACATGAATCAACCTGTTATTACCATTAAAGAGCGCAATCTCGGTTATAAGTTTATGGCAGCAGAAGCAGCTTGGATCATGGCTGGCGATAACCGAGTCAGCACGATTGCTCCGTTCAGTAAGCATATTAGCAGCTTCTCAGATGATGGTTTGCTATTCTTTGGAGCATACGGTCCAAGAATACGTGACCAGCTTTCTCACGTTGTTCAGTCATTAATTGCTGATCCAGATTCACGTCAAGCTGTCATGACTATTTGGCGGCCAAATCCACGTGCATCAAAAGATATTCCTTGTACCATTAGCTGCCAGTTCATGATTCGTTATGGGATGATCCATTGCTTTATGAACATGCGTTCTTCTGACGCTTGGCTTGGTGTTCCTTATGACTGGTTTAACTTCAGCATGCTTTCTGCTGGTGTTGCCTTAATGCTGCGTCAAAAGGGTATGACTGTAGAACTTGGTACGTTGCACTTCTATGCTGCAAGCCAGCACTTGTATGAAGAGAATTGGAAGATGGTTGAGCCTTGCTTGTCTGGTGAGATTCTTGGTGACTATGCACCACTTAATCTTAGTGAGTTTAATGATTATGACCACTTGGTCCACCATTTAATGCAAGTGGCTTATGGAGTATCTGATAAAGGTTTTCTCATGGAATTACAAACATGGAAAGGATAAGCAAAGATGAGTACTTTTCAGAATTGGCTAAGCTTGTCGCTCGTAGAGCTACATGCAAAAGGCGGAGTGTGGGCTGTGTGCTTGTATCTGCTGCTGGTCATGTGCTCGCTACCGGTTATAACGGCGTTCCTGCTGGCAGTCAGCATTGTATTGATATTCCTTGTCCCGGCGCTAGCTTTGCTTCAGGGACTGGCTTGGACGCATGCGAAGCTATTCACGCGGAACAAAACGCACTCCTCCAATGTAAAGATGTGAGCTTGATTCATACAGCTTATGTCACCACATTACCATGCATGACTTGCGCAAAGCTGCTGATGAACACCGGCTGCCAGCGTATTGTGTATTGCGAAGAGTACCCTCAACAAGAAGCAAAACAATTTTGGATAAAAAATGGACGAATCATCTTATCAGCCGCCGAAGCACTTTCCCAATCTGTTACTCGCAAAGCGAATAGCTATCGATTGCGAGACACGCGACCCGAACTTAATGACTAAAGGCCCTGGTGGAGTACGCAAAGATGGCTATATTGTTGGATTCTCTGTGGCTACAGACGATGGATTTGCTGAATACTATCCTGTCCGTCATGCAGCAGGCGGGAACCTTAACCCTGACAACGCATTCGCATGGCTTCATGATATGCTAAAGACAGACATTCCAAAAGTAGGAGCAAACTTGCCTTACGACTTGGAGTGGCTGCTAACAGAGGGTGTAACGGTTGGCGGTCCTAAGTACGACGTGCAGATTGCAGAGCCTTTGCTTGATGAGGATCGCATCACATATAAGCTAGACGCCCTTGCAGAAGCATACCTTGGTGAGCATAAGGATGAAACAGCTTTGATTGCAGCAGCAGTCAGACGTGGTATTCATCCTAGTAAAGTCAAGGAAAACCTTTGGCAGTTTCACGCTAGTGAGGTTGCGCCTTACGGACGCAAAGACGCTAACCTGCCTATCCGTATCTTTGCCCAACAAGAGGTTCTTTTACACGACGAGAAGCTTTGGGAAGTCTTTGATATTGAGACGCAGCTAGTTGACGTCATTGTTGCTATGCGCCAGAAGGGTGTCCCTATTGACTTAGATAGGGCACATAAGGTTAAAGCTCAACTACTTGAAGAGCAAGACAAGCTCACGGAGCAGCTG
>TARA_R110000868_G_scaffold184855_2_pt1 | contig 10839 bp, 8 predicted proteins | sample TARA_R110000868 | Tara Oceans TARA_R110000868 (sample SAMEA4397489) | marine metagenome | biome: Polar Biome; feature: [SRF] surface water layer (ENVO:00010504); material: water (ENVO:00002006), including particulate matter (ENVO:01000060) such as... | depth 5 m | reverse complement strand
CATTGAAATCAAAATTGATTGCGATAATCTAAGTGGAAGTATAAATCTTATAGCTTCGCACAGCGATCCCAATGCCGAACTAAGTGAAGCCGAAATAGCACAATTGTTTTCAAGCAGATCACCACATCCAGAACTTCGACCACATCCAGAATTGCCCAATGATATTAAAATTTGGGCAGCGACACAGAGTGGTATATGGGAAGGATGTGTACAGGATGCCGATCGGATTTTGAAGATTGTGAAAGCAGGAATTGATGCTTTAAAATAAGAAAAGCACATTACAATAAGTATGGACGAATATCTGCTCGTACCTTTTTTAAGACAACGATAAACTATATCCGTTGTGTTATTTGAAGATAAAAATGGTAGTAATATTAACTAGTAACATTTTATTTCGAAAACAGTAATTTAACTATAAAAATTCGACAAATTTGCTTTAAATTATTAATGACAATAGGATCCCAAAACAGAATCCGTTTTGGAACATAATTTAATTAATTAGCATATGGGAAGCCCTGTTAATAGGGAGTTATGAAAGGGAAAGCCGTATTTTAAAATCCGGAGGTCGGTGCCCCCCTCTCACTTCACAAATTAAGTTTTAAAAATCAACGGATAGGTTATTGCCAATCTGTTTTTTTTATTCCCAATTCCAAGCTGATCATCGCTTCTGAACACAAAGATGAACCTATCCCAGTAAAGAAGGAAAAATGACCCAACTTAATATCTATCCGTTGTTTACAAGATATGTGTAGAGTCAACGTAGTGGATTGGTGGAGGTGGGTATACTATGCCTATGAAAATGCATGTTTAATGTTGCAAGAGAAAAAATTGTAACTTCGATTTTTTGCCATAAAAGCTTACCAAAAACCTATGAAAGCAAATACTTGTATTAAGTCAGCCCTCTTTATTATTTTTTTATTTGTGGGATTAATTGCTGGAAATGCACTGCTAGCTCAAAGCAATGGCACACCAATAATGCCAGAGTTTACGGTTGATGTATCCAAAACCATAGGTGGTTTCAAACCCTTGAACGGGGTTAACGGCGGACCCAGAATTAGATTGGGAAATGCATTTGACAATAGTGAATATTTCAAAACCTTCGGCCCTCCTACGGTACGCCTTCATGATACAAGATATTCCGATGAAGAAACAGTTGATATCCATACCATCTTTCCAAACTTTGATGCCGATGAAAATGACCCGGCAAATTATCAATTTAAAAAAACGGACATTTATATAAAGTCGATTTTGGATCTGGGCGCAAAAGTAATATTTAGGTTGGGAGAAAGTATTGAGCATGGGGAACCAAAATTTTACATCCATCCTCCGGCCGATTTTGAAAAATGGGCACGCATTTGTTCTCGGATAGTGCAGCATTACAATATGGGCTGGGCCGAAGGGTTTAATTGGAACATTCAATATTGGGAAGTTTGGAATGAGCCGGACATAGCAGAGTGCTGGTCAGGAACTCCGGAACAGTATCTTCAATTGTATGAAATAACGGCCAAGAGCTTAAAAAAATTAGATGCAAACCTGAAAGTTGGAGGGCCAGCAATTGCATATAACATGGATAGTTGGCTTGGTGAAGCTTTCCTTAAACACTGTAAAAAAACCAACACCCCTTTAGACTTTGTTTCCTATCACATCTATAGCAAAAGTACAGATGACTTCATGAAAAGAATAGAAACATCCAACGCTACCATAAGAAAACATGGATTTAAGGATACAGAAATCTGTCTATCCGAATGGAATTACGTTCCTTCCTGGTCTGGCAAAAGCAGAGCCGAATCACGGGATGTATTTGCCCAAACGACCGGGGCCCCTGGCTCGGCATTTGCGGTATCAATTTTGTCTTATCTCCAAGATACTGAACTGGATATGGCACAATACTATTCGGCCTTTGGAACCATATTTCGTTTTGGACTTTTTGATGCATCAGGAGTACCCAAAAAAGCAATTCATGCATTGGAAGCCTATCATAAAATGTTACAGTTGGGCACACGGGTTTCTACTTCAGGAATTAAACAGGAAACGGGTGTTTCTATTATTGCTTCTACCCAATTAAGTGATGGAAAAACTGCCGTTTTGTTAAGCAATTTTGAAGATGAAGTCTTTCGTTATAAACTCCAGATCAAGAATGTTCCTTTTAAGAACGAATTAAAGTGTAGTGAATATTTATTGGATGACAAACACAATTTGGACCTGGACCGCGAACAAATATTGAGCAGTAAAGATTTCAACATTATAGTGGAGTTGCCCAAATCGACAGTTAGATTACTTATTTTGGAATCTTTTTAAACTATTAGGCATACGAGCCCAACACTGTGCCCATTCTTAAATAAGTATAACTTAAATCAAAGATATTGGTATTACAAAGATTGGTCCGTAATGCCACAATTGGACAAAGAATGTGTATATACTCAATTTGGCTAAATCAAGATTATTTCTATCATCGGTCATTAATAAACATGGTCGAATTAATAATATATGTAGTTTCAAAAAAGTAAACCGGAAATCATAACCCGGAGGTCGGGTTATCTTGCCCGATCAAATTACAAAGCTTATACTTTTTACGATTAACGGACTGTTTACTACCAATCCGTTTTTTATGCCTTCAACTTGGGAAAGTAAGGTCTTTACAAAAAATTAGAAAATTAAATTTCTTGATTTAGAGATTGATGGAGAACAAACCGTTTTCCTTATTTTTTTGAATTATTTTTAATTTGGAATATTGTATAATAACATTATAAAATATTAAATGAAATCAACCATAATAAAATATAGCTTCTTCATAATCGGTTTCTTTTTTTTACTATGTCCTATATATGGGCAACTTCATAAACAGGAGATTCAAAACAAGTACCAGTTAATTGCCCATCGCGGAGGTGTGGTAGATTATCTAACTGCAGAAAACAGTTTAGCTTCTTTAAAAAAGGCCTCACAAGAAGGTTATTGGATGGTTGAAGTTGACTTGCGTTTAACACGGGATAGCGTTTTAATTATCCATCATGATCGGAATTTTAAAAGATATTACGGTATAAATAAAACGGTATCGCAAATGAATTGGGATGAAGTCAAGGAATTAAAGGGTGACTTGGGTAATAAAGTTCTTTCTTTTGAAGAGGCCCTAAGGTTTTGTCATGAAAGCAATCTACAAGTCATGGTCGATAATAAAATTGATGGGTTTAATAGCGTTTTATTTGGTAAAGTAGTAGCATTATTAAAGAAATATGAACTTTCAGAGCATGCCTTGATGATCGGAACAGATGAATCTACTCCTTTCTTCACTGGGAAAGTAAAATTGAGTTGTACGCGTCAACAGCTGGAAGAATATATGTTAAAGCCCGGATTTAACCCTAATGATTATTATTTGTTTTCTAAGAATATATCAAAAAAAGATTTGGAATGGACTAGGAAGCATGGCATCTTGGCGGTCGGAGTAATAAATGCTTGGGCAATTAAAGGTGACTCTATGCTAAAAGAGGCCCAGGAAGAAGCCAAAAAGTTAATGAAAGCAGGTGTGGGTTACTATCAAATTGATTCCGTTTTTGGTTTCTTATTTAAGTAATACTATTCCATATTGCCCTTTACACCCACTTACAATGTATTTATATTTAATAGTACGATTCCCAGTGGAGGCCGGGAATTTAGTATCGGTTTTAAAACCCGCCTATTTTTTTGTTTAATTTAAATAATCGCCACATACTGCTTTTTCATCGATGCTATAATTAAATAGCCCAACAGAGCTGTTCCCCTAATTGACAGCATGGGTGAAATGGCTGGTTGATTGTTCTCACCTAAACCAAAATCAATATTGAATAAATTCACTCATACTATAATTTCCATAACACCAATCATTGACGTTAATGAAGGACAGGAATAAATATTACTTGCCAAAAATCTACGCCCCAAAGGGTGACTTTTTTAAACGTTGGTATGTCTATTTACATTTGTTGTACCTATAAACTACTTATTTTGATTTTGTTCACTCTTTTCCAACTGGGAGTTTGGATTCGGCATTGTCGGACTCAGACGGTATTTCATTAGTTCCAACAGGGGAAACACATCTTAAAGGGTTGTTTAAACATGCACATACTTCAGGTTCTTCCGGACAAGCATCATCGTCAGGTGAACAAGAAATACCAATAAAAAGTAAAGACAAAAAGACTAGCCTAAATAACAAATTCGGTTTCATAATCCTTGATTTATATTAATACTGATTTCATGGCTCAAACTACATAATCAACTGATAATCAGATGCCAAATATGTAACAAATCATAAAATAAATGTACCAAACACATTAAGTAAATGGCCAATAACTATTGGACTTCTATAAGTTAAGATTATTAAAAGCTGGAGTGAAAAATATGCCAATCACGTATACCCTGAATAATGCCCTTGATTTACACTTCATGGATAAGGGATTGGATACAAAAAACTCTTTTGCCTATACATACACAAAATTGGTATTACTCCATTGGCCTTCTGACCACCATATAGTGGTATATCTTTCCAATTTACTTGTTCACTGATAAATTTGAAGCGTATAATCGGCTACTATTCCAATACTCAAACCAATAAGCAATTTCTATAGTATGAAACCGTTTAAGTTTCAAAACAAACTTTTGAAAAATAGATTATTAAACAATATTTTTTTTTAATCTTTATCAAAATAAAATGAAACAAGAATAATGACCTTAGACTACCCCTCTATTTTGTTTTTTTTAGCCGTGAATAATTTATTTATCATGGCCTTGTTCATCTACCAATATTTTTTTCATCATAAGCAATGGTATTTGATGCTCGTTGCACTAGGTATCACGTTTCAAACTGTGGCCATTGTTATGTATGCCAATAGGGAGTTATTTCCTCCATTGCTTACGTTGCGCTTGAATAATTTCCTAATGATTTCTTGTTTTGCATTTACGTCATTTGGCCTGGTTTCCTTTGATGGTAGAATGCGAAAAAAACTTTTATGGCTTTTCCTTGTTTTTGCTTTTCTATTTTATTCTGCCATTTTGATTGCCGAAGAAAACTACACCCTTCTTAGTGTTATACGTATAATTTCCTGCTCTTTTTTCTATGGGATAGGTGCTTTTCATCTATTTTTCAATAAGAATAAATATAAGTTTTCAATTCTTTTAGGTGGTGTTCTTTCACTGTATTCCGTATTCCAACTCTTTCGTGCTTACAATGTAACCCAAATTGGCAAGTCGTATGAATTCCTCCAGAATTCTACCTTCAATAATTGGTTTCTAATAATCTCCATCCTTGTAATTAGCGCTATAAGTATTGGTTTCATTATGCTTTTAAAAGAAGTAGATCAAAAAACAATACTTAAAAAAAATAAAATCATTGAACGGGATAAACGAAAACTTGAGGCCTTGAACCAAACCCAGAACAAGTTGTTTTCCATTATTGCGCACGATCTACGGAGTCCGTTCATCAATATCTTAGGCCTTTCTGACCTACTTATGGATAATATAAAAGATACCGATCCGGAATCTGAAAAATGTACCGAACTAATAAATTCAACAGCCAAAAACACCCTGAATTTACTGGACAACTTATTAAATTGGGCAAAATCACAAACTGGGGAACTTGGCTTTAGCGCAGAAAAAATTAATCTATCCAAAGTAATATTGCATATCCTTGAACTTAAAATGTCCCAGGCTCAAGCCAAAAACATTTCATTGATATTTTCCCCAACAATTGACATTGAATTATTTACCGACAAAAATATTCTAGGAACCATTTTACGAAATCTAATTACGAATGCCATAAAATTCACCAACTATGGTGGACATATAGAAGTGGTAGCTACTACTGATCAGTACCAAGTGGAAATTTCTATTTCCGACAATGGCGTTGGTATGAGCGAGGAAACAATTCGTAAAATTTTCGACTTATCCACCAACGTAACCCTACCGGGAACAGCTAACGAAAATGGATCTGGTCTGGGTTTGGTACTGTGCAAAGAATTTGTGGAAAAATTAGGTGGACGTCTATGGGTGGAAAGTGAAGTGGGAATAGGGAGTAATTTTAAATTTACCTTGCCCCTACGTATTTCAAAACCAGAATGTGCAAAAGCACAACTAAAGTGGCAATAATTCCATATTATGATGGATTTTATAGAAAAATAAACTTCCATTTCCAGTCTTTTAAATACTGACTTTTTTTCAATAGACCATTAGCGCTTGTTATTCTTCTCTAGTTTATTGACGAAATCCAAAATTGGTTTCGAAATGTTATTCTTAAAATTGATAGACCTTTATACACAAAGAGTCCTGACTAAATCAGGACTCTTTAAATTGTAACCATATTATAATCTAGTTTTTCTGATATACTTTTACATCAACCTGTTGGGTGTCCTTGTTATAATATTCCACAACAAAATCCCCATTAGCATTGAAATGACCGATACCAGAATGTTTTTCCCCTTCTACAATATAATATTCCTCATTGCTGGAGGCGTAGGATTTTGCACTTTCTACCGATGCAGCATTATCAGGATTATAATTTATACGAAAACCTTGATCATTGGGGGAAAAAGCATAATGTCCACCATCGGAAATATAATAGGTCTCTTTAGTTAAAAACTTATATCCGGTATTATCATCATTATCCACATATACCTCTTTTTCTACTTTTGTACTTGATTTTACGCGGTCTTGATTGCTTTTGTCCAACTTGATGTCCGATGTTTCTTTGGTAACTACTTTCACACTCTTAGCGGTGATTTTTTCACCATTGTTGGTTTTTACAGTAGTTACTTGGGTCTCTTGTTTTACTTCCTTTGGAATTTCTTGTGCCAATAGCGTTCCAGAAATTAGAAGCACCGTAATAAATGATAAATTTTTCATTTGTTTATTTTTTGAATTTTAGTGTTGCCGTTTTTAAGATGCCAACATACAAAGGTGACCTTATTCCCTTGCTCTGGCGTTACACAATTATTACCAAATGTTGTATAATTAAGGGTTATTTTACTGGACTAAGGTCTATTGTAGAGTGTAAAATTGGATGAAACCCATGGGTGAAACCGATGTATTGATATAATCCACTAGTGTAAACCATCAACCAATTATCCTATCTTTGCCAAGCTAAACAATTAAATGGCCTCTACCCTACTTTCATCACCTTTACAAGGTTTTACAGATTTCAGGTTTCGCAATGCCTTCCATCATTACTTTGGGGGTATAGATACTTTTTATTCGCCCTATATAAGACTAAACGGAAAGCTCAAAATTAAACAGTCCTATCAAAACGATATTGCCCTAGAAAACAACACCACATTAGAGGTGATTCCGCAAATAATCACCAACGATCCCGAGGAGTTTATATATGTTGCCAAATACGTGCAAAGTTTGGGCTATAAAGAACTGAATTGGAATTTAGGTTGCCCCTACCCTATGGTTGCCAAATCCGGAATGGGCTCCGGTTTAATTTGCAATCCTCAAAGAATTAACGAGGTCTTGCACAGGGCACACAACGAAACGGATATTTTGGTCTCCATGAAAATGAGAATGGGTTACGAAAACGCAGAAGAAATTCTGGACGCTTTTGTTATTTTAGATCAATACCCACTTAAAAACATTGCCATTCACGCCAGAATTGGAAAGCAGCTCTACAAGGGGCCTGTAGATCTGAATGCTTTTGAAAAATGCATTGGCAGCACCAAACACAAGTTGTACTATAACGGGGACATTACTAGCGTATCCGCTTTTAAGGCCATTGAAAAGCGGTTTCCGAGTATTGATCATTTTATGATCGGGCGTGGTTTAATTGCCGATCCTTTTTTACCCAGTATGATAAAAAATAATACCACGGAATATCCCGCAAACCGCTGGTCCATTTTTTCGGAATTCCATGACACCATTTACAGGCAATACGACGAGTATTTGACCGGGCCAACACCTATAAAAATGAAAATGCTGGGTTTTTGGGAGTTCTTTTCCCAATCTACCTCCAACCCACAAAAAACGTACAAAGCCATAAAAAAAGCCGCAAATCCAGTAAAATACAGACTAGCGGTGGATCAAATTATAAATGCGGAAATAAAAGTCAACAGAGCTTTTTAAAGCGTTTATTGTTCGTATTCTTGCGTATTAAAACCCAAAGTTGAAAGGACATTGTTAGGTGAGTAAAAATTAGGTTTTCTTTCCTTTACATCACAACTAATAATCCTGTTATGTTTAGAAATAAATATTAATTTACTGCTGAATGTTAAAGCAGGTAAATCAAAATAATATGAAAATAGCAGTAACATCGGCAAGTGGACAATTGGGGTCGGCAATTGTGAAACAACTTATAAAGGAAATAGACAAAAAGAATGTCATAGGTATAGCACGTACCCCTGAAAAAGCAAAACATTTGGGCATTGAAATTAGAAAAGGAGATTACAATAATCGCCAGGATTTTGATAAAGCATTACACGGGATTGATGTTGTTCTTTTGGTTTCAGGTATGGACGAACCTCAAAAAAGAATCCAACAACATAGAAATGTTTTGGAAGCGGCAAAACAAAATGGAGTACAGAAAATTGTTTACACTAGTATTGTAGGTGATGAAAATAAAACTGCATTTAGCCCTGTGGTAAAAAGCAATCGTGGGACCGAAAAAGATATTCAAGGTTCTGGTCTTGAATGGGTAATTGGCAGAAATGGAATATATATTGAGCCAGACCTTGAGTATATCGACAACTATGTTAAAGATGGCGAGATTAGAAATTGTGCAGGGGAGGGTAAATGCGGCTATACCAGTAGGGAAGAATTGGCTTACGCTTATGCACAAATGCTTTTGGATACAAAACACAATGGGCATGTTTATAACCTTGTCGGAGAGGCAATTACCCAAGCGGAATTAGCCCAGATTATAAATGAGGTATATCATACAAATCTGACCTATAATCCAGTTACAGTGGAGGACTATGGGAATGAAAGAAAAGAAGCATTAGGTGATTTTTTAGGAACAATAATAGCCGGTATCTACGAAGGCATTAAAATAGGCGTGAACGATGTGAGTTCAGATTTCGAAAAAGCTAGTGGAAGGCCGCACAAAACACCTTTGGATATGATTAAGGCTGTAAAAAATCACAGTCATTGAAATAAAAAAAATCGAAAAAATGATAAGCTTGGTCTTTTAGGTTTAATGTCCAAAGTGTAAATTTAGTTTTTTAGTAGCTAAATTTCTTTTTCATTAAACGTCGTTTTTTTGGAGCACTTACCTTCCTCCAAACCAAGGGTGTAAAACTGCCCATTGTGGAACCTCAAAAGTGACGGCTCAAATCGCTTATTATACCGCATATGGCCGTTATAACAACATTCCACTGTATGCAAATAATAACTATATTTGCCTGTTGAATCTATTTCTGAAGCCGACCTATGGTGATGACAACACTAAGGCTTAGCCCTTTCCACAGAAAAATGGCCACAACACCCTGTTAAACCTTAATTTCTTTGTACGACTTTCTACCATCGGCTTTGAGGCCGCCACCTAACACCGCTTGTCTGGCACTATCACCAGGTCTCAGGACCAATTCCCCTATATTCATACTATTCTGCTCTTTAGTTACGGTATTTATAAGTACCAGCCATCTGGGAACCAACCTTTTATCTTTTAGATCAAAAATATTCTTGAGTTCACAACAATTTAAAACCTTGAACCTCAATACGTTTTGGAGGTTATTGTGCCCAATACCCTTCACCCCAATGAAGGTGGTTACAAAATCCTGTAGACAACTTCATACAAATAATTTTACGTTTAAAAATAAATTTTAAATTCAAATGAAAACTATCTTTCTTGCTGACGACGACGAGGATGACCGTGACTTTTTCACAGATGCTCTTAAAGAAGTGAGCCTCCCTACAGACCTAACCCAGTCAAACAACGGTTTGGAATTGATGAAAAATCTCGACATTCTAATACAACATCCACCTCCCCATGTAATTTTCCTGGACCTTAACATGCCTTTGAAAGACGGATTTCAATGCTTGCAGGAAATCAGAAATACACCAAAACTAAAAGATATTCCAGTAGTCATATTCTCAACATCGGCCAGCGAAATTTCTGTTGATAAAACCTATGAACTAGGTGCAAATTACTATGTCCAGAAACCTTCTTCATTTCAGCTTTTGGTAAAATCAATTGAAAAAGTTTTAACACTTGAAATGTGGCCATCACCGCGACCCAAAAAAGAAAATTATATTTTATCTATTACCTAACATGTTACGAATTCAATTATCCAAGGCTCTAAGGTCACTTGCTTTTCTTAATACCGAGAAAAAAAAGCGGGCAGCGGAATTGATCATTGCCAACAAGGAACTTGTTTTTCAAAATGAGGAGAAGGAAATGCGGGCAGCGGAATTGATTATTGCCAACAAGGAGCTTGTTGTTCAAAACGAAGAAAAAGAAAAGAGGGCGGCGGAATTGGTCATTGCCAACAAGGAACTAGTTGTTCAAAATAAAGAGAAGGAAAAGCGGGCAGCAGAATTGATTATTGCCAACAAGGAACTTGCTTTTCAAAATAAGGAGAAAGAAAAGAGGGCCGCGGAATTGGTCATTGCCAATAAGGAACTTGCTTTTCAAAACGAAGAAAAGGAAAAGCGTGCAACAGAATTAATTATTGCCAATAAAGAATTGGAATCATTTACATACATATCCAGCCATGATCTGCAGGAGCCATTGCGAAAAATACAAATCTTCTCGGCACGATTGATTGACGATGAATCACAAAACTTATCCGAAAAGGGCAAAAGTTACCTATTTGGAATGCGCGATGCATCCAATCGTATGCAATCCCTGATTCGTGATTTACTTGGATATTCCCGTACTACTACTTC
>TARA_R110000868_G_scaffold194576_2_pt1 | contig 10840 bp, 8 predicted proteins | sample TARA_R110000868 | Tara Oceans TARA_R110000868 (sample SAMEA4397489) | marine metagenome | biome: Polar Biome; feature: [SRF] surface water layer (ENVO:00010504); material: water (ENVO:00002006), including particulate matter (ENVO:01000060) such as... | depth 5 m | reverse complement strand
GCGACCGCGCACCATCACCCAGTCGATCTTTTCGAGCTTGCGGACATCGTCGAGCGGATTGCCGTCGAGCGCGATCAGGTCGGCGGAATAGCCGACCGCGATCCGGCCGATTTCATTTTCCATATCGAGGGTTTTGGCGGCAATGGTGGTGGCGCTGGCAAGCGCCTCGCGCCGAGTCAGGCCGGCATCGACCATCAGCTGCAGTTCCTCGGCATTGCGGCCATGGTCAAAGACACCGGCATCGGTGCCAAAGGCGATCGGCACGCCCAGTTGCTTGGCCTGGGTGACAGCCTTGCCGACGCGGCCCATGGTCATGCGGATCTTGTCTTCGACCACCGGCGTGTAAATGCCCTTGCCGAGCCGTTCGCTGACGCCCTTGAACGCCATCAGGGTTGGTATCATCACCGTGCCATTGGCCTTCATGACTTTCAGCGCCGCTTCATCGGCGAACGTGCCATGCTCGATCGTATCGATGCCGGCCCGCGCTGCCGCCTCGATCCCGCGCGCGCCATGTGCGTGGGCCATGACTTTGAGGCCGAGCGAATGGGCGGTGTCGGCGATCGATTGCATTTCCTCGCTGGTAAATTGCGCGTTCAGCCCGCGCCCTTGCTGCGACAGCACGCCACCGGTAGCGGTAATCTTGATGATGTCGGAGCCCGCACGCGATGCCTTGCGGACCCTGGCGGCGCACTCGACCGCACCGGTGCAGCTATAGCCGCTGCTCAGCAGATTGTTGACGTCCTCGGTAAAGCCCGACACGTCGCCATGCCCGCCGACGATCGCCAGGGCCGGGCCCGCCGCAATGATGCGGGGTCCGGGAATGATCCCCTCGGCGGTACCCCGGCGCAGCGAGAAGGCCGAATATTGCGAGGATCCCGCTTCGCGCACGGTGGTGAAACCGGCCTTAGCGGTGATCAGGGCATTTTTGGCGCCAACGACCACGCCCCATTCGGCGGGCTCGGTGGTTTCCTTCCAGAAATCGCCGCCGGGATCGCCGGTCAGATGAACGTGCAGGTCGATCAGGCCAGGCATCACCGTCTTGGTGGAAAGATCGATGATGGTGGCGCCGGCTTCGGTCACCGTTTCGGAGCCAAGCCGGATTTCGGCAATCTTGCCGTCGCGGACGATGAGGGTCGCGGGACCGCTGGGCTGCGCGGCGGCATCGGTCAGCAGATTGCCCACGCGGATGATCTGATCCTGCGCGATGGCACTGGCCGGCAATATTGCCAGTGCCAGAGTCGATATTGTCAGGCCGAGCGCGCGTATCATCAAATTTCTCCTTTTAACCCCCGACACCTCTGCTTGGACTCGTGGCAGGTTGCAACCGGAAATGATGGAGCGGTTGAGCGAAAAGCGGCTCTGGCAGGGCGCGCGCATGTGGGAAAAGCAGATGCCGGTGCCGACGATATCGTCCGGCCTATATCGGCGTTGTTGCTTTACGCAAGCATCGCTGTGACTGTGTTGCGCCAGTCAGCCGCCGCCAACGGCGACCTGCATGAATCTGGGTTTGCCCGACGCCGGGGAATTGTCCGGTGTCAGCGGATAATTCCCCGGCGGCAAGGCTGCGAGCGGCATTCCGGCGGCGCACAGATCATAAGGCGAAACGCGGTGGCGCGTGCATAGGCCGCCCGCGCCGTCACTGACCAGCGGTGTTTCAAACTCGGCAGCCACGGTAGCCTCATCGGAACGCGTCACGGTGCAGACAACCAATTGTCCCCCGCCGAGATCAAGCACAAGCTTTGTGCCCAACGGGACACCGAGCAGACCTTCAAACATCACACCGGATTGAGAAAGGTCGCGCATCACAACATCATATCGATGATTTTCATGGATGGCACCAATCCGCCGAAACACGGTGCGCCGGTCCGGCCGGTACAATTCGGGCCCGGCCGGTTCAATCCGGAATTCCCCGCTGCCTAGTTTTTCTTCAATTTCCTCCAGTTTCAGAGCCTTGGAATAAATCCATCCCTGAATATATCGCGCGCCTTTGGAGCAAACGAGAGTGAACTGGTCAAAGGCTTCGACGCCTTCAACCGTCGTCTCCATCCCCAGCGCTTCCGACAGGCTGATTATGGCAGCGATAATCTTGGCGCTATTCTTGTCCTTTTGCGTGCAGGAATCGACAAAGCCCTTGTCGACCTTGATCTTGTCAAAAGGCGCCGAGCGAAGATAGCTGAGCGAAGAATAGCCGGTGCCGAAATCGTCGAGCGCCAACCGTACGCCCATTTCCTTCATGACCTTGAAAGTGGTGTCGATGGTATCGCTATTGCCCATGAAGACGCTTTCGGTCAGTTCGAGTTCCAGGCGTTCCGGGTCGAGACCGCTTGTGGCAAGCGCATTCATGACGATTTCGGGAAAACCGTTGCTGGCGAACTGCACGGCCGACACATTGACCGCTACCCAGATCGACTTTGGCCAAAGCTGCGCATCCCGACAGGCTCGGCGGAGGGCCCATTCGCCCAATTGATTTATCAGGTTCAATTCTTCCGCGATAGGTATGAAGACGGCCGGACTAATCTCTCCCCGCTCCGGATGAACCCAGCGCATAAGCGCCTCAAACCCAACGACGATATGATCATCGGTGCGGACCACCGGCTGGTAGTGCAGTTCAACCTGATCATTGACGAGCGCGTCGCGCAGGTCTTCGACCAGCGTGCGCCTCTCTTCTTCATCATTTTTCAGATTGGCGGAAAAGAATCGGAACTGGCCACGGCCGGAATTTTTGGCGGCGTAAAGCGCCAGATCGGAACTGCGGATCAGGTCATCTTTGGCAACACCGTCAAAGGGAGCGATCGCGATGCCGATGGATGTTCCTATTGTCGCGATTTTCTGATCAATGGGATAGGGCTGGGAGATGATTTTCACGATTTTCTCGGCCATTTCGCCCAGCTTTCCGCGATCATCAAGGTCGGGTAATATGATTTGAAATTCGTCACCGCCCAGGCGACCGATTTCACCGCTCTTGCCGACGATCGAGCGCAATCGCTTTGCAACCTGCTTGAGTAGTTCATCCCCGGCAGGATGGCCCATGGTATCATTGACCTGCTTGAAGCGATCCAGATCGAGCATCATAATGGCACAGCTGCGGTTGGCGGTCTTGAAAGCACCCAGCAGACTGTTGAGCCGGTTGTTCATGCGGTGGCGGTTGGCAAGCCCGGTCAGCGAGTCAAATTCGGCCATCCGTGAATCTTCCAGCTTTCGCTGATATTCAACGGTCACATCTTTGGCATTGCCTCGATAGCCCTGGAAATGTCCTGCATCATCAAATTTGGGGTGGCCGGAAATCATCCACCATGTCGGACGATCTTCCGGACCAAATGTCGAAGGAATACGGTGGACAACCAGATCGTTGATCTTGCTACGCTTGCTGAGATGATATTTGAAAGGCCGGTCAGATTTTTCATCCGGATTGTCGGGATCGTTTTTGAATAAAGCAACCAGAGGAAGGCCAATCAGCTCATCGAGCGGCTTGTTCAGGTTCTCCGCCGCTTTTTCGGAAAGATATATCAGATGGCTGTCTGTATCGGTCGCCCATAGCCAGGTTATTCCCGCTTGCTCGAAATCATCCAGAATTTCGAGGCGCCGGGCATGGCTGTCCAGCCTCGTGTCAGGAACGGAATCAGCTTCCTGATCATTGGCTATTTCGCCGGCGAACGCCTTTAAAAAATTTTTTACCACATTTAACCCTGCCAATATGTGGCAACCCTTTTCTACCAAAAGGATTAATTTGGCCTCAAGACGCGGGAGGAAATATGTCGCAATCTTGAAAGTGCCCATGATCCCCGGTTCCGCCTGACGATCGGAGGATGCGGCGCGATGGATCCCATTCTCGAACGGTACGTCCGCTTTTGCGCTTGAAGAGAAGGTTTGGGCGTTGAATTACCGGCTGAAACCGGCGCGCGCGACAAAAAACCCGCCGCCCTTTCAGGCAGCGGGTCTGTTGATCCTAGCTTCCGATCTTACCAGAAGAAGTCGTAGATCACGTCGATGACCTCGCCGCTATAGGTGTCGATCAGCAATACATCGTCATAATAACGCACCCAGCGCGTTCCCGGATAGGCCGGGGGCAGGCGATAATAGCTGGGGTTGTTGATCCAGTAACGCGAGCCGTAGAAGGCGGACCCGAGATAGATACCGACGCTCAGGCGGTTGTAACGGTAATCCCGATAGGGTGCATAATAGCGGTTCAACCGATAATGATTGCGGTTGGCCTGGCGATAACGCTGCCAGTCATAGCGCCGGTCGTTGCGCCAGCTGCGGTTCCAGTTGCGGCTGCTGCGATTGTAATTGCGGTTGTTGCTATATTGACGCTGGTCCCGATAGTTCCGGTCAATCCGGCCATCCCGGTTGCGATCGACCCGCCGGTCGACGCGATTGTTGTTATTGCGATCATAGCGGCGGTCAATCTGTCCATCGCGGTTGCGATCAAATTGCCGATCCACCCGGCCATCACGATTGCGGTCGCCCTGCCTTATGTCCTGACGCCGGTCCTGGCGATTGGCAACGCGGCGATCGACCCGCCGATCGCGCTGAGCTGCGAGATTGACATTCCGATCAGCGCGATCCGGGCGATCAGCGCGATCCGGACGCGCGGCGCGCTGTACGGGAGCATTGTTCACATTGCGATCGACGCGATCCACCCGGCGGTTCTGCCGGTTCTCGGCACGATCGCTGCGGGCTTCGATCCGGGCTTGCCGGTTCACGTTCACTTGTCCGCGATTGTTCCGATTCTCAGTTCGCTGCATCTGCCGCGGGCCACTGTCGCGATTGCCGCTGCGTTCGGCGCGCCGTTCGCTGCGACCATCGCGCTGCAGGGCGACGGTGCCGGTCAGGTCTGCCTGAACCAGTCCGGGCGCGCTGTTGAGATTGGGGGCGATTTCGGCGGCGGATGCGGCGGCGGGCGTCAACATCGTGGCCGCCATCAGGCCGGTGATTAAAAATATACGCATGGCTTACTCCTGTTGCTGGCGACTCCATTTGCCGCATCTGTGCAACAGGTGATAGTTTGTTAACCCTGTCTAAGTCCTGAACTGACTTGTTATGTTCAGGAAAGGTGGAATGAACCTGAACGAAGTTCCTGTTCATTCCATCCCTGCGCAGGCGGGGATCCATCTCGTGTATGGAAAACTGGCGGTTAGGTTAGCTTGCCTGTGCGTGTTCCGGTGCGCGTCAAAACAACCATCGTAATTCAGGATAAGCCACGTGATGGACCCTGGCCTTCGCCGGGGCGCGGCCTAATCCTTCAGATTATCCTTCTCGAGCCATTCTTCCAGCCATTTGATCGTATATTCGCCCGACTGGAATTCCTTGTCATGGACCAGTTTCTGGTGGAGCGGGATCGTTGTCTGGACGCCTTCGATGACAAATTCGTCGAGTGCGCGGGCGAGCCGCATCATGCAGCCGTCGCGGGTCCGGCCATAGACGATCAGCTTGGCGATCATGCTGTCATAATAAGGCGGGATAGAATAGCCGGCATAGAGTCCGCTATCGACGCGGACATGCATGCCGCCGGGCGCATGATAGCTGGTGACCTTGCCGGGCGAGGGTGCCCAGGTCTTGGGGTTTTCCGCATTGATCCGGCATTCGATGGCATGGCCGCTGAACACCAGGTCTTCCTGTTCGACCGAAAGATCACGGCCATCGGCGATCCGGATCTGTTCGCGGACCAGATCAAAGCCGGTGATCATTTCGGTCACCGGATGTTCGACCTGCAGCCGGGTGTTCATCTCGATGAAGTAAAATTCGTTGTTTTCGTAGAGAAACTCGATCGTGCCGGCGCCGCGATATTGCATGCCCTTCATCGCGTCGACGCAGACCTTGCCCATCCGCTCGCGCTGTTCGGCGCTGATCACCGGCGAAGGCGCTTCCTCGAGCACTTTCTGGTGGCGGCGCTGCAGCGAACAGTCGCGCTCGCCGAGATGAATCGCGTTGCCGCGGCCATCGCCGAACACCTGAAATTCGATATGGCGCGGATCGCCAAGATATTTTTCGATATAGACGGTGGCGTCGCCGAACGCCGCCTTGGCCTCGGTGCCGGCCTGTTTCATCTGGGTTTCGAGTTCGGTTTCGCTGTTGACCACCTTCATGCCGCGACCACCGCCGCCAGAAGCGGCCTTGATGATCACCGGGTAGCCGACTTCTTTGGCGACCCGCTTGGCTTCTGCGATCTCGCTAACCGCACCAGCCGAACCGGGGACGAGAGGAATGCCCAGATCGCCTGCGGTTTTCTTGGCGGCGACCTTGTCGCCCATGATCTTGATATGTTCGGGCTTGGGGCCGATCCACTTGATATCATGCGCTTCGACGACTTCGGCGAAATGCGCATTTTCGGAGAGAAAGCCGTAGCCGGGATGGATCGCGTCGGCGCCGCTGATTTCGGCGGCCGAGATAATCGCCGGGATCGACAGATAGCTGTCGGCGGCGGCCGGCGGACCAATGCAGACTGCCTGATCGGCAAGTCGCACATGCATCGCGTCGGCATCGGCGGTGCTGTGCACGGCGACGGTTTCGATGCCGAGTTCCTTGGCCGCGCGCAAAATCCGCAGGGCAATTTCCCCGCGATTGGCAATCAGGATTTTTTCAATGGTCATATTGCGACGCCCCCGTGCCGTTCGCGTCGAGCGCAGTCGAGACGCATTTGTGTGATAGCTCGGTCTCTCGACTTCGCTCGAGACGAACGGAGTGACTTAGCCATCATCTATGCGATCACGACCAGCGGCTGGTCATATTCGATCGGTTGTCCATTTTCGACCAGGATCGCCTTGACCGTGCCGGATTTTTCGGAGGTAATCGGGTTCATCACCTTCATCGCTTCGACAATCAGCAATGTATCACCCTCGGCAACCTTGTCGCCAATGCTGATGAAATTGGCCGCGCCAGGCTCGGCCGCGAGATAGACGGTGCCGACCATCGGAGATTTCTGCGCACCGGCGTGATCATCGACCAGAGCGGCTGCAGCAGCAGCTTCCGGAGACGGAGTGGCTGCCGCCGGGGCAGGAGGCGCATAAGCGGCAGGGGCGGAAACAAAAGTTCCACCGCCGCGCGCAACCTTGATCTTGCGGTCACCATCCTCGACTTCGATTTCGGTCAGACCCGCCTTTTCGAGGATGGCAGCCAGATCACGGACCAGCTTGATATCTACATTCATGCCGTCACCCGTTTCTTTCTTTGCAGACATATTGCGTCCCTATGCTTTCGTTAAAATTTGCTCGCCGCATCCAGCGCCAGTTGATAGCCGAAAGCACCAAAGCCGCAAATCGTTCCTTTTGCAACCGGTGCAATGAAACTCTTGTGGCGATAGTCTTCGCGCGCGGCGGGATTGGAAATATGCACTTCGATGACCGGCGTGCTGATTGCCTTGATCGCGTCGAACAGCGACAGCGATGTATGGGTCAGGGCGCCAGCGTTGATAATCACCGCGTGCGCGCCTTCTGCAGCCGCTTCGTGCAGCCAGTCGACCAGATGGCCTTCATGGTTGCTCTGACGAATGTCGACGGCGAATCCCAGCGTCTGGGCATGATCTTCGATCTGGCCGGCGATCTCGTCGAGCGTTTCCGAACCGTAGATTTCCGGTTCGCGCATGCCCAGCAGATTGAGATTGGGTCCGTTCAATACAAAGATGGTCTTGGCCGCCAAGATATTGTTCCTTCCCACAGGCTTTTGGTTGCGACTGAAGCGCCCTCTTTATATGGCTCGTTTTTGAAAAGCGAGATCAAAGACATGAAAGTTACCGAAATGGCTGAAATTCAGATCCGGTTGAATGGTGATGACCACAGGATGGCGGCCGGGGGGTCGATTGCCGATCTGGTGCGCTCGCTCGATCTCGACCCGGCCAAGGTGGCGGTGGAACGCAATCGCGAGATTGTGACTCGCTCGATCCTCGAAGATGTACTGGTCGAACAGGGTGATGAACTGGAAATCGTGCATTTCGTCGGCGGCGGCTCTGGCGACGACAGCTGGACGGTAGCGGGACGAACCTTCCGGTCGCGGCTGATTGTCGGTACCGGCAAGTACAAGGATTTTGCCGAAAATGCGGCAGCGGTCGAAGCCTCGGGTGCCGAAATCGTCACGGTGGCCGTCCGCCGGGTCAATGTCACCGACCGCAACCAGCCGGTGCTGATGGACTTTATCGATCCGAAGAAAATCACCTATCTGCCGAACACCGCCGGCTGCTTCAATGCCGAGGACGCGATCCGCACGCTGCGGCTGGCGCGCGAGGCTGGCGGCTGGGATCTGGTCAAGCTCGAAGTGCTCGGCGAAGCGAAGACACTCTATCCGAACATGCGCGAGACGCTGGAGGCGACCGAAGTGCTGGCCAAGGAGGGGTTCAAGCCGATGGTCTATTGTGTTGACGATCCGATCGGTGCGAAGCAGCTCGAAGACGCTGGCGCGGTCGCGATCATGCCGCTGGGCGCGCCGATCGGGTCCGGGCTTGGTATCCAGAACCGGGTGACAATCCGGCTGATCGTCGAAGGCGCCAAAGTGCCGGTGCTGGTCGATGCCGGTGTCGGGACCGCCAGCGATGCGGCGGTCGCAATGGAGCTGGGCTGCGATGGCGTGCTGATGAACACCGCCATTGCCGAAGCCAAGGAACCGGTGCGGATGGCGCGGGCAATGAAGCTTGCCGTCGAAGCCGGGCGCGAGGCTTATTTGTCTGGCCGGATGGGCCGCCGGATGTATGCAGACCCGTCGAGCCCTCTCTCCGGGTTGATTTAGTGTATTAATACAGCATGATTCGATGTCATCTGTAACTATTTGAATCGTAACAAAAGTTACATGTTGATAGATTTGTCGATAGACGATTGTCGTTCGTCGAAGCGGATCGGCGTTGGCCGATCACAATGGCGGTTTATCGAACGCCGGATGCTCGAACCGGATCGCTCCGCTACCTAGGAATGCGAGGCGGGAGCATAAGTCAACGTCTCTCCAGACAGCCCTTCCCCGGCCCATGGATATCCTGCTCCCGTCCTCACCCCCTAGCGGGCAACGCCGGTCCCCCATTTCCCGGCATCGCCCCGAACGATTTTGAGGAGAAGAAAAATGTCGAATGCTATCTTTACCAAGGTTCTTTGTGCGGCTGCCGCGGTGGCTATCACTGCAACCGGATTTTCTGCCAGCGCCAATGCCCAGAGCCGGGTCGTGCGCACCGCCACAGTCGACTATGCCGATCTTGATCTGAATAGCGAAGATGGTCAGCAGACGCTGAAGGGCCGCCTGAAAGGCGCCGTTCGCATGGTGTGCGGAAGCTATGACTCGAAAAATCTGGTCGATGTGCGGGATCACGGCGTCTGCATGGATCAGGCCAGTGCCTCGGCCCAGCGCGCCAGTGTGACGCTCATGGCGGCAGCAAAATCGGGCAAGCCAATCGAAACCGCGATGGTGATCAGCAACTGAAGCAAGATTCCAAGAGCCGCAAACCCCCAATAAGCGGCCACACTTTGGCCAAAACCAACTTTAAAAAACCCCGGTGTCCCTTACACCGGGGTTTCTTTTTGGGCTGTGTCGGCTTGAAACTGGAAACAATTAAAATCTATATTACAATATATATTGTTCTGTAATAGTTTATTTATCCGAAATACAGATTTTATCATATCTATATAATTTCCATATCTATTTAAAATACAAGTATTTCTATCGTATTAACTAGATATCCTAACCAAATATTAATATTTTTCATCATATATGTAAATGATTGTAACGAAGTACGCCTTTCGGATTGCTCCGTTGCAAATTGTATCAGCGAAGAACCGCAATCTCTGGGAGGTGAAATGGAAATTGGTCGGCAGCGCAGACCCGAGAGAGTTATCGGCCCGTTCGGTGAGGCCCTCAGCCTCAATGATTTGCCGAAAAACAGCACCACGCGATGGGTCATCCGGCGCAAAGCCGAAGTGGTTGCCGCCGTCAATGGTGGCTTGTTGAGCCTTGAGGAAGCGTGCGACCGCTATGATCTCTCGCTTGAAGAATTTATTTCCTGGCAGGAAACCATCGACAAGGCCGGGCTGCCCGGCTTGCGCATCAGTTATCTGAGCCAATATCGTACACAAGGTCGGGCGAGGCAGGAAAGGCTCGATCAGTCAGGGGCGCAACCACCGCAGGATCCGTTGCCGGATCTTCATTAATCGAAAGCCCCCCCAACCATGGCCAATAAACGGGTCCTCGTCATTGACGAAGAGAGCGCGTTTACGCGCTTTCTGCAGGACGACCTTGAGCAGCGCGAAATATCCGTAGCCTGTGTCTATTCACCCGGTGATGAGAATGGTGCTACCGCCTTTGCTCCCAACGTCATCGTCGCCGATAACGAAATGCTCTGCCAGGGCAACGCCGGCCTGTTGTCGAAGTTCGATCGCGTTGAACGCAAATTGCCGCTTGTGCTGATGACCGGAACGGAGACGAAATTGCGCCATGGCAGCGTCGCATCGGTCGGTACCGCCCATTCTCAGATCGTCGCGACGATAGCAAAGCCGTTTGAACCCAATATGCTCGCGGAACTGATCGATCAATATGCGGAAGACAGTCAGAAGATCAATCTGGATTCGGAATATATCACCGCCCTGATCGAGAGCGACCGGTTGCTCGACAATCTGGTTGTCGAATTCCAGTCCAAGCATTCTCTGATGGACGACCGGGTGGTCGGCTATGAAGCCTTGTCGCGACTGAAGACCAGGCGCGCCATCAGTCCGGCAACGATTTTTTCAGCTGCAACGGAAATATCGCTTGAAATAGAAGCGACGATGAATGTCATTGATCAGGTGATGAAACTGGCCAGCTCCCTGCGCAAATCCCGCAAGAGCGTGCCGGTATCGTTCAATTGCAGCGCGATTTTGCTCACCCAGTCCGATTT
>TARA_R110000868_G_C10967898_1_pt1 | contig 10843 bp, 12 predicted proteins | sample TARA_R110000868 | Tara Oceans TARA_R110000868 (sample SAMEA4397489) | marine metagenome | biome: Polar Biome; feature: [SRF] surface water layer (ENVO:00010504); material: water (ENVO:00002006), including particulate matter (ENVO:01000060) such as... | depth 5 m | reverse complement strand
TCAGTAGGTCGGCGGTTCGACTCCGTCAACAGGCACCATCTATTTCAACAAGGCCTCCCCTGCAGGAACACTCGGGAGGCCTTGTTTTTTTTGTGGGTATGTATTTCTTTAATTCACATATTTTTTCAAATTAAAGTATCTGATTTTAGAAAAAGTGGCGGAGTATTCATAGGTAGCGTGCGCGCTACTTTCGTCACATGATTGGTTATTTTATTCTTTTGATTTGTTTGAATCGCTAATTTATAGCCTTAAAGGTGTATCTCAAACTTAATATTAACAGAGGTGTTGACTCTGCGGCTGTAGGTAATTTTAACTACGACGGCAGTGAAACCAGCAACAAACTCTTTCTAACGAAAAAAGGCACCCATAAGAGTGCCTTTTTTATGTTGAAATTAAATTTCAGGTGAAAAGAGATAGCGGCGGTCAACCCAACCACTATCCAATTTTTCTAACATACGCACAGAGGCGTTGTCAGGGTTTTTTTCGTCGTGGTAGTCTTCATAGCTAAGGCGCAGATAGTTATTGGCCATCACACGTGTTGTGATACCGTGGCTAATAACCACAACATACTCAATGCCGTGCTTTTCATAGTCACGGTAAAAGGTGCCTTTGAGGCTTTCTGTGCGCATGTCTACGTCATAAGGTGATTCACCGCCAGCGCCTGGGTATCCAGCCCAATATTTACCCTGATGCTTTATTTGCAGTTGCAGTTTAGCATAGGCTTTGGGGTGTTCTTTCTTTTGTTGCTCTTCTGTTAAGCCGTCAAAGTCACCAAATCGCTGTTCTACAAGTCGGTTGTCTTCGTAGGCGCAGTCAACCATGTTTCCAATATAGGTCATAATAGCGTCTTTGGTTTGGCGTGTGCGCGTGTAAGAGCTAAAGTAAATGCGAATTTTAGGTATGTAACCTAGATTTTGTGAAAGTTCTTCAAAATGCTTTTTTAAAAACTTACCAGTTTCTGTGGCTTCATCTATCCCTTTTTGAGTGAGAGATATGCGGTGGTCTGGTGTTAAAGCATATTCACGTAGATCAACGTTTGCCTCGGATTCTCCGTGGCGGATAAGGTATATGCGTTTCATAGAAGGATTCCTTAAAAAAAAGATTTGAAAGATGGATTTGTTAAATAATAATTAACATTTATAAGTTACGTTGCCAAGTTTAATTGAATGGTATTGCTTTCATTTTAAAATAATACTATTATGCATTTGAATTTAAACAATAACATTTTCTTTTTCTTTTTATTTTATCTCTTGTTTTGAGGTACATTTATGACAATTATCCCAACAAATAAAGCACGTGGGCAAGACCATCTGATTGCTGTTTGCGTGACAAGGCAAGGCAATGAAAATATGACCTTGTTTATTGATAAAACACATGTATTAACGCTGCGGTTTAAAAGCGCCGTGTGTTTTTCTTTAACCAAGGAAAACGTTATTCCCATGGAAAAGGCACGGAAAAAACAAGGTTTGTATATTAGCAAGCATGTTTGCCCTGAAGAAATTTTACATATTTTAACAGGCAGTGAAATGCACGACATGGGCATTCTTGAACATGCACTTAAGTGCTTTCAAAAAATTTATTCATCTAATGGTCAAAGCTATAGCTTTAGCATTCAAAGTTATAATGCAATGCTAAAAAGGTTTTTCATTAACCCTGTTATTTCACAGCGTGTAGGCAAGGGAGACGACCTTGCGCACTATTTTATGGATTTACCAGTAGACTATGAAGCCGACTCTATTCATAACGACACCATCGAATAAAAAAAAGCCCACAGATATATCTGCGGGCTTTTTTCTATTTAAGGTTTATTCATGGGCGAACTAAATATATTTGTTTCATAAGGAGGTACCTCTAAAAAAGGGAAGGGAGATATATCGAGTGTTGAGTTAAATATAACATGCGTGATGTTAAGATAAAAATAGTGTTTTAATTTTAAATTTGCCGAATAAAAGGTTGTTCAAAACATAGGAAAAGATGCCGACTTTACATGTTATTATATGGAAGTTCAGGTAACTACTATGGATATAAATAATAAAACTCAGCTATTATAGCTGAGTTTTATTTATGCGAAAAATTAGGAAAAAAAGTGGAGTAAAGCAGCAAGCGGTAGTAATACTAAATATGCATAGCGACAAACAAGTCGTACTGCATATGGAAACGAACCTACTTGGCTACTAATAAAGCCAGCGCATGATGATAAATCTTCCTTTACTGGTTTAGCGCCCATGATCATTAAGAAAAAGGCAATGGCAAGTGCCGCACCACCAAGGCTGTAAAAAACAATAGCTAATGTGTACATAAATATACTCCTGTAGAATTGAGGGAGAAATGCCCAGAAAAAGTTGAAGATATTCTGTAATGTTGCGCATAGTATACAAAAAAAACCTTAGCATAACAAGGGCTAATTTAATGAAATTTATGTTGTTATTTCTGCAGATTAGCGCCTTTTTTATAGTAGCTACCATTTTTTGTCTTAAAGAATTTTTTAAGATTAATTTCTTCTTGTTTTATAAAGCCTGTAGCTGGCAGATCTCCATTAGAAACCATTTCAATCACGGCGCAAATGCTGGCGGCAGTTGTCCAAGAAATGGCACGCTGCATTTTACCGCAAATTTTTTGAGGATAGTAACCTTCAACGAACTCCTCACGGAACATTTGTCCTGTTTGAATACCTTCTACCGCAGCGTGAATGTAAACCACGTCATCATTCACAGGAGGCTTTGCATTGACTAAAATTTTCCCGGCTTCAATGCGTTTGTCTTTCATGTGCAATTCACTGAAGAAAAAGCGCATAAGTTCACAGTGGCCAGGGTAACGCATGGTTTTGTAATTAAGTTTATCAATTTTACCTTCATAAGTTTCGCACATTGTGCCAAGCCCACCTGATGTGGTAAATGATTCTAGCTTATGTCCATCAATAACGATTGTTTCAAGACCTTCAAGGGGCGGCACCATGGCACGTACACCATTTTGAATAACTTCGCAGTCGTTTAAGTATTCATTAACCACGCCTTCAGCAGACCAGTTAAAAGCATAGCCCAGCTTACCACGTGGGTGTTGAGGTAAAGCACCTACACGTAATTCTATACTACGCAAGGATTCGAAACGCTTGGTAAGATTTGCGCCTACAATACCAATGAAGCCTGGGGCTAAACCGCATTGTGGCGCCATTACACCTTTAGATGTTTTAGCTAGATTTCGAATGTGGTTGGTGGTTGCAACGTCTTCAGTAAGGTCAAAATAATGAATTTGTGCTTTGTGTGCCCATGTGGCGAGCTGAATATTTAAATGAAATGGCAAGCAAGAAACAACGGCATCATTTTGTTTTAATTCTTTTATGACAGCGGCTTCATTTGTAACGTCTAAAACAGTTGTTTTGAATGAATAGTCTTTTTCTACACTGTCAACACCTGTGACGTCAAAACCTATTTCGTGTAGCATGTGACCAACCAATTGACCAACTTTACCCATACCCATAACAAGAATTTTTTTCATTGCGGTTGCCTTTTTATTGTTTATTTTGCGTTTGTTAAAGTGCTTTCATATAATACAAAGTCATAATTTATACCATTTTCGCTTTGTGGCTGTCGGCTTATTTCTTTAAATTTAGACTTTTCAAATTCAGGGAATTTTATTTCCCCTGCCACGTCTAAATTTATTTCGGTTAAGTATATACGCGTTGTGTATTTGTTTATACTTTCTTCTAAAGCGGCTTTGTAAATTTCACCGCCACCTATCACCATAATTTCATCGCTTACATACTTATGTGCAAGCTCAATAGCTTCAGACATAGTATGCGCAATTTCAACGCCTTCTGGCGCGTAATTTCTATCACGTGTGATGACAATATGTGGTCTTTTAGGAAGAGGGCGCTCACCGAAGCTTTGAAAGGTTTTACGTCCCAAAATGACAGGTTTTCCAAGAGTCATTTGACGAAAATATGCCATTTCGTTTGGAAGCTGCCACGGCAAGTTATTATTGTTACCAATAACGCGGTTTTTTGCCATGGCTGCTATAAGTGAAATGGCAACCATTATACCGCTACTTTTGCTTTAATTGTAGGTGCGGCTTCATAATCTAAAAACTCAATGTCGTCATATGTAAAATCAAATAAATTTTGAATATTTTTATTTAATTTTAGTTTTGGTAATTTACCTGGGATACGTGACAATTGCTCATCAACTTGTTCCATGTGATTGCTGTAAAGGTGTGCGTCACCAAGCGTGTGAACAAAGTCACCAACCTCTAAACCTGTAACCTGTGCTAACATGTGCGTCAGTAGAGCGTATGATGCAATATTAAAAGGCACGCCAAGGAAGATATCAGCACTGCGTTGGTAAAGCTGGCAAGAAAGTTTGCCATTTGCTACATAAAATTGGAACAAACAATGGCAAGGTGGTAGCGCCTGCATGCCTTTCGCTGCATATGCCTTCGGCTCACTTTCACTACCATCAGGTAAGAGGGCAGGGTTCCATGCGCTTACAATGAGGCGGCGTGAATTTGGGTTTGTTTTAAGGTCATGCACAAGAGCTGCAATTTGGTCAACTGTTTCACCGTTAGCACCCTTCCATGAGCGCCATTGTTCGCCATATACAGGGCCTAGCTCACCGTCTTCATTAGCCCATGAATCCCAAATTTTAACACCATTTTCGCTGAGGTATTTAATGTTTGTATCGCCCGCTAAAAACCATAAAAGTTCATGCACAATTGATTTTAAATGAAGTTTCTTCGTGGTCAGTAAAGGGAAGCCTTTGGTTAGGTCGTAACGTGTTTGATGACCAAATACACTATATGTACCTGTACCCGTGCGGTCGTCCTTAAAAACACCATTTTCTTTCACATGGCGAAGAAGATCTAAATATTGTTGCATGAATTTACCTCTAGTTTTGAAATTTGAACTAAAGATATTGTAACAGGCAAGGGGGGAGATTTAAATATTTTTAAATCTTATTATGAATAAATTTCAAGCATTATCCCGTAGCGTGCACTTCAAGTACATTATCCTCTTGGATGCGGAGGTCACGTAAGTACTGCATTATTTTCATGATACGCCAACTTTTTTGTAAATTCATACTATCACGGCGCAGGTCATTATGAACCTGAATTTCCCATACCTCTATAAAGTCGCGCTTCCTATTTGGTTCCGCTATCGTTCCTGTTGTTTTCCCTATCGTTGCATTGTAATTCGGGTGTGTTTCAGGCTGAAAACTCAGATAAGTGAAATCTATTTCACTTATAAGACGGCTATTGTAAAGCTCTTGGCTTAAAATAATCATCTCAGCTGGTGATATATTCCTTACGTCATATTTCTTTACAAGATCTGCCATTGTTGTAAATGTATGAGACTTTTTATCAAACATTGATTTACGTACTTTTTCAAAAGTTTTTTTGCCTGATAGGCTATATTCTTTCTCAAATGCTGAATACCCAAGGCTTCGTAATTCCTTAAATGTTTCCATATATACTCCTTTATTTTCAACCGTGCCGACGAAAACAAACATAGATGTATACAAGCATGTTTTGTGCCAAATTATTATACGTCAATATTCGTAAAAAAAACGCCGTATAAACAGCGTTTTTTTTATTTATATATTTAAGTTTAGAATTTCATACTTAAGTTTACAGAAAGAATGTCGACGCTAGAGTCGTAGTTACCTGAGATAACACCTTTATTAGCGGCGCTACTATTTTCAGTAACTTTAGCTTCATCTACAAAAATATGTGAATAACCTATGCCAAGGCTCTTGTCTTTGCCCCAGTCGTATAAGTAACCAGCAGAAAGCCAGTAACGATCTTCCCCTGGAATACGGAAGGTTCTGTATTCGTCTTTAATCGCGGTTTTGTCGTAAGCAATACCGAATTGATAGGTTTTGTTTGTGCAATTACAAGGGTGATATTCAACACCTGTTGAGACAAAATAACTATCTTTCCAATTTTCTTCAACATTTTGTCTTACAAGTCCGCCATCACTGTTTACAACATGTAGGTCTTTAAATACTGACCAGTTTGTCCATGAAGCATCGGCGAGTACGCTCCATTGTGGGTTAATAGAGTGGAATGCGCCAATTGAAAGAACGTCTGGTGTTTGAATGTTAGCTGTTACATCGGCATTTTTAAAGAGCGCATTACCTGCTAAAGCACCGACATTTTCAATTTTAATATCACCTTCTAAAGTATGACGAATACGAGATTTGTATGAAATACCAACACGTGTATCTTCATTAAATTCATACAAACCACCTAAACGGAAGCCAAAACCAATATCATCACCTTTTAAGCGTGAAAATCCGTCTGAGGCGCCACCGCCAAGTATAGAATCTACGTTGATAGAATTTGTAAGTTCAGCTTGGATGTATTGAAACTCACCACCAAAGCCAAGTGATAGTTTATCATTAACTTTAAATGCAATGTTTGGTGATACGTTAATTGTTAAAAGTTCAGACTTCAATGCGTAGTATCGGCCTACCCAATCGTCGCTATATTCAGTGCTTAAACCAAAAGGCGTATTAACAGAAAGACCAAGGCGTACGCCATTATCAAGTGTGGTCATACCATAAACAGCAGGCACAGCGCTTAGCGCGCCAGCGTCCCCACCATTTGAGTCTGACGATACAGGGAAGGCTCCACCACCACCTGTTGCAGCCGTCACACTTTCGGCTTTAAATTTTGCTGTTGGCTTGATAAGGCTTAAATTTCCATATGCTTCTGTATGGCTTAAACGCGTCATACCTGCTGGGTTAAAGAATATGGTACTTGCATCGCTGGCTTTTGCTGTTGCGCCAGCAAAAGAAAGTCCCTGTAAGCTTGCTGATTGTTCTTTTAATTGAAAACCTGCCGCCCAAGTTAATTGGGAAGTTGTCATTAAGACAGCTGTAAGACAGAGACACTTCTTTATATTGGCCATTGATGCATACCTTGTTTTTATTATTATTAAGGTTATTATAATGGCAATAAGTGCATTTATTCAAGGTATTAAAGAGATTTTATAACATATAGGTTAATTTTTGCTGGTTAGTATGATGTTTAATGTGTGGTGGTCATAAAAAATCCGCCGTCAATTACAGCGGATTTATGTTTAAATTATATGTAAATGTTAGTTTCTTTCGAATCTTTCATCCATAAATTCTTTAATGAACGGGTTGGTTGCTTCGAGCATAATTGGTGACTCTACCAACATGAGAATAGGATCTCGTAAGTCGATACCAAATTTACGTGTGAGTATTTCGCTGATATCGCAGTAAAGATCAACGTGTGCTTTTAATTCCTCTGAAACTGTATGTCTAGTCATGTGTTTAGTGACTGAAATTTCTGCCATGCTGCAAAATAGTTCAATGTCTGCGTCAAATCTATCCAATAAAGAGTTTGACTCTTCTGGTGTCGTAATAAAAATATCAGCCATGGTGATATAGTCATCACGACGACGCATGGTAAGGGGTGTAATACGTGACAAGACGTTATGAAGCCAGCCTGCATTGCATGACTCTTCTAGCTTTTTAACGGCTGCATCGCTTAGATTACGTCTTTCAATCGCTACTAAATCTTTGTTCACAATAGTTTTCCATTCCAATGTTTAAAGTTCTTGTATTATACATACAAATTTTTATAAATACATAAGTATGCTATATACTTATGGTGGTGAGCATTAAAGTGCTTCTACGCCTGTTACTTCTGGGCAATAGTGTGTCAACATACCTTCAACACCTTGCTTTAAAGTAATGCTAGAACTTGGGCAACCGCTACAAGCACCTTTCATTTCTAAATAAACAATACCATTTTCAAAGCCACGATAACAAATGTCACCACCGTCTTGTGCTACGGCTGGTCTGACTTTTTCTTCAATCAGTTGTTTAATGCGGGCAACCAATTCAGGGTCCGCCGTTTCTGCGCCAATCTCTTGCTCTTCTGCAGGGGCAGAGCCTGTTAGAGCGCTATCACCCGATTCAAAAAATTCTTCCAAAGCGGGGGCCAATTCTGCGTTGATATCTTGCCAGTTTGCATCTTCATCTTTGGTGATGGTTACAAAATCAGACCCAATATAAACACCAGAAACACCTTTAACCACAAATAAACGCTTAGCTAAAGGGGAGCGTGTTTCACAACTTTCTACCGTTGGGAAGTTTGCACTACCTCCTGGAATAAGTACACGACCTAAGTTGTATTTTAAACTGTTTGGGTTTGGCGTGCGTTCTGTACGTATTGTCATTACTGCTTCAGACATTTTGTATCCCTTTATAATGTGTTTGTATGTTTGTTTGTTTTCCTCTGTAATATGCCTATATGAGGGCAATTACAATAGGTGGTGTTATTTATTTTGCAATTATTGAGTTAAGCGTACCCATTGCACTTAAAAGGTTATAGGCTTGAGCTACAACGCTGCCTTTACTGCGTGTTACATTAACGCGTGCTTGCAATAGCTCTTGTCTAGCATCTAATAGGTCTAGTACAGTACGCTCGCCAGCCATTTGTTCTTTTTCAACACCTTCTTCAGCACGTTTGGCTGCTTGCTCGTTTTCTTTAAAGGCTTCGAGTGTTGCCAGAGATGTTGAGTAAAGCTGTGTTGCATCTACTAAGTTTGCCGTGACATCACGCTTCACTTGTTCGTAATTTTGATACGCCTGTTCTTTAGCGGCGATAGATGAACGTACACGACTTAGTGTTTTACCACCTTGGAACAACGGCATGGTAAATTCAACACCTATTTGTTTATTTTCGTAATCACCTGATGATGTGTCAGTGTTGTTTGTATAGCTTGCAACTGCATTAAACTGTGGATAATGTGCAGATTTCGCTGTGGTAATTGCTTGCTTTTTACTATTTAATAAAGCCAGTGAAGCTGCAACATTGGGATGGGTGTTTAACGTTGTTTCTTTTAGCTCCTCTGTGTATTTTAGAGGGAGGTCAAAGTTAATCGTTGGCCATGAAAGATTTTGTACTTTGTGACCGACCAGTGTTTCTAGTATGGTTTGAGCGGTGCGATAGTCACCAGCGGCTTGAAGGCTGTCAGCATTGGCAAGTGCTAAACGCGCAGTTGCCTGCATAACGTCTGTTTTGGTAATTTCACCTTGTTTGAAACGTGCGTTAGTCATTTTCATTTGCTGTTGCAAAAGTTTTACCTGATTTTCTTGTAGTGAGAGAACATCTTTAGCCGTAAGCACACCTATATATGCTTTTACTAGGCTATTGAGTGTTTTCTGTACAGTGCTTTCATGGGTTGCTTTTGCTGAAAAGTAGGTGTTTTGTGCTACTTGAAAACCTGAGTAAATTCGACCACCTGCAAAAAGTGGCTGGCTGAATGTTACGCCTGCCATTTTAGGAGTGTTATGTGTTTCAGATTGATTTTTATAGTCTGAAGAGCTATCTGTAATGCTCCCAATGGCACTTAGAGTTGGGTAAAAGTCACCTTTAGCTTGTGTAATTCCTTCTTCGGCTATGCTCACATTTTTGTAGCTAGATAGAACAGTTGGGTTACTCGCTAAAACTTTGACAAAAACGTCATCTAATGTTTCAGCTTGTGCTGTTGAGGCAAATGCTAAAGTACAGCTTAAAAGAGCTATGAGTTTATGATTTATTTTTTCCATGCGGTGATACCCCCAACTAAATTAAAGACATTTTCAAAGCCACGTGTATATAAAAATTCGCATACATGTGCGCTACGCCCACCAGAATGGCAAAATATAACAATTTGCTTTTCATCATCAATTTCATTAATACGGTTTGGTATGTCATTCATAGGGATATGTATGTAAGGCATGTTTTCCATAGGGGTGCTTGCAACTTCTTTACTTTCACGCACGTCAATTAAAAATAAAGAATCATGATCTTTAATTTGTATAAGCTCTTCTACCGTTATGAGTTTCATTATAGTATAAATTCTTTCTTGCGTGTAAAAGCAGTATGGACAGGCATAGCCACAACTTCGCGAATAGCTTTTCCTTCTAGAGTTTTATCCTTTTTAGTGAATACAGTTAAAACGTGAATACCAGCATTGTTTTTAACAACAGCAGATATTTTCCCGCCATCTTTAACTTGTGCCACAAGGCTATCAGGGATGAACTCAACAGGTGCATCAATAACAATTTTATCGAACATTGCTTTTTCTTCAAGCCCTTTATTAGGAGGGCCTTCGCACAAAGTAACAGATTTGCACTGTGCGTCTAATAATGCTCGTCTTGCCATTTCAAGAAGGCTTAGGTCTTCCTCTACACCGTAAACGTTGTTAACAAGATCGCAAAGGATGGAGGCTGTATATCCTGATGATGAAGCTACAACCAAAACATTGTCCTTTTTATTAAGGTCTAGAGATTGAAGCAAGTGAGCACATACAAGTGGTGAAAACATTTTACGTGAGCTGCTGACATTGATTGGGCTGTCAATATATGCAGTATGTTTATTAGCTACATCGACAAATGCTTCACGCGGAATGTTTAAAAAGCAGTTAAGAAGAGCGTTGTTGGTAATTTTGTTGGGTGTAAGCTGGCCGTCAACCATATTTTTTCTTGCTTGAGAGAATTCCATTGTAAACTGTCACTTGTTGTTGTTAATTATGATGCCTTATTCTACACTTCTTTAGCAGAATAGCCAACCGAATTTGCGGAATGTGAAAAAAAATCAAAAAATATGAAAATGTGTGTTGACTGATGTGAATATTTACCATATAACTTCTCTCAGTTTTGAAGCACAAGCGTTACGGCCAAGTGGCGAAGTGGGAACGCTGGGGACTGCAAATCCTCCATTGAGTCGGTTCGATTCCGACCTTGGCCTCCAAAACTATTAGTGTTCCGGCGTAGCTCAGTTGGTAGAGCACCTGACTGTTAATCAGGTTGTCACAGGTTCGAGCCCTGTC
>TARA_R110000868_G_scaffold10639_2_pt1 | contig 10853 bp, 11 predicted proteins | sample TARA_R110000868 | Tara Oceans TARA_R110000868 (sample SAMEA4397489) | marine metagenome | biome: Polar Biome; feature: [SRF] surface water layer (ENVO:00010504); material: water (ENVO:00002006), including particulate matter (ENVO:01000060) such as... | depth 5 m | reverse complement strand
GGTCAAGCCACGGGATGACGAGACACAAGATATCTATAAAGCGACTTAACGTTTTTTCCGCGCCATGCGCATCATGATGCCGAGGAATACACTTAATAACAAGAAGCAAATCGCTAACCCAACCGCATGTTCAACGTGAAACAAACCGACTAACAAGGTTGCCAATGTGGCAAATCCCATGTTGATAAAACTCATCATCGCGGCGCCGTGGGTTTTGTCATCGACTTTGCTGGTGGCGAGATTGATGGCAATGCTGTAGATACAACAACCAGATGCCATGATGATAAACATCGGGGCTAACAGTGTGAACATGTTAATTAGGTGACATAAGAACAACACCAGCATTAGCAAAATAGTCGATAACATAATCACGAAACTGGCGCGCATGAATTTTTTAGCTTTTACGTTACCGATGAGCCTCGCTAAAATAAGTGAACCTAATAAAATACCGCTGTAGGGAATGATGTTTAACATACCATACACATCGACACGAATACCTAAATCATGAATCGCGATAAATGGCCCTACTGCTGCGAAAATATAGGTCATTGCGGTAATGACGCCTACCATGAGCGCATGTAACACTAGACGCTTATGCTTGGCAACTGCTAGATAATTTTTAAGGATGTGAGAAAACTTGATGGCATCACGATCAAAATGTTTTGCCGTTTCAGGTAAATGCCACGTGATGGGCAGCAATAACAAACCATAACCCGCGAAAAAAACAAAACAACTGACCCAAGTAAAATGCTGTGTTAAAAACCCACCAATCGTGGTTGCCACACCTGGCATGATAGCGAAAGCACTGACTAAAAATGCGGTGTGACGATGCGCTTGCTTGCCTTCATAAACATCCGTCACTATGGTGAAAGTCATCTTCAAACCTACACTTGCACCTAAAGCCATGAACAAGCGTGCGAATAACAATAATGAAAAAGAGTGTAATGGTTCAGCTAATATGCAAAGCACTGTGCCTACAATCGCGATGCTAACCCCTAAAAATAAAGCTGGTTTGCGACCAAAGGCATGCGCAATGGGTGCGTATAATAATTGCCCCATCGTGTAACCGAATAAATAAATTGTCATTAATTGTTCGATTTGCCCGGCGCTTACATGAAAGTATGCAGCCATTGCAGGCAATGCGGGTGCTATTACCACAGCACCGATGGCGCCGAAGCAAATAATTAAAGCGAGCGAAATAAAAGTGGGATTACGAGCCGTTGTCATGTTTTTATATCCTTGATTGCGCGACATAGTAAAAGGTTTATTGTTACTGTGCAAGTTAGCCTTTTTTTGTTAACATCTTTGCCCCCAATGGAGACATCATTACATGTGGTTTAAAAATTTAGCTATTTATCAGTTTACCGGTCAAGTCGTTCACAAAGCAGAAACGTTAGACAAACATTTACGTGAAGCACTTTTTCAGCCCTGCGCTCGCTTAGCGCCAATGAGTCAAGGCTGGCACGCACCGATTGGTGAAAATGAAGATGCACCTTTAGCACATGAAACCAGTAACTGTTCTTTATTATGTTTGCGCAAAGAAGAAAAAATTATTCCGCCTGCTGCGTTAAAAGAACAAGTGCAAAATGCGGTTGATAAATTTGAACGTGAAGATGGCCGCAAACCAGGGCGCAATGAAAAACAACGTATGCGTGATGATGTGTATTTTTCTATGTTGCCACAAGCTTTCACTAAATCGACTTATACTTATGCTTACATTGATGCGGATTTAAAATGTTTAATCATCGACAGCCCCAATGCGAATAAAGCCGAAGAATTTTGTAGTTTTTTACGTAACTCACTAGGCTCATTAAAAGTTGAACCCTTAGATAACACGCATGTAAAAGAACAACTCACTAGCTGGATCAACGGTGGTGACTTGCCAGAGAATTTCGGTGTGTTAGATAACGCTGTGCTTGATATGAATAATGAAGAAAACGGCAAAGTCCGCTATCAACATCACGATTTATTTGGTGACGATGTGAAGTTGCAATTAAAAGATGGGGCGCAAGCCTCTCAACTCGCCATGAGCTACCTCGGTCAAATTACGTTTTCACTGCAGTACGATTACATCTTCAAGCAATTAAAATTCTTAGACGTGATCAAAGAACAAGCTGAAGAAGCCTTTGCCGAAACACCTGAACAACGTTTTGATACCGACTTTACTATCATGGCATCGAGCGTGCGAGAAATGTTGAAAGGGTTATTGCCTAATTAAGCCACGCTACATCAGTGATACAAATGCCGCTAGCGTCATAATTGAATAGTGCTCTTTCAGCTCTAATAAGTCGTTGTCACCGCTTATGAGATAATCAGCTTGGCTCGCGATAAGCGTTTGCAGAATAGGGATATCAAACTCATCCCGCGGTTCTATTTTAAGTTTTTTAGGTTTCTTTAATTCTATATATTCACTCAAAAATTTCAAAGAATCGACAAATTGAGTGATTTGCTCTTTATCCCAATTAAAACGTTTACGTATTTTAGGGTAACTCAAAACTCTAGATAGCTCTTCAAGAATATAAGATGATGTGACAATGCTTAAATGGTTATGCTTCCAAGCAGCCAATACTTTACCTGCCTGGCTGTTAGGTATCATCAAACCTGACACCCAGATGTTGGTGTCTAATACTACCCTCACTGAGCTTTCTTCCTTGCTGCTTTTAAAGCTTTAGCAATATCAACCTCAATAAGCTCTCGCGCTTCTCCCTGGCACGAATCTGCTATTTCTTGCGACAACTCATCAAACCTGGATCGCATACGGCGGATCTTATCAAACAGATCAATATCGACTAAAGCAGCTACCGGCTTATTCGCTTTAGTGATTAAAATACTGTCATGCCTATATTCCACTTCATTGAGTAACTCGCCTAAATTCTGTCGCACATTCATTGCTGTCGCTTTACGTAACATAACCTTCCCCACTATATCAATTAGTATAATTATAGCAATTGATTTGGTTGTTGCAAATCTGTAGATATGGTCAAACTTCTACTGACGTTCTTAATGGAACTTCCGCACGGCAAGTAATCCTATTCTGCATTAAAACGCCCCAGCTCTGTGCAATTGTTTTATTAAATAATCGTATTTGCTAAATGCTAAAACTTTATTTGTTTATAGGAAACTTTTACGGTTGATTTCAAGTCCAATCTATTGCATAGTTTATTCATTATTACTTGCAAGCTCATGCAAGCGATACTGCTGAGAGAGGCTGTTATGAACTGGATGAAAAATCTTGAAACTTTTCTAGCTGTTGTTGAAGCCGGAAGCTTTAACAAGGCAGCCGATAAACTCTACACCAGCGTATCGTCCGTGAGTAAACGTATTACTTGGTTAGAAGAAGCATTAGGCACTCAACTCATCAAACGTAGCACAAAAGAGTTACGCTTAACGGACAGTGGTTCACGGCTGTATGAAAAAGCTGGCGACATCACTAACGCGTGGCAAGAGTTAAAAATGGAAGTCGGGAACAATAACCCGCTACCGCAAGGTGAACTCACGATTGGCTACCCGCAATTGATTGGCAAGCGTTATGTTGTGAATTTGATTCATGGCTATTTAGCGAAATACCCAGATGTCAGCATCAATACACGAATTTGTAATAACTTATCGAGCATGAATGAAGAGCATCTCGATATCTATTTTGCGAGTGATCGGTACGGTCAAGATAATGATCACCTAGTTGCGCATCCTGTTGAAACGATTCATCGACAGCTATTTGCAGCACCCGGTTATATCGAGCAACATCCTGAGATTAAAAAACCAGAAGATTTGGTTAATCATAATTGTTTGATCAACGCACGTTATAACGACGGTAACATTTGGCAATTAAACGATGAAAAAATCGAAGTGTCCGGTAACTTTCGCTCTAACGATGCGCAGTCAATGTTGAACATGGCAACGTCCGGCGCGGGTGTGTTATGGACATTCCCGAATTTAATTCAAGATGAAATTGCTGCTGGCCATCTGGTTGCTGTATTGCCGGAACATCGCTCACCGGACTTAACGATTTGTGCTTATTTTCAAAAATCACGCTTCACGCCTAAAACGATCAGAACGTTTTTGGACTTTCTTGATACCCAAGTGAAACCCGCCCGCGACGAAGATTTAGAACCAGCTAAATAGATAACATCCCCTTCATTCTAATCCTCGCCCGCAAAGCGGGAGAGGACAACTGCAAAGCAGCAGATGAGGGCAAATTCCAAAATCCACTTACCCATAACAAACAAAACGCCTGCTAATTGCGACAGTTGCATTGTATTGCCTGGTCAAATAATTGACAATTATGGGCGCTGGCACGAAAATATAGACAAAATAACAAATCGAGATATAACAATGTCCTACCCAGCCGTGACTAAACAACCAACCTGCTTAAGTTGCAATACGAACCCCGCTAACAGACACCGAGCAAGCGGCAGAGCAACGAGTTGTACGCCGTGTTGGTCGAAGCTATATGCTCGCTCAAAAAACCCACAAACACAACCCGTCAATTGCAGCCAGCAGAGCTGCTCAAACCCTGCTACGCATGTTCTAGATTTAACAACTAGCCAACCAACATATTGTGAAACGTGTACTGCTCGGTTATTACCAGATATACAGCCCAGACAGCCCAGAGAGTGCATTGTTCCTTTGTGCACGAATATAGCCAAGAGACTGCCCGAAAATGAAATACCCACAGTATGCGACAGTTGCTATACGACCGACAACTGCGATGCTAAAAAATTCGAGCTCTACTGCGTGTTCTGCCCTCCGAAAAAACAGAAAGAATTAACGCTAACCATGCGAGGACCAATCTGTGGCGAATGTTACAAAAACGAAGAAAAGAGAAAGCGGCTAGCTGGTCCGTACTCTATCCCACCAAGTAAAGCAATAAGAGCACAAATAAGGGAACAAAGGAGAGAACATAAAGGAAAAATAAGAAATGAAAAACAAAGAGCAGCTACTGCCTTACCCCCACCATCCAGCCCATTAAATGCTGGCACACCACATGCTCTAAATTCAGATTGCTCTCGGAAAAGGCCCGCAGAATCTTCATTAGCTCCTCCGCCAAAGAGAGCTGCAACTGCACTGGAGACAGTAGCCGATGATAATAAATTCCTATTGACACAGGGGGCAGGAGCTTTATTCGCAGTCCGTAACCGATTCATCCACTCTTTAATTTTTACGCCAGACATAAGCTATATGACAAATCCCCAATGGCTAATGGCACAACCGCAGATATACGCAACAATAGTGTATTTGTTCATGGGTGATGTGCTCAACCCAATCGCGCACAGGCACATCTTAAATCGCTATATCAATGGCTTCAGCCCCAGCCTAGACGATGCGCAGCCTTTCCTGACGGCCAAGCAACCGATCCCACCTTTTACGCCGTTGGGACTGTGTGTTGGTGATTATGTCACTAGAACTGAATTGCGTGCTGCCATAAATAACCCAGATTATCCTGATCTTGAAAAATACGCTTTTTACTGTCCGTCCATCAACCTCGCTATCAGCACTTATAATAATCTTACGATGCATCCGTTACTCAATACTATTGAAACACTCACTGCTACAACCCCAGCCTTAACACGGAATGTCACAACGATATTCTTTTACTATTATGGCTGGCCCTATTTTATGTATGTCAGTTATGGAAAAGCTATTCAAGCAGGGGAAAGGCTCTTATTAGACGAGAGTCAAGCAATATGGAAACATATGTAACCACCGCCAAATCCTACCGTTTAACATGCTAGCACACTCAATTGGTCGAACAAATAATGGATAACAATGGGGCTGCTAGTCGATAATTAAAACAAATTATAATAATGAGAAATAGCCATGCCTAAGCAAGAAAATATAAACGACATTAGGGGAACTATGTGAGCCGGCTTGAATAGCCCGCCTCATTATTATCCTCGCCCGCAAAGCGGGAGAAAACCCCTTCAGAGCCACTATTATTGTTGTAAATTCGCGCCACGAATGACATAACATCATCCTCACCCAAAAATTCCCGAACTGACTTACTTGCAACACACAACACCCGTTAAATTAGATAGTTGCATCCTATTAGTCGAGTAAATTATGGACAATAAAGAGTTGTTCGCTATAATGTAACAATAATAACAACTGATGGTAATAATAAAATGTCTTACCCAGCCAACGCTACTTCCAATAAATGCCTCATTTGTAAGACTGTGGAACCTAGCATGATTCCCTGTCAGGGCAGAACAACCCATTGTCTTACCTGTTACAACAAACAAAAGTCGCTACTTGCTAAGATAACACGCGGCTCTGTCGCGGCTAGTTTTTGCGAAACCATTAACTGCGCAGAGCAAGCTAGATACAAACCAATTGGCAACAAATTCACTCTTTGTAAGACATGTTTTAAACGATTAATTCTGCCTAGAGCAAAAAGTCATTGCTCCAATACTCAATGCCAACAGCCATTTACAAGCCATAGAGGCGCGTTATGTCGCGCATGTAAAGCAAAAGAACGTCTCGCCGCCTTGAGAAGTAAAAATATTACCTGCACATGCTGCAAGAAGAATGCTGCAATGAGCATAATGGACGAAGAAGGTAATCCAACCTTCTGTCTGCCTTGCACCACTAGGGGGCATCATCGAAAACGGCGCGGCGGTCCAGATACAATTCAGCAGCAGTCCCCCCTCGTAAAGAGAGTAAAAATTGACCCACGGCTATTACTAGCTCGCGATATATTCCAATTCTCAACGAAGGCACAATCTTTATTTGCTCGGCGTCAACAACAAAGACCCACTCAAGTATTTCTGCCAGACGCAGACTTTTCAAGACATCCTCAATGGGCAGCGGCACAACCCCGTATACTGATAGCCATGCAGTATTTGATTCTTGGCAATACGCTTAACTTTACCGCACACAATGCTAACCTGAATCAATATATTCAAACTGTCACCACCTCCGGAACAGACCTACACGAGCAAGCCTGTATGTGCGCCAAAACAACAATCCCTCCTTTTACGCTATTAGGGCTTTGTGTTGGAGACTATTTCACTTTACCCAACTCGGATGCTTGCAAAGATAACTATCTGCCTGCCGAGACAGAGAAATACGTTTTTACTTGCGCATCAACAAACTGTTTTATTGGCCCCGAGAAAGCGATTCTAATGATTAGCACAGCTAGAAACCCTACGATGCATTCGCTACACAACGCCATCACACCTATAGCGGCTGTAGCCGCCGGAACTACGCCCCCGGAATCAAACGTCACAACGCTTTGCATTTTCCATCAGGGTTGGCCCTATATGGCATATGTCAGCCTTAAACTCATTTCAGAAGGGGAGACCCTTTTATTAAATGATAGCCAGGCACACTGGAAAGACATAGCGCCAGCATCAGGCATAACAATTTAAACAATCAATCATTCATCCTCGCCCGTAAAGCGGGAGAGGGCTTGCCAAAGCCTACAAAAGATCCACCTAACCATTACCTGGATTGCGCGGTCAAGCCGCGCAATGACGATATCGACAGAGCTCACAACATAGCGATAGCCTATAACTATCAGCAACATCAAGACAATCAATTACAACTATCCGAAATTATAAGCTATACTCATCGGCGTTGAATTTACCTAATTAGGAGTATAAACATGTTGAAAGTTGGTGATCGTTTTCCGGACTATAAATTAACAGCTGTAACAGGCAAGACTGACAAAGATTTTGCAGAAGTGACGCAAGACACTTACAAAGGGCAATGGAAAGTTTACTTTTTCTGGCCGAAAGATTTCACCTTTGTTTGCCCAACGGAAATTGTTGGCTTTGGTGATATGAATGACAAATTTAAAGCGTGTGGCGCACAATTAATTGGCGCTTCAACTGATAGTGATTTTGTCCATGCGGCTTGGCGTGAACATCATGAAGGTTTAGGCAAAAGCCCATTCCCATGGTTGTCTGACATCAAGAAAGAGCTATCATGTGCATTAGGCATCTTACATGAAGACGCTGGCGTTGCTAACCGTGCCACTTTCATCGTGGACCCTGACAACACCATTCGTTATGTGGAAATGACTGACTTAAGCATTGGCCGTAACCCATTCGAAACATTGCGCATTTTAGATGCACTGCAAAGTGACAAGCTTACGCCTTGTGGCTGGAAGAAAGGTGACAAGACCTTAAACTAGTCTTCCATGACCTAGAAAAGCCCATCAAAGAGGATGGGCTTTTTTTTGTTTGTTAATTTGGTTACACTTCCCGTACAGGAAAATTTTAAAGGCAGTAATGATGGCTGATGCGATAGCAACAACAGGTAAAGTTTTAGATATTGGCGAGCTGGGCAAAATGATTCGAGCCAAACGCAAAAGCAAGAAACTTAAGCAAGCGGAATGCGCGAACTTGTGTGGCGTTGGTACGCGATTTTTATCAGAATTAGAAAATGGTAAGTCAACAATTGAAATCGGCAAAGCCATGGAAGTATTACACGGGCTCGGTTTAGACATCACAATAACAGAACGAAGTTGGTCATGAATACACTCAATGTTTTTTTACACAATCAATGCGTCGGTGAGCTCACACAACGTTTAGATCATTTACAATTTCAATATCACGCATCGTGGCTGCAAAACGATAATGCTTTTCCATTGTCTATGTCGTTGCCATTACAGGCTGATAGTTTTACGAGTCCTTTTTATTTTTCCGCATTGCTCCCCAGCGGTGAAGCGCGCGCACGTGTTGTCGAGAAATTAAAAACCGATCGTGACATCAGTTTACTCAACACACTAGGCGGCGATTGCCTGGGTGCTGTGCACTTTGAAGAGCCTGAAATACCTATAGAAAACACCTCTTTACACCAAGGCCAAGTCGATAAATCATTCGGCAAGCCGTATCTCATTTTAAATGATTCGCAGTGGCAAATGATGCTAGAGCAAATGGCGCAATCGCCCTTGCTGGCAGGTGAAAAAGGTATTCGTTGTTGCCTACCCGGTAGCAAAACAAAATTCGCGATGTATCAACCTGGCGAACAACATTATTTACCACTCAACGGTAAGCCCAGTTCTCATATCGTTAAATTTAATGACGACATTGAACATAACATGGCGTTAATATCGCAAGCGAAGCAAATCGGTTTACCGGTTGCCCAAACTGTCGCGCATGATAATTATCTCGTTAGCCAACGGTTTGATCGCCACACACAACATGCTGACATCACGTGCCTGCATCAAGAAAGTTTTGCGCAAGCTATCAGCCAAGCACAACCCAATTTAAGTGATTGCATCACGGTATTAAAACGCTATAGCTTAAACCCCGCTCTCGATATTAAACACCTCACGCAATGGGTGATATTTCATTATCTTGGCGGCAATACCGACCCTGACACACGCAACCTATCATTGATGCTATTAGAGGATGGCCCTTGCCTAGCCCCCTTTCACACTTTTTGTTGTCCTGACACACCTCAAACCAAATCTTTTGATGCCCAATACTGGCAAACCTTCGCCGACCAACACAACATGAAACTCAAGGCGCTACGTATTCAGTATGATGATGTCATTGAAAAACTCAGCACTATTATGCCATCACAAAACGGTTAAAGATTAAGCACATTTTTGCGATCAAACCGCCCGATTTTTGCTTTTCTAGTGGTTTCATGGCATATTGGCGCCTCATTTGGGCACTCGTACATTCCCCTATTGGGCCTTAACACCGAGCCCCCCGATCCGTTCACAGGTGAGTTAATATGAAAAAATACCAATGCCTAGTTTGTTCCTACGTTTACGATGAAGCCGAAGGTTGGCCAGAAGATGACATCGCCCCTGGCACGCGATGGGAAGACATCCCTGATGACTGGTGCTGCCCCGATTGCGGTGTGGGTAAAGAAGATTTTCAAATGGTTGAAATAGAGGATTAATGATGAAAAAGACAAATGATGCTTTCCCCGATAAAGAACACCAAGCCACTATTATTCAAGCACATCTTGACCCCGAACTAGATGGCTTGCTTGAGCAACATCACAAAGATCGCTTTGAATGGTTTCCTAGCGAACACTTGCCTTGCTCACACAACATGACGTCGAGCCAAGAAGAAGAGCTTCACGACTTCAAACAACAATGCCAACAATTACCCGATAGCATGCGAGTGGCTATGGTATTAAATTTACTGACCGAAGAAGGCCTGCCTTCTTACCATCGCTTGTTACATGAAGCCTTTGGTGAAAACTCAGACTGGTGTGTTTGGGCGAATCAATGGACCGCCGAAGAAGATAGACACGGCAACATTTTGCGCGACATCATTCGCGATACCCGCTTAGTCGATTTCACTGCAGTTGAAAAAATGCAGTTTGATTTTGTCGCCGATGGCTTTGCGCCTGACTGGTCTGGTGATGCTTATGCCACGATTGCTTATACTTCCTTCCAAGAACGCGCAACTCAAATTTCACACCGTAACCTCGGTAAAATCATACGCCCCCACGCACCACGACTCACCAAAGTGTTTGCCTGTATTGCCGGTGATGAATCGCGCCATTACAAATTCTACGCCAGCATGCTAAAAACCTTAGTCGACGTTGATGTCAAAGGTGCATTAGAGTCTATGCTGCGCGTATTGGGCTCATTCAAGATGCCTGGTCACAATATTGCGGGCTTCAGCGAAATGTCATTGGTCGAACACAGCTTAAATATTTTTGGCCCGAAAGAGTTTAGCGAAGCAATTAATGATGTCATCAAATTTACCGGCTTAGATAAACTCACGCACTTAGACACCTATTGCGAAGAGTTACGCCAAAAAGTTTATGCTTACCCCACACGTTTATTACGCTTTCATGAAAAGTTGTATAATCGCGTGAAAGAAAAAGCAAGCAAACTTAAATTTGATTTTTTGGACAGCAACGGTAATGGCTTGCTGACG
>TARA_R110000868_G_scaffold36471_10_pt1 | contig 10854 bp, 15 predicted proteins | sample TARA_R110000868 | Tara Oceans TARA_R110000868 (sample SAMEA4397489) | marine metagenome | biome: Polar Biome; feature: [SRF] surface water layer (ENVO:00010504); material: water (ENVO:00002006), including particulate matter (ENVO:01000060) such as... | depth 5 m | reverse complement strand
CTGTTTCAGTTGGAAGATCAAAGAAAACAAATAGCCACATAATTCGGTAACCGTTTAGTTCCACAATTTGGCGTACTTAATTTTTTTACGCTCCCCAGTATAACATTGTTGTAAGGAGCTGGCCGTTTTTTGTAAAGCAACCATTAATGGGCTTTTTTCTTCTTTGAAATAAACAGTACGAGTAAGAATATTTAAAAGATCTGCTTTTATAAGCGTATTTAGTTCTTGCTCATCATATTGTTGAATCAGATTATATACACATTCATCAATTATTGGTCTATAAGGCTCCATAATGTCATCAGCCAATGCAAAAGCATTGTATTTGTTTTTATGGTGTATTCCTAAAGTGTTTAATAAACCACTACCAGATAATGCTCTGGCAGTGGCTGCACGTAATATGGCATAACCATAATTTAGAAAATTGTTGGGGTAATCGCCGAAACGTTCTCTTTTAAATCCAGATTCAAAAAATGATTTCCAGTAAAAATTTGCAGCAACACCTTCCATATTGGAAGTATCTCCACTTAATACTTTCGAAGATAAAAATTCAAATTTATTTTTATTTTTAGTTATTTGTTCAAGTAAAATTCCTTGATTTTTTATTTTTTCTTGTACAGTTTGTTGCCAGAGTTTTTTCTTTAATGGGGTACTTGCTTCAATTTGAAAGGCAAAAAGCTGTTGTTGAATATGATGACTATTTAAGTTTAAAAACATGCCATTTGGCAGGTGTACTTTATTACATAAAATAACTCCTGAATTATTTTCAATTAAATAGTTTAATGCAGGTATAGTAATATATGTTTCTGGATGATCTATTACCAAAAAACCAATATCTTCAATTGGTATTGAAGCCTTTCGGTCTGCCGTATCTATGCAAAGCTGTAAATTTTTACAAGTAATTACGGCTTTCTTCTCAATTAAAATAGATCGTTTAATCATTTATAAAATTTTGAAAAGAAGAGGTCTTTATTACATTTTTTAAGAAGTAATAATCGTCACTTCTCGTTAAGTCTTCTATAAGATTTAGGTCAATCATTTTTCAGAACTATTTTCTATGAATAGTATTACAATAGTCAAGGTTATTAATATGCTAACCAAACACCCACTATTTTTGACCTTAGAAAATGTTTTTCGATAGGTTAAGCCAGGGATTCCAGTTCTAATAGAATATCCTTTTGAACTTAAACCTCCATTTTTAGTTCTAACGCTAGGTGTGATTCCGGATTTGCTTACGTTTATACCTATGCTCTTACTCAGTTTTATCCTCTTGTTGAATCTAAATGACATAACTATTCATTTAAAATAAAGTTCTTTATGATTTTATGCATATTTGACGGTAAATCTGCTTGTTTAATTTCAAAGCTTTTAACGTTCATTTCTTCAAGCCATTTGCTCCAATACGACCTAATGACGTCCTCTTCATAAGGATTTTTATCATCCGGATTAATACCTAAAACCAACACCTCTAAATTTGACAGATTTTTATTTGCGGTAACAAAGCCAAAATCTTGTTGTTCAAATTTCTCTTTCCAACCAGATTTATTAAAATAAAAACCCTTAATGTCTTGTGGCGTTAAGTATGTGGTTCTATTTCCCTCTTTCATTTTAGCATCCTTATGGTAGATATATCCATCGGTTAAAATCACCAAGATATTTCGATAGCCCTCGTCAATGCAATAGTCATTAACGTTGTTCTTAAAGAACCGCCACGTATTAGACCCGACATAATGGTTATCTTTAATGGCAGTTTCATAAATTAAAGTAGAAATACTATCGTATTTTTTACAGGTTTCTAAAATTCCTTTTTTAGTCGCTACATCTTTGTTGAAGACAATTTTAAGAGCGTTAAGCTTTTCATTCAAATTTTTATCGGATGGTTCGGGATCTATAAATACCTGTATTTTATCATCAATTTTAATCAATTTTTTATTCATGATATGAGCTTCAAAATTTTCTGCTATAGTCTTTAAATACCCGATATCTCTCCTGTAGAAGTCCATTGCTGGCGAAGGATATTTTTCTGGGTTTATCCTGTCAGACAAATCTAAGAGTACACTAATATTTAGATTCTTATTTGCAGATACCTTGGGGAAATCATGACTATGAATAATTTCCTTAGGTTTGGGATTATCTTTACAAGAGATAATAACAATAGATAAGAGCATTAATACTTTTAGGGACTTTAAATACTTTTTCATTTTATTAGTTTACTAGTTTATACAATCGTCCTTCATAACTTTCATCAGCGATTTCATGCTCTTCTAAATGCTTTTTTTCTTCAGTTGTGCATTGTGACAATAACTGGTCTCTCCTTTTTAAGGAATCAAAATTATCTGCTATCGCCAAAAACCAACCTTTTACATATTCCGCATGATAGGTGAGATACTGTTTGTTAGAAAATACAAAACCGTCAATTGTTCTCTGGAGGTCACTTATTTTACCTTCAATCTCTGAAATCTCTTCTTTTATAGGATTAAGTTTCTCAGTCTGCAATACTATTTCTTGTTCGCAATTTTTTATTTCCTCCCTTTTCAATCTGATAAAGGTTTTAATCTTATCGAAATTGTCATATTCTTTCATGATAAAGTCAAATACTAACCCCCAAATAATATAGACCACGAATCCTGCAAAGATGATCCCCCAAAATTCAGCTTTGGTAAAGGCTATTTGCACATTAAAATCAGGGGAATTGAGGTTCTTTTCAATATCATAAATCTTCTTTTCAATTTGATAGGCAAGTATGGCGTCAAAAATAAAAGTGACTATAAACAAGGTTGCTATTTTTACATAAGAAAGCCAATTTTTATGTTTTTGAAACATATGAATTAAATATCCTAATCCCATAAAAGCGAAGGGAATGGTGGCAACAAAAACAGCTTCTAACCAACCATCAGCTATAGCTTTTGATAAGGCATTCGCATCAAAAATGGCATTGGTAAGTTGCTCTGTATCGAATACTTTAAAGAACGCTGAGTAGGAAGCCGAGATATAGAAAACCAACAAATAAAACGTAATCGGAATCAATACAATTAGGCCAAGATAAAATTGGGCTTTGGGTTTTTTGTCAGCATCTTCAACATATTTTTCTGGATTGTGCTTTACGTCTGCTATTTCATTCATAAAGGTAGAGATTTTGCGCTCTAGCAGGGTAATACTTTCTTCTATAATACCTTTTACAGTTTTCCTTTTCTTTAATTCAATTTCATAATTACTTTTCTCTTGAACATAAGGCTCTTTTAATTCTGTCTGCAGCTTTTCATCTTCTCTGCATTTCCCCTTGTAATCCATATATACATCTTGTAAGCAAGCCTTAAAGATCATGTGATTGCCTTCAGCCTGTTTAGAGGAACCATACCCGCTTTCAAAAAAAGTAAGTTTTATTTTCTTTACATCTTCCTCTTTTGGTTTTTCTATTTCTTGAGGAACACTTTTTTTTAAGGAGAATATTTTTTTTAGCGCGCTCATATTAGTCTTGCATTTTGGTGATTAATTCTTTTATAGAAATTTTTGCTTTTGCATTTTCGAGAAGAAATTCACAGATGTCATCTATATTCTCTTCCAAAAACTCAAATTTTAAACAATACTTTTTTAAAGTATTTTTCTCATCCTCTGTAACAATATCATCTGCCCAAATCATGATGGCCAAATCATATAAATATTCTATTTTTTCATCTAAATTTTCTGGTATAGATGATGCCTGAGAAGGGTTCAATAAAATATCATTTAACTGATCTTTACTGAGTCCTCTTTCTTCTGCAAACTTGTATAACATTTGTAATTCTAGCACATCGAAATTGTCATCTGCAAATGCCATTTGATACAATCTTAAAAAGTGACTTTTTAATTCGGTTGATATATTCATTTTTACCATTTATTTAATTTTCACAAGCGATGTTATCGTTGTCTCTATCTAAATTGGAATAACAATCTTTATCAGTTTCAAAAGTTGCTTGAGCTTCATCCTGTGTAGAGAAGTCGGCACACTTTTTTGTAGGGCAACCTCCATCATTTGTGCATGCTAAACTTGTAATGACAACAAACAAAAAAATGATTAACCCTAAACAACCGCTGTTTTTATTTTTAGTAGTAATGATTTTTTTTCTTTTGTCTACAAAGTGTCCTTGAACATAGGTGCCATCTTTTTTATAATATCCTTTTCGGTAACTCATTTTAGCAAGAATTAAAATTACTTTATGATAAGTCTATTATTTCTGCATTAGAAGCATCTCTTTTTACAGCTTCAATGCCATCTTTGCAGCTCTGTTTTGCATTATACATCTCGCTCGTCGCTATAACCTCTCCGTTACCTTTTGACCTTAGATTAAAGTAAAATTTACCGTTGGAACTTTTTTTGATTTCAAATTTTGGATTAGCCATAATTTATAGAATTTGTGGATTAATTTTCCAAACCTAAACTCTTTGAAAAAGAAAACCTTACGGATTTCCGTAATACAAAAAAAAGAACTGTTAACAACAGTTCTTTTTGAGTTACAATAGTAAAAGGGTATTTTCTAATCTTCCCAACCGCATAAGGTTCTTCCCATTTCTTTTGCTTTGGTTAGCGTTACTTCATAGGTTTTTGTAGAACAATTAGAGAGTCCTCTACAATCTTTTTTGTAATGATATTTTTTACTACTTTTTCCTTTACAGATATAGACGTTTGTTTCTTTTTTTATACGGCTTCCAAATGAGAAAAACGTTAAAACCAGCAAGAGTACAAGAACATATTTAAAAGGTATTTTATTAACTATTTTTAGTGAATGCCTTTTAGTAGATTTTTGAGTTTCATTAATAGTTTTTAATGCTTTGCTTTGGAAAAATTCCATAATTATATATTATCTTAGGGACTACTTTTCAAAAGTTCTATCAAATTTAGCTAGTATGACATTCTTTAGAGCAATAGATACATCCGTTAGATTGCGTGTAAGTCTTCTTAGCTTCTAAAACCGCAGTTGTACAATTTGAATGGTCGTCTAAATCCTTTTTGCTAACGACAAGTTTTAACCAGTTACACCCTTCTTTATGCACTTCGTGATCACCATTAGCTTGTGCATTTCTGTTTACATAGTACTTTGCCATAATATTTAGTTTTAAATTAATACTATCCCAAACCTAAAACCATTAAAACACAATCCCTTACAGATATCTGTAAGGGATTGAAATATTTTGAAAATATTTTAAATTTAAATCAGTCCATCTCGGGTGAGTATGGCAATAAGTTGGGTTGTGTTTTTTGCTCCAAAGTCATCAAAGAGTTTGCTAACTCTTTTATCTATAGTACTTTCACTACTTGGCGTAATGTTATTTTTTTTAAATTTTATTGCGATTTCCTTTTTACTTAATCCATCTGCGAGTTCTTTCAAAATAGAGAGATCGAATTCATCTAGAACAAATACATTATTATTAGAAACCATGTTTATTATGGGTGATACATACGTGTTGTTTTGATACACCTCATGTATAGCTTCCACAAGTTCATCTAAACTATGACGTCCTTTGCAGACATACCCATCTATTTTTTGTTTTTCAAAAAGTGTTTTTATTTTTGAAGGGTTATCTTCCATAGAATTTACAATTATCTTTATGGAAGGCTGAATTGTTTTTATAGCATTAATAAGGTCTATCCCCGATGTGAGTTTGCGGTCTACATGATTTTCTTTAAATAAAAGATCTGTAATTAATAGTTCAAATGGTTCTTTATTGCTTTGTGCTACTTTAATTCTATTATAAGCTTTGTCACAATAAAGTTCTTCTTGTATTTCAGAAATATTAAGCTTGTTAGATAGGGCATTTACAATACCATTATTGGTGTCTTGAAAATCTTCAGCAATTAGTATTTTTTTAAACATAACATGAAACTTTTAATTTGGGGTTTTGATTTCGGCTTTAAAGCCTTTACCTTTTTCAGTTTCAAATATAATTGTTCCACCAATTGCTTGAATACGCTTTTCTGTATTTCGAAGGCCATTTTTAGAATTCATTTCTATTTTTGAAGCTCCTACACCATTATCAGAATAATTGATTTTTATATACTTAGATACTTCCTTAAAAGAAATAGTAACAACAGTAGCTTGACTATATTTTGACATGTTGATCATTAACTCTCGAAATATCTTATATAATGTTGTCTTGGTTAATATATTCACTTTAGACCATTCTATTTCTTTGCTTCCTAAAATAAATAATTTAGCATTTTTTGGGATATGTGAATGAAGCATTTCAAAAAGATTATTCTTATAATTAACACCAGTTTCTACTTCATTGATTTCTCTGGAAAAATCTCTACTCTGATTATAAAGTCCTTCTAGTGAATCAAGCAAAACCGATTTTTTCGCATCATTTTGAACTAATATCATAGTATGATTGAGCCTTCCGCCAAAATCATCATGAAGTTTTCTGGAAAGCTCCGCTTCGGTTTCATAAGTAGCTTCTAATTTTGCAGTTTTATTTTGTTGCTTTAAACGTTTTGAACGTTGTACAAAAAAGTAGATAATTATTCCTGATATAAATAAAAGTATGCCCCCGATAGCATAAGAACTTATTTTTTGATTTCGTTGTTGCAAAACTTCCAATTTTTGCTCTGTATTTTCTTTCTCCAAACGCAAATTAGTTTCTTGTTTTACCTTATCGTCATATTTGTATTTGGCAAATTGTGTTTTAACTTTTAATTCTTGAGCATATAGGCTGTCTTGCAAAAAAACGTAACGATCTTTTAGTGTTATATTGTTTGGTTCTAATTTCATTAGATACTTGATAGCATCTTTTTCAGCCCGAGGATTTTTTAAAATTTTAGCTAAATCGATTACAGAATCAAAATAGGAAATTGCTTTTTTTGGATGGTCTTGGGAGAAAAATTCACCTAAATGGGTGTAACTAGCAATTTGACCTCGCGAATCATTATTTTTAATTCTAATATTTAAGGCATCTAAAAGCTTCACATTGTTTGCATTTTCACCTGATAACCATTCCGCATATGCCAAATTATCTAATACCCTAGCATATTCATTAGGCCTTTCTTTTAGTAGAGAGTCTTTAATTATTTCTGTTAATAAATTAAGAGCCTCATTATATTCTTTATTATCGATTAAGGTAGTTGATATGTTATTTTGTAAAATCTTTATTTCAGCATTAGAGCTTGAAATTGTTAAAGCATCTTTATAATATTTAATAGCCTCTTCATAATTGAGTAATTTTCGGTGATTTGTAGCTAGACCACTATAGGATGAAACAATATAACTCACATCTTTTTTTGGATTTAGATATTGCAATGCTTCGGTGATCGTTTCTTTACTGCCAAAAAAATCACTTTGATTTTGTTGAATTAGCCCCATATATAACAGGTTTCTGCCAATCCAGCTATCATTTTTAATTAATTGAAATTGATTTTTTGAATTGTTATAATTTACAAATGCGCTGTCAGGAATAAATGCAATTTCATCATAGTAGTACGCTTTTAAGAAATACTGTTTTCCTAAATTAAATTGCTTTGGATTTTTAATAAAATGGTTGCTATAAAATAGAAGGCTGTCATATTCTTTTAACTGAATATGAAGTAGCCCTTTTTGATATAGAATTTTTGGAAGTAGCGTATCGTTTTCATTAGCCTTTGCCAAAAAAAAAGATTTATTTATAGCTTGCTTTTTTTGAGCTATAGGAAGCTTATTGTCTAATGAAGCAATATAATAAAACAGAATACTATCATTTACAAAAGCAACATTATCAATACTCTTCTTATTTTCAGATTTACAGCATAGCAATAAGAAGACCAAACCAAAAATTAGAACTTTGTTCAAGGTATTTTTTTTAAAAGTATTTAAAAAAAAGAGTCATACCCTAAAAGTATGACTCAAATTATTAACTTTCTTTTGATCATTAGTCCCCATCAGGTGGTGGAGGTGGCGGTTTGATTTGTCCGTCATCTCCCTCAGTGGCCATTGTTTCGTAGAGTGAATCATTCTGAGATGCGGAATCACTGGTGCATGAAAATAAAAAGGTATTCAAAAAAATCACCATTACGGCTATAAAAGCTTTTTTCATAATTTAAAAATTTTAGGATTAAACAAAGGGGTTGCTGTCCGTGCTTTCGCTCGAAAGATTTTTGGGTACAACAACCCACTGAAAATTTTAGGATTACTCCTTTGTTTTTGAGAAGTAGAAATTGTAATGCGGTAGCTTTTAACTACTTCTCAACCGGCTAATTGCCAACCACATTACAGATTTCCGTAAGAATGATTTTTGTACATTAACTATGTTAGCTTTACACAGCGGTAAATCATTCTTGAGACAAATTTATAGCAGTGCAATGCTTATATTTATTTAGAATTCCAATAATTCCAATAGTTCTAAGGTATTCTTAACCAATTCTAATAATTACAATCAAGTAGTTGAAATGAAGACATCAGAAACTTATAAAGAGGAAATACTTGAAAAGTATAAAAGAGATAAAGGAGGATTAATGAAAGGATTTCTTACTAAGCCAACTAGAAAACAAATCAGAGAAGCGTGTTTATGGTTATTAGATAGAAGAAAATCTCAAAATGATGGATACATTTTGAACAGGTACTTCCAATTTGAAGAAGGCGAAAGTAAATTTCAGAGAATCCAAAAAATTGATGCAGATAAATTCCTACCAGTAGTAAACTTTTTAAAGGAGAATACTCAGAATACAAGTATTGAAAATTTAGAACTTATAAGTTGGCTGATTGATTTTCAACCTAGGCCTTTACAGGAATATTTAGGAAAGGAAAAACCATTATCTAAATCGGAAATTGGAATTAAAAAAGGATCAAATAATGTTGAAAATTTAAATGAAGATATAACGCCTGAGACTCCTTGTTTAATTTATGAAGGAGATAGGGGAAAAAGTAAATGGGGGACAAAACAAATAACAATTACTATTAGCATGGTTTTTGGAGTTATTCTATTCTTTATGATTAATAAAAAGCATGTTGATCGTAATGAAACTCGTTGTATGACATGGGCTAAAACCCATTATGAAGAAATATCCTGTGACACCAAACCTTATTCTAAATATGGAAACGAGGTTGTACCTTATGATGAAGTAAAAATCAAAAACTTTAAGAAGATAGAGGTAAATATGGCGACTGATTTTTTTGCCCCAATTACTAATAAACCTTTAATATGGTATGCTAAAAATAAAGAGGGAGAAATTGAATGTTTTACGAATCCTGGACTTCATCCAATAACAGGTAAGACTTTAGATGAAATTACCCCTTATATCATTCAAAAATATGTTCCTATACATTCAAATAATAATGATTCATTTGTGAACTAAAAACAGGAGAAACAGATAATTTTGAGTCAAATTACATCAAAGCACAGCAATCAAAATGTTAAAAATGTTAAAGTTTTTAGGCGGTGAGTAAAGTGATGAGTAGCGAAAATTGACCTCTTGAAAGACCAATAAAATCGGCGTTTTTTGGTAAAAGTTCAAAACCCGTCCGGAGGAGCACAGTCTTTTTTAGATGCTGGAAAACTTGTCATAATAAACCACTACAATGAAACAAATTGTGATCAGGAATATTCTGAATATAAAGGCATATATAATGAAAATCTTTCATTTATCTGTGAGGATGTTAATCTTGAAAAATATGTTCATTTTAATGAATGATTTTAATGTTAAACTAAAATTGAAGAATAAAAGCTAAAGATAACACAGGTAACCGTTGCACAAGTCCCTAATTTGTAAAATAATGCTTTCTATAACTGCCTTTTAAGGCAGTTTCTCTTTTTAGGTCAGCAAGTAATTGGCTGTTTTTGGAGGCCTTACACACCGGCTTTCAAGTTGATATAAACTCTTTTTCAGAAGAATAATTAAAGCAGACATTCCTGCTCCACTTTTCACAAGTTTTTGAGTGAATTTCAGGTACTTTTTCAGATGATAAGCAATGGCTGACATATACATACACTTATTAGCTTGCTTTAAGCCAATCGTATTGATCTTTCGCATTCCCATAAATTGGGTCAGGGTTCCAAAGACAGGTTCTACCGTACTTTGCCGTTTTGACTTAATGTACCTGACCTATGGGTTATTCACTCTAGCATTTTTGTGTTCATGTTCTTCTTTGTAATAGTCGACATTTTAGGTGAAACTTAGAAATACTTCAATAAACACCAATTTGTTATTCGCATGTTGTAACCAGTTCAAAAAAAAGACCTCACATTTCTATGAAGTCTTGATTTTACTTATAGAGGGAACTAGACTCGAACTATTAACCTTCTGGTTATTAGCTTAGGTGGTTTCTTTTACTTTTAATATGTAGTTTTGATTTTAAAACTTCCATATCATCGCTAACCTTTCTCTCTATTACTCTTGCATAGATTTGAGTGGATGCAATTTTGGTGTGCCCTAAAAGTTTGGAAACTGTTTCAATAGGAACTCCGTTGCTAAGAGTAACGGTTGTTGCAAAGGTATGCCGTGCCATATGAAAAGTGAGATTTTTAGTAATTCCGCAGGCTGATGCTATTTCCTTTAAGTAAAAGTTCACCTTTTCGTTACTAATTACTGGAAACAGCGTTTTTGACACTAGAGTCATGGGATGTTGTTCATATTTGATGATGAGTTCTTGTGCCTTTTGAAGTAAAGGAACTTTTACCGGGGATTTGGTTTTTTGGCGATGCGTGAAAATCCAATGATGACCGTCTATTCCTATGGTAATACTTTCTTTTGTCAATTGCATAAGATCGACATAACAAATACCAGTAAAACAGCTAAAAACGAATAAATCTCTAACTCTATCTAGGCGTTCAATTTTGAAATCATAAGATTGGATGTTAGCTAATTCATTTTCAGATAAAAATGCACGTTCCGTCTTTTCAAAAGTAGGTTTCCAG
>TARA_R110000868_G_scaffold410179_2_pt1 | contig 10855 bp, 10 predicted proteins | sample TARA_R110000868 | Tara Oceans TARA_R110000868 (sample SAMEA4397489) | marine metagenome | biome: Polar Biome; feature: [SRF] surface water layer (ENVO:00010504); material: water (ENVO:00002006), including particulate matter (ENVO:01000060) such as... | depth 5 m | reverse complement strand
GGGGGGGGGGGGGGCGTCCACCTCATCAAGTCTAGACAGTGTGCGGTGCAGCATAAACTACTTGACTGTTTCGGCCTCAAGTTGGAATAGGTGATGCAGTTTTAAATCCTCATTTCGACGCATATAGTTACTCTGATAGGGAACGGTCATGTGAATGCGGTCATGCAGAAGTAACGATAAGTTCGAAGGCGATGCTAAAAACGAACAGTTTTTGGCTGTGACTTTGCACTATGTCACTTGGTAGTTTTTACTTCGGGATTGAGGGGCGCTTAAGCTCGCCAATCAATATACAACGATTCCGGATAGGGCCGTTTCGTTGGCAACATCGACCTCGATCAGACCAAGCATCTGTTTTATACTACTTGGAAGTGCAGCACGATTTTTCTACAGAAATGTGAATTTAACAAACGATATCTATATAAAATTTGTTTGCTGTAGGAAACGAAAGACCGCCATTAAAGCAGCTCATTGGGTATTTCGGCCCTTTATGTAACTGAGCTTAAATATTTACTAGATAATCGTCAGAACAGTTGTAGGTAATATTTTTAAATAATTTTCATTGTTGGATGTTTTGTCAAATTAGAAAATTGATTATTTAGAATTATTATATCTGAGAAATGGTTATCGATTATTTTGACTTAATGGCATCGTTCCTGATTCAAAATCAAGGATTGAGGGGGCGCGGTCAACAGCGGGGAACGAAATGCGGATCGAGAAGCTGGATGCGTTGCGTGGGATTGCCGCGCTGGTGGTCGTGGTGCAGCATGCGATGGAGCAGGTAATCCACTATGGTGCCTTCAATGGAATTTTCTTAACGATCTTAGATATGCTTTTCAGGACTGGTATGAATTTCGGTCGGTTCGGCGTCGCCATGTTCTTCCTCATTAGCGGATTCGTGATACCATTTAGCTTCCGGGGTGCGCGTCCACTGTGCGGCTTCGCCATCAGTCGCTTCTTTCGTTTATACCCCACCTATTGGGTATCCGTCGCGATGGCGGTAGCCATTATCGCTGTTACAGCACGACCTATGCCTGACGGTCTGACGATAGCAGCAAACGTGACAATGTTCCAGAAGTTCGTTGGAATGGAGGACATTGTTGGTGCCTATTGGACACTTGCGATCGAGCTCATCTTCTATTTTTTTTGTGCGGCGCTGTTTGCTGTCGGTTGGCTAGGTAGTGCGCGTATTCTTCTTGCAATAATTGTATTCCTGCTCACTACAAGCTTGGCGGGCGGGGTAATGTCTATGCTACTGGATCGCCACTTGCCCTCAGGCTTGCCGCTACACCTCTCGCTAATGTTCCTGGGCACTTTGATGCGGCGGGGTTGGCTGGATGGAGACAAGTTTGCGTGCCGCGTGGTCCCGCTTGTGGTTGTCAGCCTTATAGTCTCAATCCCGATCATTCAGTGGGCGAGCTACCCCGAAGGCGCGCTAACGCACGAATATATCCAACCTCTCGCCTTCACGATGGGGTACTACGTTGCACTCGCAATGTTTATCCTTGTCATGACCCGACAAGTTGCGTTTAAAGCCGTCTGGCTTTGGTTCGGCGCGGTCAGCTACTCAGTCTATCTGTTGCACGGACCCTTTTTGAACCTATGTACCACATTCATCACTCCCGACACGGGCGGAATGGCGATTGTATTTGTGCTCGTATTAGTTGTATCCACACTGGGTACTTCGGCATTGGTCTTCTACAATGTCGAGAAACTGTCTATCAGTATGGGCCATCGCATAATGGCTAGGCTTGCTCCTCCGCGGTCCGCCGTAGGGGCAACCTTTCGATGATTTGCGAACTCACCTCTTTTCAGTTTGGGATATCTGCCAACACCAACACTGATTTGCAGCGGATGCGGTTATGATCCGAAATGTTGGTTTCGCATCAGCGCTAAACCTGTATCGTGCGGCCACGCAGTTTGTGCTCAATATCGCGTTGGCGCACTTTCTGTCGCCGACCGATTTCGGACAGGTCGCACTAGTACTACCGATCACCTTGTTTATCCTACTCATTGGCGATTTTGGTATCAGTGGGGCGATCGTCAGTAGTTCTGCTACCGCGCGCGAGGCAGGTGCCGCGTCGGTAATCTGTCAGGGATTCGGTCTTGTTACCCCCGTGATAGCGGGCACGCTGTATATTTTCGGTGGGCTTGACTTCATGCCTCACCAGACGGCTAAGCTTTTGCTAGCATTTTCGTTGGTAGCGACGCTATCGATGGTAGCGGTTGTACCGCGCGCGATGATGGAGCGCGGGTTGCGTTACGGACGTCTTACGACGATCGAGACCCTCGCTAACACGGTCGCCTTCGTTGTTTCTGTAATAGCAGCCTCGGTCGGGGCTGGTGTATGGAGCTTTTTGATCTATCATCTTGCGATGCAGGGCGTACGCTGCTTCGCCTTTTGGTTAGAAACTCGGGGCGAGATTAAGAGAAACTTGGACTTTGCACTCGCTACGCCCCTGATGCGCTTCGGTGGCTGGCTGGTGGCGTTTAATCTCGTCAACTATCTTATGCGGAACCTTGATCGATACATTGTCGGCGGGTGGATGGGGGTAGGGACACTCGGCTTCTACTCGCTCGCATATCAGGTGATGCTGATCCCGCTGATGGTCATCACGTGGCCTGCGACAGGCGTTCTTTTGTCCACGCTCAGCCGCCTAAAGGGCCACCCAAAAATGCAGCGTGATGCATTCCTTGCAGTGCTAATGCTCGGATCTTCTATAACGGTGCCGATGATGGTCTTTATAGTACTCCGCGCGGATATGATCTTTTCCATAATCCTGCCTCCAAGCTGGGCGCCAGTGGGGCCGGTCACACAAATGCTGGCGGCTGCAGGCGCAATGCAGTCCCTTTCCGCTTTTGTCGGCGCATTGTTCATGATCTCGGGCAAGGTGCGGCAGCAGTTCTGGTTAGGCGTGGCGATCACTACGGTGACGCTCGCGACGCAACTCGTTGCCGCGTCTAGCACTCGCTCTCTTGAAGTAATGGTCGAGGCATATGTGGTCCTGACGTTCATAGTTTCGATTGCGTATTTCGCTATGATGGCAAGCCTGCTTAGCATCGCGTTAGGCAAAATACTGGCCGCGCTCGTCCCGGCGGCCACTATTACGCTGGGAGCATGCGCAGCAATGTTGCTAGCGGGTGTATTATCTCCTGCCTATCTTCCACCACTGACGAAGTTGCTGGTGGGGGCGGCCGCGTTTGGCTTCGGCTGGGTAGGACTGGTCTTTGTAGGCCGGAGAACCGCTCTATCAGCGCTCAGCACATTGAGACTCACCGGAAACACGGCGTTGTCGACATGACGCGGATGGTAGTTAGCCAAATCTCGATTAACGGGCGATTCCTTGGGCGTCCGATAAGTGGCGTGGAGCGCTACGGCCGCGAACTACTGCGGGCGTGGGACGCGCTATTGGTGTCGCAGCCTTCTAAAGTGTCCGTCCGGGTGTTACTTCCACGTGGCATCGAACCGGATTTATCGCTCTCGGCTATCTCCTTCGAGACAATCGGGCGGCTCGGCGGACATGCGTGGGAGCAGAGTGAGTTGCTTTTTGCCGCTCGAAGGGATGTGTTGGTGGGGCTCGCGAATTCGGGGCCGCTGCTGCATCCACATCACCTAGTGGTGATCCACGATGCTGCCGTGTTCCGCTACCCAGAAAATTACGGGTTTCAATATCGACTCCTCCACCGTTGCATATCACGCGGACTAGCCCGTCGGGCGCGATTAGGAACTGTCTCGCGCTTTTCATCCGAGGAGCTAGCAGAAACGCTCGGCGTTGCGCGCGAGGACGTTTTAATTGTGCCTAACGGCAGCGATCACTTGGGGCAGGTGCAGCCAGATGAGACGACGATTGACCGGTTAGGTCTGAGAGGTTCGCCATTCCTGCTGGCGGTGGGCAGTGCAAGTCGCAACAAGAACCTTGGATTGGTTATGTCGGCATGGCGCAAGCTCGGTGCCACTACGGCTCGGCTAGTAGTCGCTGGGCCGGTGAACGATCGCGTCTTTTCTCAGGCGTTTGACCTTCAGGGGCTAGAGGGAGTGCTGTTTCCCGGTCGTGTCACAGATGCAGAACTCGCCGCGCTCTATCGCAATGCAGCTGCATTCGTGTTTCCCAGCCGTTATGAAGGATTTGGCATTCCTCCGCTCGAAGCGATAGCGCACGGATGTCCGGTACTTGCATCCGCGATTCCGCCGTTGTGCGAAGTGCTCGGCGATGGTGCGCATTTTTTTGGACCTGATGATCCTGATAGTTTGGCGGCGTTGATGAGCCAAGCACTGGCGAACCCGCGCGAAATGCCCCTCGCGGCCCGCGGGCGATTGGATTTGTTCACTTGGTTGGCCAGCGCGGCCATCATGCATGGCGCTACGTTACACATGGCGGGAATCTAAACTATCATGCGGATACTGCACCTGAACGAACTCTACCCTCCGTTGGTGCTGGGTGGCGCCGAGCGATCGGTCGCAGCGTTGGCCGAGGCCCAAGCGCGTGCCGGACACGAGGTGTTTGTCGTTTGCACCACCCCAGGCGACTTTGTTGAGGAGATGCGCGAAGGCGTGACTGTGTTCCGTATGCCCCACTCTACTGCCTTCTGGAGCGAGGAGTGGCCAAAGCACAGCCGGTTGATGAGGTTGTGGCGCAAGGCAATGCTGCCGTTCAACAGCGGCCAGCGTACCCATTTCGGCAAGATCCTTCGGCAGGTGTTGCCCGATATCGTACACACGCATTCAATGAACGACGTTACCACCAGTGCGTGGTCCGAGGCGAAGCGCCAGGGATATCCACTCGTCCACACACTACGAAATTATGACCTGCTTTGCCCGAACGGCGCCATGTACCACGACGGAGCTGCCTGTGGACTGCGCTGTCAGTTGATCTCGATCCCAAAGCAAATTCAGCATCGGTGCATTGACGGGGTCGTTGGGATTAGCGACGAGGTACTGCAGCTTCATTTAGACTGCGGCCTGTTCTCCCATATGCCGACCGAACGGCGTCGCGTAATATGGAATAGCGCGCGTGTCGTCGGCGCCGATTCCGAATACAGAAAGCCGGTGCGCAGCGGTAAACTGTACGCCTTCGGTTTTTTGGGCCGTTTAACCAATGAGAAGGGCGTAGGCGTACTTATTGAAGCGGTACGGCACTTGCCCAAGGACGGCAGCTGGGAGTTGGTTATAGCGGGCCAAGGCCCAAGCAACGAAAATCCCTTTTCTCAAGCTGCTGCTGACTTGCCGGTCCGCTTCATCGGGCAAGTCGATCCGCTTGCACTGTTCGAACAGGTGGATGTCCTCGTCGCACCTGCAATCTGGCCGGAGCCATTCGGGCGAATCATCGTGGAGGCGTACAGCGTGGGAGTGCCTGTAATAGCTACTAAGATCGGTGGCATGCCAAGCCTCATCGTTGGCGATCATAGCAGATGGCTGGCACCACCAAACGACGCCGAGGCCCTTGGTATTCGCATGGCCCAACACTTGGCTGATGGACGTGCAGCCTTACCTACGCATCCCACCTTCGATTCCGTAGTTGCCGCAACCGAACCTGATACCATCGCCGATCTGTATATCGACTTCTACCATGATATGATCCGTCTTGGGAGGCGTCATTCATGACCGTCCCGGCCTCGGAATTTTTGCCGAATTATCATCATGCGCTGCATAAGGCATGGCTGCCGTATCTAGATGGCTGGCGTGGTATCTCAATCCTTGCCGTCTTGTTAGGCCACTTCGCAACGATCACGCCTATTAACACCGGCCGGCTTGGTGTCGAGCTATTCTTCTGCCTGTCAGGTCGGCTGATGGCGGGCATTCTCTTCGTCGAGCTATACCCATTGCCCGCGTTTTTGTGGCGACGCATCTCGCGAGTTTGGCCAGCGTTGTGGGTGTTCGTGATTGTCGTAGCTGGAGCCGCGTCGCTGATCTGGTCGCCTATCTCGATGGCGCATCTGCTCGGAGCGCTAACCTTTACCGAGAATTACGTCGGCATCTCAATGGGACATGTAAAGGTCTTTGATCATCTGTGGTCGCTCGCAGTGGAAGAATGGGCGTATTTGATTTTGGCGACCGTCGCGCTGGCATGCCGCTATAATAACATCTCGCCGGTGCCAATCCTTGCGACGGGGGCCATGCTATGCGGCGCGAACGGAATCATTCAGACTTTAGCAGGTGGTGATTACTGGCAGGTATACTGGCGCACCGACGTCAGGCTCACTTCAATTCTACTGCCGTGTATTGCTTTTATGCTGCTGCGTGGTCGCAAGGTGTGGCCCTGGTTGCCCATAGTCGCCGGAATTGCGGGCGTCCTCCTGAATTTCAATCGCGTGCCCGATCCGATCAAATACACGCTTGGCACGGTGTTATTGTCAGTGGCCATGGCAACGATTGACGTCGCGCCCGCTTGGGTGCGCGGCGTCCTATCGTGGAGGTGGCTACGCAAGATTGGGCTATGGTCATTCTCCCTGTACCTTTGGCAGCAGCCGTTCGTTGAGGCGACCTTCGCACCTGCGCCAGTGAGACTGGTAATTGCTGTGTTGATCGCCTTAGTCAGTTTTTACCTAGTCGAGAACCCGGCCCGCCGACTACTGAACCGCCGCGCCCTGCGCTCCCACCAAACAACGTACGGTAAATCCAGCGACGTCGTGGCATGAGGCTTTAATAATGCATATCTTAATGGTTTCGGCGCTGTTTCCAACTCCCGCAGTACCCAAGGCTTTTGGCGGAGCCGAGATAGTGGCGCGACGACTCGCCGACGCGCTGGTTGAGCGCGGTGCTAAGATCACAGTAGTGCGTACGAGTGAGCCGGGCACTGTGGTAACCGAGGAAGAGGCGGAGGGTATGCGAGTTATTAGCTTGCCAATACGCAACAGCTATTCACCGTTCGGAGCGGTGCGGGAGCATGGCACAGCCACTAAACTGCTGTGGCATGCGCGCGATGACTTTGGTACGTCTGCCGAGATGTACAAGTTGCTCGGGGAGGAAAAGCCAGATGTGGTTCACACACATAATATTGGTGCACTGTCAACCGGCGTATGGCGTGCCGCGCGGTTAGCAAGAGTCCCGTTGGTCCATACGTTGCATGACTATTATCTACTCTGCCCTCGCACGACGCGATTTCGCGACGGCGTGGTGTGCGTACGGCCATGCACCGATTGTCGCCTACTCACGTATAGGAGGAGGGCCAATGCGCATGCCGTTAGAGACGTGGTTGGAGTGAGCCGCGCAGTGCTTCAACCGCACATCGACCGCGGTCTTTTCGCGGCAGCTCGGCACCATGTCGTGCCCAACATCATCCAGCCAGAATTCTCCGCTTTGCCCCATCCTGTTAGTTCACCGGTTACGTTCGGCTTTCTTGGAAGGATCACCATAGAAAAGGGCGTCGAGCGTCTCGCAGAGGCGTTCGGCGCGATGAATAGCGATGCGCGTCTTGTCTTCGGCGGTCGCATTGATGACGCGATGAGGGGACGTCTGCTCGCCCAGGCTGGCGGAAAAGCTATCGACTTTCTTGGTTTCGTTTCTCCGACCGACTTCTTCCGCACTATCGATGTACTTGTGGTCCCTTCGATTTGGGACGATCCGCTACCAACTGTTATCCTTGAGGCTCAGACTGCGGGTGTTCCCGCGATCGGGAGTCGGCGGGGCGGCATCGGCGAGGCTATTGGTGGTGATGCTGCCGGCTGGACCTTTGATCCCGACGCTCCGGGCTCTTTGCGTGCCTTGCTTGACTGCATTGCTAACAATCCGGCTGCAATCCGTGCTCGTGCTGCGGCGACACACTCTGCGGCAGCTCGCTTTCGCGCTGAGGTAATCGCGGCGCAATATGGCGCGGTATACGAGGGGGCAGCAATAAGTGCGTAATTGCCTAGCGACGACCAAATGTCGGCGTTGACTTTCATCAGCCGCCGGACCGGGCGCTCGGGAACATCGAGCCCCATCTCCTTCAACGCTATCGTCATGCGAGGGCAGCGGTAGCTGCCAAGGCTCAGCTTGTACTGTGTAAGCGGGGCCTGACGGCCGCCTTGCGCGGTGCCCATTCGCCGGGATGATTGCCGCTCTTTGAGCGAGGTGGCGGGTGTCTGAGTAAGCATCCGGTGAGAACCGCGGATCAGGCGTAACCGCCCGATTGTTACCGCGGAATGAGGGTCTTTACATTTTCGATCAATTCGGGGTCTGCGACGAAATCCTCGAGGAACTGTTGCCAGCTTTCGGGCGTCCGGCGGGCACTTTTTAGCATGCTGGCGAGCTCGTCGACCCCGTCCGGGGTGAGCGCATCGATTGCGTCTTCTTCTCCGTTGCAAACGGAGATGATGGCGCCGTAGGAGAGGTTATCATCATTGCTGATGATCGCCTGGATCAGATCGGGGTGTTCGCCCAGCATTCGGGCGACATAATCGACGGTGAACACATGGGTGACGGTTGCCATCAGGCTGCCTTGTCAGCGAGCTTGGGCGGGGTCCAGTTCCAAGGCAGCAGTTCATCGATGCGGTTGATCTTGTGATCGTTGATGCGCTCCAGAATGTCGGTGAGGTAGGCCTGTGGGTTGTGCCCGTTCATCTTGGCAGTCTCGATGAGGGTCATGGCACGGGTCAGCGTCTCGGCTCCGCTGTCAGCTCCGGCAAACAGCCAGTTCTTGCGTCCGATACCGATGGGCCGGAGCGCGCGCTCGGCAGGGTTGTTGTCGATGGCAACCCGGCCGTCCTCGAGGAACAGGCAGAATGACGGCCAGCGCGAGAGTGCATAGCGGAATGCATTGGTGAGTTCGCCTTTGGCGGGCAACCTGGTCAGCTGTGCATCAGCCCAGACACGGAAGGCCTCGACCTTGGGCTTGCTTTGAGCCTGGCGGACGGCACGTCGCTCATCGGCGCTCTGGCCAGTGATATTGGCTTCGATATCGTAGAGCGCACCAATGCGGTCGAGCGCTTCGCGGGCGATCGGCGATTTGGTGCTGGTCCACAGGTCATGGAAATCCCGGCGCAGATGCGCCCAACATGCCGCTTCGTGCAGTTGGATACTGCCGTCGGCCTGAGGCTCATACAGCTTGGCATAGCCCTTGTAGGCATCCGCCTGGAGGATACCGGCTGTATGGCGCAAATGGCCGTGGACATGTTCCTGCTTCCAGTCGGCGGCGAACTTGTAGACGACACCGGGCGGCGCTCGTCCGGCCCATGGCCGCTGATCCAGAACATAGGCCCAGATCCGCCCCTTGCGCACGCCTTTGCCCAACTCGCCGCTGCTGCGGGCACTGAGTTTGCGATCCAGCACTTTGATGGGTGTATCATCGGCATGGAGCACATCACTGGACAGGACATGCGCCTCGATCCGCTCAACCAGCGGCTTGAGCAACTGCATGACGCGCCCGCACCAGTCGACGAGAGTGGTATCGGGGATATCGGCGCCCATACGGGCGAAGATCTCGTTGAGACGGTAGAGTGGGAGGTGATCGTCGAACTTGGAGACAAGGATATAGGCCAGCAGGGAAGCGGTGGCCATGCTGCCCGGGATCGGGCGGGTTGGCGCTGGGGTCTGCACCATCTTCTCACAGACCCGGCACGACTTTTTGACGCGTGCGATCTCGATAACCTTGAGGGTAGCGACGATCATGTCGAGCATCTCGCTGACGTCTTCGCCGACATGGCGCAGCTGCCCGCCGCAATCGGGGCAGGCGCTGCCGGGATCCATGACGCGGCGCTCGCGTGGCGTTTGCTCTGACACCCGTGGCCGGCGACGTGGCTTGCGCTCAGCATCGCTGTCATGAGCAGGGTTGGTCTCCTCCAGCGGGGGCGCAGGGCTGGCTTCGGCTTTGGCGATCAGCAGGTCTTCGAGCGCCAGTTCGAGTTGCTCGATCTCGCGGGCGACCTTCTCGGAGGTCTTGCCGAATGCCTGACGCTTGAGCTTGGCGATGCGCAGCTGGAGGGCCTGGATATGTTGCTCAAAGACCCGAACGGTGGCGGACAGGGCGCTGTTCCGGGCCTGCAACTCGGCCACCAATGCCTTCAAAACAGCAGGATCATCCGGCAATGAAGCGGCGGCAAGCGACATGGCTCTCTCTAGCAAGCAGGGCCCAAATATGCCAGACAAATCCACGCAAATCAGTCAGATAATCAGCCAACGCGGAGCGGCGGCGCACCCCATGAGGGGCGTCGCCAGTCAATGCCTTCCCACAACATGGCCAGCTGTGCCGCGGTCAGCCGGATGCTGGCATCGCCGCTGCTCGGCCAGGGAAATGCGCCGCGCTGGAGGATCTTGTAATAGAGGCAGAAACCCTGGCCATCCCAATATAGCAGCTTGAGCCGATCGCCCTTGCGCCCGCGAAAGGCGAAGATGGCGCCATTGGCCGGGTTCTGACGCAGCTTGTCCTGCACCATGACCGACAGACCGGTAATGCTCTTGCGCATATCGGTCACACCGCTGGCCAGATATACACGAACGCCCGTGCCCGGAGCGATCATACCGCCTCCAGCACGCGCACCAGGCGTGCCAGAACATGGTCAGGAACCGCCTCACGGCAGCGCAGATGGCGCCCGCTGCACAAAGAGACACTGATCTCAGCCGCGCCGCTGTGGCTGGCTGCGGGTACAGGCTCTTGCGAACCAAACATCTCAACAGGGACGAAATGGCCGCGCCCCTCGCCATCGAGGCGGCCCTTGGCCCGCAGCTCGCGCCGCCACTGATATAAATGCTGACGGGTCACATCATGGCGGCGGGCAACATCGCTCAACGTCCAACCGTTCGTGTTCACTTCCGACAGGATCGCCAGCTTCACCTCGTCCGGCCAGCGCCGCCGCCGCGCCGCGCCTAGAACCTCAATGCCGCCCAATGCCAACCTCCGTGTCATATGACGTCAATAACCACGTCAAGAAACACGTCGCTTAG
>TARA_R110000868_G_scaffold368864_1_pt1 | contig 10856 bp, 5 predicted proteins | sample TARA_R110000868 | Tara Oceans TARA_R110000868 (sample SAMEA4397489) | marine metagenome | biome: Polar Biome; feature: [SRF] surface water layer (ENVO:00010504); material: water (ENVO:00002006), including particulate matter (ENVO:01000060) such as... | depth 5 m | reverse complement strand
ATAAATGGGAAGCTTGAAACTGTAGTAATGGACGGAATATCAGCTGATCCAGATAATGAAGGATTTTTTATAGGAACTGCTAAAAATAAAAAAGGTGAGATAGTTCCTATAACTGTAGGGGGTACTGATGACCCAGATGATCAAGTTGCAAATATAACTCAAGATCAAATACAAAAACAATTAGGAAGTAGCATATCTAGGAATATAGCACGGTCGGGGGGCAAACCTCCTAGACAGTTAAGTGGGATACTGATGACTTTAGGAGGGCCTCCAAGTCTTAGTCAATCACCCAATACTCAAAATTCTGAGCAAGAAGCGGAACAAGTAATTGCTAGAACTGCTTTGTCCGGTAAAAAAGAAAACGCTGTAGTAGAGTTACTTGAAATGCAACTTGCACAAGATTTAAAAGATAATCCTAATATGTCTGCTGAAGAGCAAGACGCTTTAAATCGTAGATTTGTTGCTGCAACTCGCAATGTAAAGAGTGGCCTTATTTCTGAAACAAATATAGAGAAACTTGGGGCTTCTTATTATGGAGGAGACGTTAGTAAATTTACAGCATCTTTAAATAAAAAAGAACAAACGCTGCCTACTCGCGAAACTTATATTCCAGAAGTTATTTCTGAAAGAGATAAAGTAACAGGAAAGCCAATAAAGGCGCCTTCATCTGGGGGCACAAAGAGATATAGAAAAGCTGTAACAACATATCTTGAAGATTTTAAAGAATTTATAGATCTTGGTGGAGATCCTGAGCTATTTACCGGGCGTTTTAAAGAAAGTATTGAGATAGAAAGATCTGGTTTTACTCTAAAGTCTACGCGAAAAGACGCTAAAGAAGGGGGTAAGACGCTTTTATTAGAAAAAGTAATGGGGGCTATAGGTGATGATGCACAAAGTTTATTTGCTCTACAGGGTACCCTTGAGAAAGCAAGACGTAATTTAGTAGACTCAGAAGGTAAACCAGAAAATAGGACTAAATTTTCAGACGAGGAAATTACAGCTATTGTGGCTACAACTCTAGATGCTAAAAAAGCATCTGCTATTATTGGGGAAGATCTTGATGGAGTGTCCCCTACTGAATTTGTAGACTCTGCAAATAAACTAGGCCTTTTTTCTACAGAAGAAAATTTTGTAGCAGAAATGAGTGCTAAAGCCAAACAAGTAGCAACTGATAAAGGCCTTACAAACATACAAGATGTTGCCAGACTTAATGCTTGGGAAGCTTATACTATAGGTGTAGCTACTGCTCTAGCTTCTCCTGCTGCAGAGGGCAGTACTGACTTTAATAACATTATAGTAGGTATGATGAATATAGCAGCTGGCCGTCCTTTTGATGAAACGGCTGCTACTAAAGCTGTTATAGAGAACAAGGCTCAAACTAATCAAACAGCTGGAAGAACTGCAGAATTACAAGGGCGAAAAGATGCAGGTACAGCATTAAAAACTTTTAGGGAAACTCAAATGAACGTTGATACGGCGCTAGACAAACTTAGAATCCCTAGTTTTAGTGGGGGTTTAAATCCTCTTTCAGGTGACAAAAAAAGTTTTGAAACTAATTATTTTACTGCCGCTACTGTGTTAAATAATGCTATAGAACAATCGAAAGCTATTGTTGCTAATGCTTCAGATGGGGTTACAACTTTTGGCCCAAATCAACTTAAAGCGCTAGCTGGTCAGCAACAACGATTGATGGAACAAACTTTTAGATTTGGGTTGTATTCAGATACCGGAGGTAAGTTAGAAGGCCTTAGAGAGCTGTTTAAAGGCGGCAGAGTACCTAAGTCCTTATATAGTTATAAGAATATGAAACTATCGGGACGAAACGAAGAAACTGGAGCAATAACTGACGCTACTACTGTTAGGTGGAATAATCAAGCACAAGACCTAACTTATGGGCAGTTTAAAACAATGGTAGGTCCTGAGTTAGCTAGAAGTACTTTTAATTTCCTCGCTAATCTTAAAGACTATGATGCAGCGAAGACAAGAGAAATTAAACAAGCATTGTTGCTGCGTAATAACCAATTCGACGAGCCTGCTGAATAGGTGTATAAATAATGGCTGACCCTAAACCGCTTAATACAAAAGCCCCTAAGTCTAATAATGTAGAAGCAGGTATTAATTTATATAATAGGTTGTCTCCATATGAAGTAGCAGAGGGATTTGTTGAAGCTGGAATACCTATAGGTTCTAGCCCATACGAAATAGCAGAAGCTTTTTTTCCAAAAACTGATACCCCTATTCAGTTTGATGAAACTCCTCCTGATCCTAGTCTTGGAGATGCTTTTGTAGGGGGATATGAAAGTGGTGTATATGGTATTTCTTCTGATCTTAATTACCTTGGCGCTGCATTTGATAAGATACTTGGGGATGATTATTCCTTTGATAGAAACATAGAGCAAGCAAAAACCGATAGTGACGAAGCAGCATTTGCTACTAAAGACCTACAAAGTTTTGAAAAATTTCTTGAAGCACCTACTTGGGGGGGATTTGTATCTCAAGTATTTAAAGGGGTTGGACAAGTTAGCCCTTCTCTTATTGGCGCGCTAAGTGGTGGTTTGACGGGGGCAGTAGTTGGGGCGCTTGGGAAAGTTGCGGTAAACCAAGCAGGCAAAAAAGCAATTAAAGAAATACTAGAAGAACAAATAAAAAAACAATCTTTTGGCCCTCTTGATAAAGATGGTAGTGATTTACTAAATGCATCGTATGCAACTTTTAAAGCTGGTTTGGGTAGCGGTGCGGGAAAAGCAGCTAAACGTGGGGCACAAGCAGGAGCATTTGGATTTAGCTATCCAGTTTCAGCAGGTACGTCTTTTGCAGAATTTGATGATGCGGGTGTTGATTTAACAGCAACAAGGGCTTTCCAAGCTTTAGGTATAGGTGCTCCTATTGCAGCACTTGATGTTGCAGGACAAACGGCTATTGCGGGTATTATCGGCAGACTAGCGTTAAAAAAAGCAGCGCAGCCGGGGGCTTCACTAGGTTATAAACGCCTTGCTACTGATATAGCGGCTTCTTTTGGTAAGTCTGCAAGTGTTGAGGGGTTAACTGAAGTAGCCCAAGAGGGCATTAATGTAGCACAAAGATTTTCAGTAGATGATTCCTATACGGCAGAGCAAGCAAAATTACGTTTAGCAGAAGCGGCTTTTGTAGGTTTTTTTGGTGGCGGCGCATTTGGTGGAGCCGGTGGTGCAGCAGGATCTGTATTTAGTCAAGCTAGAGAAATGATTAGTGCAAAACGAGATGCCTCTTTAAATGCAGAAACTTCTACTGAAACGATTAATGCAGACGATAGTAATTTTGGCAATGCTACACCGGAAGCTCCTTCTACTATAGATGCTCAAATAGGCGCAGCAGTAGATCCAAAAGTAACAGTAAAAGAAGTAGCGTATATACCTGAGTCAAGTGTACAAGGATACCGCGATAATCCAGGGAATAGAGTAAGCAATGCATCTCTTACTAGAGCAAGAAACAATCCTAATAACCAAATAAAACTTAGGAAAGGTGGATTTCTTGGGTATATACCTACAAGAGGATTTGTAATTTCGGCTAACCGCAGTATCGTAAAAGAGCTTCAAGAGGCTAATACTGCTGACATAGCTGCTACTGGCGGCCAGCAAGATCTCTTTAGTGATCCTTTTGAAGAAGGTATTGCTACTTATCTTGGCTACACAGGGGGCAAACCAGATAATATTACACACAGTGTTCAAGTTAGAGACAAAGACGGAGAGGTTATATTTGATCAAGGAGTTGACGAATCTACTGAACTTGATGCGAGTGCCCGAGCTAGAGCAGAACAACTAGCTCAAGAGGTAGGTACCGTTGTAGAAGTTAATCCTATAGAACAAGTACTAGCTGAAAGAGCTTCAAAAGTAAGGCGTAATACAGAATTTTTTGACGACGAAGACCCTGGTAATTATAACGATGAGGGGTTTGATCCTGAAGGCAGTGATAATTTTAACTATGATGAGCCTGTAACTTTTGAAACTACTGCTACTGCTAGAGCTCAAGAACAAGAATTTGATGCGGAAAAGAAAAATGTGCCATCTGTGCGGCTAACAGTACCGCTGTCTAGAATTAATGAGGTTAGTCTAGATACAACACAACTAAATATAGACGAAGAAACTGGAGTTGTATCTTTAAATAAAGAAGCAGTTGAAGCCCTTAACGATACAACAAATTCTGGCTATCAAGCGGCTAGAGCAGCACAATCTGATTTACGAGTTTTACTAAGAGTAGGCAAAGCTGAAGTTACTACTTTGGTTGCTGCTCAAGAGTTTTCAGATGATTTTATAAAAACTCTTGATGAAGAATTCGATGATTTAAATCGTCTTGCTAGATCGCAGGAACCAAATCCAGTGACCATTGATAAGCAAGATAAATGGTATGGTATGTTATATGCAGCTAAGCAAACTAATATTAGTCAGAGAGAAAACCTCAAAGAAAAACTCGACAGCCGGATTGCTCTAACAGAAGAATTAAAAGAGCTAGGCCCTATAAAATCTAGAGATAGCTTTAATTCTTTAAACAAACCTGTAGACGGCAAAGTAGAACAAACTCTAGGAAACACTGAAGGTTATTCTATAGATAATTTTGCAAATAGAGAAAGGGATCCACGTAAGTATTTTCCAGCCGAAGGTATCGGCCCATTTAAGTTTGATGCTTTAGTAGAACTATTTGCAGGAGAAAGTAAAGTTCTACAGCGCTATAAAGACTATATGTCAGATTCCGTGTTGACTAAACTGTATGACCAAAAAGTAGCATATCCAGATTTAGATATTAGGCTGGAAGTATATAACACTCCAGCGGGCCCTAGATTTTTTATAACTACAGAAGTAGATGCCTTAAATCCAACTGTAATAACGTACAAAGATGGTGAGGTTACTTTAACCGGTACTACTAATTACATTTCTCATATGATTAAGAAAATGTTTAGGGGTAAAGATAGTACTGCAGCGAGTCGTGGAGCGAGGTTTGTTATAACGCAGACTTATACAGCGCCGGGTAAAGACCCTGTAGTTAGAACTAAATTAGTTCCTCTTTCATTGATTTCTAAATTAGGGCGTACTTTAGAAGTTAAACGCGGAGAATATTTAGTAGAAGATGTGACATCTGCGGGTACTTCAGAAGCTGCTTTACAGAAACTTGGAATTCTTGCTGGGTTTAACGGTATTATTGCGCACCTAGGGCAAGATGGTAATAGTACATATAGTATTTCAGTTCTTCCTAAAGCTAATGCAAAAATAGCAGATGCAGTACCTCTTACAGATGTAGTTACTATTGTAGGCAATAAAGTACGCGATAAAGTAACTGGAGTTACTTCTATTGATCCTATAGAAGACACTATATTATCTGGGGACACTACAATATCGTTTAACGATGTTATGGGTACAGTTCTACCTGCTCCTACTAGTGGAGATTTAGCTTCAAGATTATTAAACGATATTATTGAACTAGAATCTATTGGCAAATTTTCAACACTTGAAGGCGCAGTTTTACAAGCATTCTTGCTTAACAAATTTCAACAGTTATTTGAAAGTTATTACGAAAGTGGGGATCTCGTAAACCAAGGAGGCGTAGGATCAGGCGCAGAGTTTATTGTAGATTTAAAGCAGTTTCAAAACGACAAACTTATTCAACCAAAAGATGTCGAAACAGTAATAGAAGGTTTGCAAGACAAGCTAAAAGAAATTGAATTTCTTAGTGAAGTTACCTCTGGTAAAGAAGAGCTAAGTGTTCGGGCTGAAACACTAGATGAAAAACCAGCAGTTGCAGGAGTAGCAAAAAGAACTCGAATCAGGTCTATTTTAAACTTTAAGAAAACAGTAAATTCTTTTAAAAAGCTATATGCATTTAAAAAAACTCCTAAACACTATACTCCGTTTACAATTTCTAAGCAGATAGAAACAGGTAAAGTAGGAGATCTTTTTATTAAAGGAACTCCTATAGAAGTAATTAAAGAGTTTAAGGCTACTTTATTAAAAGAACTAACGGCGCTTAAAAAGTCTAAATCTGTTAAGGGGTTTGTTGCTACTCAGCTAGAAAACTCTAAGTTAAAAACAAGTATAATTATTGTTAAGAGTAGTACAGATGTCGTAACGTTATTACACGAGCTAGGCCATGTTGTTCTATCAGAACAAATAAATTTGTTGTTTGATACTAATAAAAAACTTACCCCTATAGGTCAACGTTTGTGGGCAGAGTACAAAAAAACAGCAGACTTATATGGTGATATATCTTTTGATAATTTTGCTGAATGGTATGCAGATCAAACAACAGCAGCTGTGGCAAAACGAGCTCAAAATGGAATTGATGCGTATTTTAAAAGAATTGTTCGACTACTTTCGCAAATATTTTCTAGGGCTAAACGGTATAAGCTTAATGAAACTTTTGAACAATATTTTGATGGGGTGCTTTCTTCTTATGGTAAAGGAGCGAAAAAAGCCAAAGCAAACAATAGTAGTAATTTTGAAACCGACGCTATAATAAGTGAAACTATAGATGAAGTTGCGGATACAGTTCCTAAAAAAGTAAGAAAGCAATTTACTCAAGAAGCGGCTAAGATTTTACAAGGCCGCCCTAATACTATTTTAAACAAATTTACAGAATACGCAGCAACTGTTACTACTTTTTATAGAAGTCTAGGGCCAGCAGGGGAACGCTTGGCTAATTTTTGGAGTAAAAAATCTCAATCAATTGGCTTACCAGGGTTTAATAATGAACGAGTAGTACAAAGAAATGTGCTTGTTCGCAAGCTAGAAAAAATTCTAGGGGCTACTGTAACTGAATGGACTAGCCAAGAAGTAATAGATGTTTTTAAAATAGCTGAAGATGACACAGTAGCTACTAAAGACTTAACAGGTAAGCCAAAACAAGTAAGGTTGTTTTTTGAGTCTTTGTATGACGAGTATATTACTGACCCTAAAACAAAAACACCCTGGTTTGAAATAGGAAGACTAGAAAATTATTTTCCTAGAAAACTTAACCTGACAGGTATAGCTGCTAACCCAGAATTATTTAAAAGCTTAGTGCTAGCAGTTGTAGCAGATGAATTTGCAAAACCTATAACAGATAAAAAAGTTATCGAGGCTACTGATAAGATAGTAACTAATATTCTTTCAGTCGCTTATCAAAACGAAGGTATAGATATACCAACTGCGGGAATAGGTACAGTTGCTATGTCAGCAGCATCGACTCGTACTTTAGCTAATTTAACTACTAAAACTATTAGAGAATTTGAAACGGCTAACGGCGTTGCTAACATTATATTAGAATCCCCAGAAGCTGCATTAGGGCCGTATTTATATAACGTTGTAAAAAAAGTAGAGTTTGAAAAAAGAGGGGGGTTAGAAAAATTAAATGCGTTAGTAGAAGAAATTCTTGACTATAACCACCCTGAACTTTCTGCTAAAAATTCAACTCCTACAGAAGTTATAGAAAATCAAAGACTAAGAAACCAACTAAAGTATAAATTAGAACGCTCTTTTGATGCTCAGTTAGGCCGTAATGCTATTGAAATTTCAGATGGGTTAAAAGTTTTTAATTCTGTTACAACTCTTTGGACGGCATTAACTACTTTAGCGCTTACTGTTTTCTCCTCTTTTACAGATTTTGGGGCTATTGTTACAAGGTCTAAAGAGTTTAAGAATTTTGCAGATTTAGTTCAGGATTTAAGGAATGGGGATAAAGAAGAATGGTCAACGCTTGCTAAAGACTTAGGAGTTGTTGTTACCGATGGTATTGGTACTGTATGGATGTCTCCTGGGGAATTAGATTGGCAACAGAAGTGGGCGAGTTCCGCGCTAGATAAATGGTTTAAAGTTACGCTTCTTACACAATATACAAATTTTATGCGAACCTTAGCTGTAGGTATGGGTAAACGATTTATAATTAATTCTGCAGCTGTATCTTCAGAAAGAAATACAAGATACCTTGCAGAAGTTGGTCTTACACCCGAAGAAGCTAATCAGTGGATAAAAGATACTGAAACTAATGGGGTTCCATCTTATGATACAGAAGTTGGTAAGAAAGTAGCTAATGCTATTCGACAGTTTGCGGATGAAGCTGTTATTAGACCTGACCCAGGCCAAAGACCTAACTTTGCAAATAGTCCTTATTTTCAAGTAGTCTTTTCTTTAAAAGCTTTTTTCTACTCTTATGGTCAGACTGTATTAGGCGGTATTGGCAGAGAGTTTAAAAATAGGTATAGAGAAGATGGCCATGCAAATGGCGGCGCCATGTTACTTTTATTAACTGCTGGGTTTATGCTTCCGTTAGCGATGATAGGATTAGAAACTAGAGAATGGGTTAAATACTTAGGGCAAGCAATACTGCCAGGGGTAGATGCAGGGGGCGATGTATTTATGTCAGATCACATGTCTACTATGGAATACATACCTGAAATGGTAGATAGAGCTGGGCTATTAGGGCCTTGGACTATACTTAAAAGTATATTCGATGGTATGAATAGAGGAGATAATCCTCTTGTTTCTCAAATTCCTTTTTTAGATATGCTAGACCAAACAATATTTGAAGGTAATATATATCGAGGAATACCTATTTTAAATAACTTAGGGATAAAGGGTAACGCAGGAGCAAATCTTAATGGCTGAGAAAGATTCTAGACTAGCACGTGCAAAGGTTAGTGGGTTTAATAAGCCTAAACGAACTCCTAGTCACCCTAAAAAAAGCCATATTGTTGTTGCTAAAGAAGGTGATAAGATAAAGACTATACGTTTTGGTGAACAGGGGGCTAGTACTGCCGGTAAACCAAAATCCGGAGAGTCAGATAAAATGAAAGCTAAACGTAAATCTTTTAAAGCACGACATGGGCGCAATATTGCTAAAGGCAAGATGAGTGCTGCATATTGGGCGGATAAGGTTAAATGGTAATTACGAGGTAAAGATATGGGTTACTCTACAACAATTAAGCTTGTCACTGGGGATAACCTGCCGCAGCTTACATTTACATTAAAAGATAGTAATACTGCAGCAGCTGGGCAAACGTTAGACCCAAATGATGCTACTACTTGGGCGCCTATTAATTTAACAGATTCAGCTGTTAAAGTACGAATTAGGCTAATAGGGGCTACAGCCCTACTAGCAACATTGACCGCTACTATTACTGCGGCTACTTCTGGGGTATGTACTATTATATTTCCTAATGGCACTCTTTCTACTGCCGGTATGTTTGAGGGGGAGATAGAGATTACTAATTCTTCTAGTCAAGTATTGACTGTGTATGATCTTGTAAAATTTAATGTAAGAAGTGATTTTGACTAATGTCTTCTAGTGTCCTTATAACTTCGGCTAATGCTGGTGCTGTTAATATTACTACGAGTGTTTCTGTACAATCTTTAGCCACTTATATAGATTTGCAAGCTCCAAATACTACAGGTACTTTTGCACAAGTATTAGCCACTTATACAGATTTACAAGCTACAGATATTAAGCTACTTAGCGCTATTCTTGATAAGTACTTTATTGATAGCTATGGGCTTTCCGACGCTGCAGCTATTGCTTTTGCCAAAGCGCTTCCAGATTTATTTACTATGGATGAAGCTGCTACTATTTCGTTTGCTAAAACGTTAGCAGACTCTCAGTCTATAGCTGAAACATTTACACGTATTGTAAGTTGGGTCAGAGCTTTTACAGATTCAACGTCATTATCTGATGCCCCTGCTATAGCCCTAGCAAAAGCAATTGCGGATAGTTATTCTTTATCAGATTCCCCGGCTTTAGTGTATGCTAAAGTCTTAGCTGATGCTTTTGGTCTAGACGACACAGTAACGGCTAAAGACACAGCAATGACTAAAACTAACGTTGCAACAGTATCAGATGCCCCTGCATTTGCAGTGACTAAAGCTTTTGGGCATTCCATTTCCATCAGTGAAAATTTTGTTTATACTGTTGGAAGAAATTCCCGTTTTAATAATGGGACTTTTAACTCTTTTACGCTTAATTCATAGGAGAAGGTAGCAATGGTAGATGATCTTTTTAACCTCAAAGGCCGCGTTTCTATTGAATTAAACGGGCAAATTGTACAAGAAATAGACAACCTTGTTGTCACAGCGGGTAAAGTGTTTGTAGCAAGTCGTATGAAAGACGCGTCTGCAACTGCAATGTCGCATATGGCAGTAGGTACTAATGCTACAGCTGCAGCAGCAGGTGATACCGCACTAGGTACAGAATCTGCGCGAGTAACTTTAACAAGTACTACCGCTTCAACTAATACAATTGTATATGTAGCTACTTTTCCAGCGGGTACAGGTACTGCGGCATTAACAGAAGCGGGCATTTTAAACGCTTCTTCTAGTGGAACATTACTATGTAGAACAGTTTTTACTACAATTAATAAAGGCTCTGCGGATGCTATGACTGTATCGTGGACAATAACGGTATCCTAGTTTAATGGGTATTAAATATAGTAATAATGCTAAAACTACATTAAGCGCTGGTATAAATGATAGTGTTACTAGTGCTGCGGTAGCTTCGGGGGCCGTGTTCCCCGCTCTTTCAGGGGGGGATTATTTCTACGCTACTATTGAAACCGGTAACGCCGCTACTAGAGAAATAGTTAAAGTAACTGCAAGAAGTGGTAATACTTTAACTATAGTAAGAGCGCAGGATAATACCTCTGCAGCAGCATTCAGTAGTGGGGATAATATTGAGTTGCGGGTAACTGCTGCTGTACTTGAAGACGCTACTGAACCTACTACAGGTATAACGGCGGGTACGGTTATAGCTAGTAAAGCTATCATTACTGACTCTAATAAAGATATTACAGGTGGTAGAAATATTACCATATCGGGTGCGTTAGATACAGCATCTCTTGAAACAGATGCATTGTCTATCGCTAG
>TARA_R110000868_G_scaffold51910_5_pt1 | contig 10858 bp, 9 predicted proteins | sample TARA_R110000868 | Tara Oceans TARA_R110000868 (sample SAMEA4397489) | marine metagenome | biome: Polar Biome; feature: [SRF] surface water layer (ENVO:00010504); material: water (ENVO:00002006), including particulate matter (ENVO:01000060) such as... | depth 5 m | reverse complement strand
CCGGCTGATCGGCGTTGACCGTCCGGGCTACGGGCTCAGCACCGCGTCGCCCTGGCGCAAGCTTGCCGACTGGCCGAAGGATATCGAAGTGCTGGCCGATCATCTGGGCCTCAAACGTTTCGGTGTCATCGGCGTGTCCGGCGGTGCGCCCTATGCCTCGTCGGTGGCGCATGGGCTCGGGTCGCGCGTCAATGCGCTGGCGCTCATCTGCGGCCTCGGGCCGCCGCATGTACCGGGCATGATGTTCGGCAGCAAACAAGGCCTCGCGCGTGCCTTGCGCATCACGCCTGCCCGCCTGACGCTCGCGGCGCTTGCGCGACAAATCATGTTGTCCGACCGCGCGCTCGGCCATATGCGTACTCTGCGCACGCGGCGCAATCCGCGTCCCGCCGCCGACATGGCGCTGCGTGAAGGCCCGATGATGGGTCTCATGGTGCAGAGCTGGCGCGAAGGCTTGAAGCGATCCTCGCTCGGCATCGCGGCGGACGCCCGCATCTATGGCGAACCATGGCATTTCGCACCCTCAGCCATCAAAGTACCAACCGGCATCTGGCATGGTCGTGCGGACGTGGTGGTACCCGTCAACATCGGTGAGTTTTACGCCGCCGAGATCAAAGGTGCGGTGTCGCATTTTCCCGCCGACGACGGGCACTTCTCCGTGGTGGTAAATTCCTACAAAGTGATCACCAAATTTCTCATCGCCGAGGCCAAGCGCAAGACCAATGCGTCCTGAAATTCTCTTTCCTCTTTTTGCGCCGCTGCGCACCCTGCCCGGCATCGGCCCGAAGCTCGAAACCTTAATGGGCAAACTCGTCGGACCGAAGGTGGTGGACCTGTGCTGGCATCTGCCGGTCGGGCTGATCGACCGGCGCAGACGTCCGCGCATTGCTGATATTCAGGATGGCGAGATCGTTACTATTGAAGTTCAGGTCGGGCTTCATATTGTGCCGCGTCAGAAGCGATTGCCTTACCGTGTGCATGTGCATGACGAGAGCGGTGAAATGCAGATCGTCTTTTTCAATCCGCATGGCGACTGGCTGGCCCGCGTGATGCCGGAAGGCGCGACGCGCATCCTCAGCGGCAAGGTCGAGTTCTATCAAGGTCAGCCGCAAATGACCCATCCCGATCACATCGTCGCGCCGGAAGAGATCGACACTTTGCCTTTGCTCGAAGCGGTCTATCCGCTGACCGCCGGTGTCACGCTGAAGCCGTTGCAAAAAGCAGCGAAGGCGGCAGTTGCGCTCGCGCCGGTGCTTGACGAATGGCAGGACGCGGCGTGGCTCAAAGCGCGCGGCTGGGGTGATTGGCAGAGTGCACTACACGCTGTTCATGCGCCAGAAAATGCGGCGAACCTTGATCCGCATGATGTATCGCGCGAACGATTGGCGTTTGATGAGTTACTCGCCAATCAACTGGCGCTTGGGATTGTGCGATTGAAAATGCGCAAGCTGCCAGGTCGTGTCATCAGCGGCGATGGGCATTTGCGGGCCAAGGTTGTAGCCTCCCTGCCCTTCGCGCTCACCGGCGCGCAAGAAACGGCACTTGCAGAGATCTACGCCGACATGGGTGCGAGCCATCGCATGTTGCGCCTGCTGCAAGGCGACGTCGGCAGCGGTAAAACGGTTGTCGCGTTGCTCGCCATGCTGAACGCGGTCGAGGCAGGCGCGCAAGCAGCCATGATGGCCCCGACCGAAATTCTGGCGCGACAGCATTTTGCTACGCTTGAACCTCTGTGCGCAGCAGCAGGTGTGCGGCTCGAATTGCTCACTGGCCGCGAAAAGGGGAAGCGCCGTGCGGACATTCTTGAGGCACTGGCAGACGGCTCAATCGACATACTCGTCGGCACGCATGCGCTCTTTCAAACTGAAGTCGCCTTCCGCGCTTTGGGCGTTGTCATTGTTGATGAACAGCATCGCTTCGGTGTCCATCAACGGCTGGCGTTGCAATCCAAAGGCGGCGTCGGCACCGACGTGCTGGTGATGACCGCCACGCCCATTCCGCGCACGCTGACGTTGACCGCCTATGGCGACATGGATGTATCGCGACTGCATGAAAAGCCTGCGGGGCGGCAACCGATTGACACACGCGCTCTGCCGCTGGAGCGGCTAGAAGGCGTGGTTGACTCGCTGCATCGTGCGCTGGCCGGTGGTGCGCAGGTCTATTGGGTCTGTCCGCTGGTTGAAGAATCCGACGTCATTGACGCGGCGGCGGCGGAAGACCGCTATGCCTATTTGCGAGAGATATTCGGTACGGCTGTTGGCCTTGTGCATGGACGCATGAAGGCGGCGGAAAAAGACGTGGCAATGGCACGCTTTGAAGACGGCGAAACGCGTATCCTCGTTGCAACCACAGTGATAGAAGTCGGCGTCAATGTACCGACCGCAACCGTCATGGTCATCGAACACGCCGAACGCTTCGGCCTTGCCCAGCTCCATCAGTTGCGCGGGCGTGTCGGGCGCGGCATGGACAAGTCTTCATGCCTCCTCCTCTATCAGACACCGCTGGGCGAAACGGCGACCGCGCGCATCAAGATCATGCGTGAGACGGAAGACGGGTTCCGTATTGCCGAGGAAGATTTACGCTTGCGCGGGGCCGGTGAATTGCTCGGCACACGCCAGAGCGGGTTGCCGGCTTTCCGTATGGCCGATCTCGCTGTCCATGCCGAATTACTGGCTACAGCTTACGACGATGCTCGCCTGATCCTGTCGCGCGACGCTGAGCTTGAAAGCCCGCGCGGTCAGGCGTTGCGCGTTCTGCTTTATCTCTTTGAATGCGATGAAGCGATCAGGAATCTGCGCTCGGGCTGACGGCAGGCGCTTTGACTGGTAGTTTCTTCGGCTCAACGAGGCCTGCCGAAATAATGAGCTTCGCGCCTTCTTCGATTGTCATATCGAGAATGCGCACATCTTCGCGCGGCACATAGAGCAGAAAGCCCGATGTGGGGTTCGGCGTCGTCGGCAGGAAAACGCTGACGAGATCGAGGCCGTAGGGCGTGCCGACCCTCGCCGTTGTTTGCGATGTGACGAAAACAATCGTGTAAATGCCTTTGCGCGGATATTCGATGAGTCCCACTTCGCGGAATGAGGTCGTCGATTGCGAAATTACGGTCTCGAAAATCTGCTTGATCGCACCATAAATGCTGCGCACCACAGGCATCCGATCCACGAGCCGTTCAGCAAAAGTAAGAATAGCGCGGCCAAAAAAATTGGCGGTGAAGGCGCCGAGCAAGGTCAGCAAAATGACCGCGATGATGAGGCCGAGACCCGGAATGTCGAAAGGCATCACGGCGTCGGGGCGGTAAGGGGCCGGAATGAGCGGCACAAACCATGTGTCCACCAGTTCGACGAACCAGCTTGTGATATAGACCGTGAGGCCGATGGGCGCGGCCACAACAAGTCCGGTAAAAAAATAATTCCTCAGACGCGCCATGAGCCCGATTTTTCGGGCAGGCAGGATCACCGTGGGGCCCGCACCGGCATTGCCGTCGGGGGTATTATCTTCCGTCATGTTGACCATTCTGTTGCTTTGGCATCGCCCGCTTACCCCTTAGCTCACTTGTAACACCCTTCGCAATGCGCTGTCATTTGACCAATGAACCGCGTTTGTCTGCCGCCTGACGCAGCGGCGACAAAGCCTTGCGACGACGGGCTTCCCAGAGGGGCTGAACCGCTCCATCATGTGACAAAAGCATGTCGCAAAAGAATGTCAGGGAGGGTCCGGAATGGCGGCCAAAGGATTTAAATTGCGCCTCGATCCGCAGGACGAGTACACGCACACACCCGATGCGGCGATCAATTATAACGAGAGCATGTATTTCAACATGTTCGACCCCGACCGCAAGACCGGCGGTTGGTTCCGCATCGGCAACCGTCCCAACGAAGGCTATGCGGAGATGACGGTCTGCCTCTATCTCTCCGACGGTCGCGTCGCCTTTATGTATGCCAAGCCAGCGATCACGCATAATAAGGAGATGAACGCCGGTGGCTTGAAAATCGAGGTCGTCGAGCCGTTCAAACGTCTGCGTGTGACATATGACGGCAAAGCCGTGGTGCTCACCAATCCTCTGGACATGGCCGAGCCGTCACGTGCCTTCCGTGACAATCCCGTTCTGCGCTGCAAAGTGGAACTCGATTACGAAGGTGTCTCCCCCATGTTTGGCGGCGAGACCGTGAAGGAAGACGGATCATCGCTCGACATTGACCCTGAAAAATCCTTCGCCAAGGCGCATTACGAACAGCACATGGCCGCCAAAGGGCGTTTCACGATTGGCGATGAAGTCTTCGAAGTATCGGGCTTCGGTCTCCGCGATAAGAGCTGGGGCCCGCGCTATTGGCAGGCGATCCATTGGTATCGCTGGCTCCCGCTCAACTTCGGCCGCGACTTCGGCATGATGCTGTCTATCGTGGCAGGTGAAAGCGGCGAGCCGCGTCAGGGCGGCATGGTGTTGAAGGATGGGAAGTATGATCTCATCAGGGAAGTCTCCATCGACAGCGACTGGGATGACAACTGGTATCAGACCGCCATGCGCGCGCACGTGGTGACGGAATCCGGTGCGGTCTATGACGTTGAGGGCAAGGTGTTGTCGCTGATCCCGCTTCGCAATCGCAGGAAGGCCGCTGATGGTTCGGAACTCAACACGCGGATCACCGAAGGCATGACTGAGTATCGTTGCAACGGCATGGTCGGCTACGGGTTATCCGAATATCTCGACCAGATCGTTGACGGCAAACCCGTCAGTGTAGGGCGCTGATATGAAGGGGAGCGAAAATCCGATTGCGGCACCGCTTGCAAGTGCTGTCATGCGGCACATTGCGGGGGTTACAGGCATTGAAAATCTGAAACGTCTGTCCGGCGGGGCGAGCCAGGAAACATGGTCTTTCGATGCCACACGCGACGGCGCTTCGATCCCGTTGATCCTGCGCCGTGCGCCGGGCGGAGACCGCGCGGCGAGTGCCACGGCAGCGGGACTTGAAACAGAAGCCGCGCTCATCAATCTGGCTGGCGAGGTCGGTGTGCCCATTCCGCCGGTGCGCCTTGTGTTGCAAATGTCGGACGACGTGGGACGTGGTTTCATCATGGATCGCGTCGAAGGCGAGACGATTGCGCGTAAGATTTTGCGTGATGATGAGTTTGCACAAGCACGTCCCATGCTCGCGCGTCAATGCGGCGAAATTCTTGCCAGACTTCATTCTGTGGATATGGCGAAACTACCACCGCTCCGCACCTCCACTGCACGCGACGAGATCGAGCAATATCACCAGACCTACAAGACTCACAATCACCCGCATCCCGTCTTCGACCTCGCCTTCCGCTGGTTGCGCGACAACACGCCCGAAGCCGCATCAAAAATATCATTGGTGCATGGAGACTTCCGCCACGGCAATCTAATGATCGGCGCGGATGGCGTGCGCGCTGTACTCGATTGGGAACTCGCCCATATCGGCGACCCGATGGAAGACCTCGCCTGGATCTGTGTCAATTCATGGCGCTTCGGTAATATCGACAATCCCGTCGGCGGCTTCGGTCAGCGCGAGGACATGTTTGCGGGTTATGAAGCGGCAGGCGGCGGCAGGGTCGATCCTGAGCGTGTCAAATTCTGGGAAGTGCTCGGCACGCTCAAATGGGGCGTGATGTGCACGACGATGGTCATGGCGTTCAAAGCGGGCGACAGGTCTGTGGAGCGCGCGACCATCGGGCGGCGTTCGTCGGAAACAGAAGTTGATCTCCTGCGCTTGCTCGCGCCGCGAAAGAAAGGCTGACACGATGCAAGACCAACCCACAGCCATTGAACTTGTCGACATCGTCGCGGAATTCATTCGTGTCCATGCCATACCGCAGATGACTGGACATGCCGCTTTTCACGCGCTTGTCGCCGCCAATGCGCTTGATATCGTTAAACGCGAACTGGCCATTGCGCCGCAGGCGAGCCGCGAGGAAGCCGCGCGTCTGACGAAACTCCTCGGTCGCGAAGCCCCGCTTGAAGAAATGAACCGTGACCTCTGTGCGCGCATTGAAGCAGGTGAATTAACACTCGACACACCGGGACTGGCAGATCATCTCTGGGCCATCACCATGACCAAGCTCGCCATCGACCAGCCGAAGTACTCAGGCTATGTCCGCGCGCTTGAAGAGGAAGGTTCCCGCTGATGGCAAAGCTCGTCACTCTTGAAATCAAAAATGCTGTCGCCATTGTGACGTTCAACAACCCGCCCCGTGGTTACATGAATGCGACGCAGGTGGAGGAGCTTGGTGTCATCGTCGATCAGATTGAGATGGATGATGCCGTTCGGGTTGTCGTATTTACAGGCGGCGTGCCCGGCGTTTTTGTCCGGCACTATGATGTGGCTGAAATCGTGGCCGTCGCCGATTTCATTAAAGGAAGCAACCGGACGGAAGACCAGCTAATGGCGGCGGGCGAACGCGGCAATGCGATTTCTGCGGTCTTCGACAAGGTGGACCGGATGCCGAAGCCGACCATTGCCGCGATCAACGGCTTTGTGCAAGGCGGCGGCTTCGAGTTCGCGCTGTGCTGCGACATCCGCATTGCCGAAGCCGGCGACTACCGGATCGGATTGCCGGAAACAAATATCGGCATTTTTCCCGGTGCAGGTGGCACCGAGCGTTTGCCGCGTGTGATCGGTGAGGCCAAAGCACTGGAGCTTATTTTGCGCGGGCGCACCGTCGGCCCCGCCGAAGCCCTGAGCATCGGAATGGTGCATGAGGTAACGTCAGGCCCAGCCATCTCCCGTGCACTCGAAATCGCCGCCGAGATGGCTGCCATGCCCGCGCGCGGAATGGCCGAGGCGAAGGCACTCGTAAAACGTACGGCGGAGAAAACGCTGGACGACGCCTGCGGCCACGCCCGGGGCCGGTTCAGTGTGCTGATTGCTGGCGACAGCAGCGCGGGCGCCGCCATGCAGGCCTTTCTTGATGGTGGAGAAGACATCAACAAACGTTGATAACTGAAATGGTTATTTTGACCTTCTGGTAAGTATTCGCAATTAGCTTTGGCAATCGGGGGATAGCGGCTCGGTGCCTTTTGCTTGTTGGAGTCAGTTGTGTCTTACCGCATCATCGACCTGTCGGACGTACCGAAAAACCATCCGGTTTCGCTATTTTCAGATTTCTGGTTTGAAAACAAGTCATCGGACTTCGTGCCGTTGCGCGCCAAAATTGACCCAATGAAAATTCCGGCCATCCTGCCCTGGATTTTATTGCTTGAACTGGTCGATGTCGAAGGTGTGAAAAAATATCGCTACCGGCTGACAGGCACAGGTTGCCGGACTATTTTCAATATGGATTACACCGGAAAATTCCTCGGCGACGGATTGACGCCGGAAGGAGCCGAAGCCCGCCTGCGCGAATTTCAAGACGTGGGCCGTCTCGGGCAACCTATATATTCAGCGAGCCATTTGCCGATTGCCGAACGCGAATTCATCAAAGTCTATCGCGGGGTCTTTCCCGTGAGCCTGTCGGGCACACAGGTCGATCAGATATTCGTTATCATTGCGCAGGAGGATATGGTTCTCCATCTGCCGAAGCCGCATTCGTCGCCCGCCCTTGCGCAATCCGGCCTGAATATTGTTTGAGCCGCTGCCGGTAAACCGACAGCATTTCGTCGGCTGAAACTGCCTTCACATCCAGAAACGGATCAACAGGTCCCTCAATGAGCGCCGCAGCGACGGATGCGTTTACGCGGCGCGCGTAATGTGTGCCGTCATAGGTGTTCGCGGGATCGAGCGTTGCGGGCGACGGAATGCTGGCGTCGATGTAACGGTCAAAGACCGCTGACACATCATGGATCGCGCCCACATAGCTTTCGAGCCAATGGATGCTTTCATAATCCGCGATAGCCCATGCCGAAATCGGTTGTGTGTACCCTACGAATTTTGCACCGGGAAACAGATTGCGCAATTCGCGATATTTCTCCATCGGTTCGCGATTATCGAAAGGACCGGCGTGAACATCACGGATCGGAATCTTCGGATCGTAAGCGCTTGTGACCGCAACAACGCTTTGAAAGTTGCGATCATAGACGCGATCAATGGGAGACGTACCGAAGAGTGTGCGCCACGACATGCCCAGCACATCAAGCGAGAGATATTTGATATAGGGCGATGTCGCGTTACCGCTTTCTTTGATGAAATCCGGCACATTACGCGGCGCTTTGCGCGCACGGAAATCACCCGCGCTGATACCGACAATGACGAGACGCGGTGAAAAGCCCCTGCCCTTGAGCCATTTGGCATAGTCGACAAATTCACCGATGGCCCCCGCCGAGATGGCGAAGTTGAAGCAATGATAACCTTCGATGTCGCCCTCGGGCAGCAGCGTCACGCGGCTGTCGCCAAAGATCACGCAATCATAGTCACTCTCATGTCCGGCAATGAGATTGGCTTTGGACAGACGCTCGTTGAAAGCAAAGTTGACGGGCGTAATGCGATTGCCGGAGAAGTACCAGAGCGGATCGACCGCTGCGTTGAAGGTCAGCACGGCGAGACAACACAGGGCAGCGGTCAAGCCCATCGTGATGAGATAGCGCATGGCGGATTGGGTGAGAGGCGTGCGCATGATTGTATCCGCTCAGAACTGAAAGTAGAGAAATTCGCTGACACGCTGCAAACTTAACAGCGAGATCGCGGTGGCAACGCCTAGAACCACAGCCTGCATGGGTGCCGGTCGCCATGCAAGAACACGCCGCCATGCTTCTGCCGATACCGGCAATAGCAGCGGATCGGTTTTGAGATCGCGTGCCGAGAAATCAAACGCCGGCCGTATCCGTGCCAGCCATTGTTGTGTGTTGGGCACGAGCCAGAGAACACCGACCCATAGCACGAGCCAACCAATGTCGCGCAACAACGCCACACCGGAAACTTCGGGTGTCCATGCGATGAGGCCAGCGTAGATTGTAAGCGCCGCGTCCGTGCTTGGCGCACGGAAGAACACCCAAGCGAGCGCCACACAAAGAAGTGTGAAGGCCCGCGCAATGCCGCGTGACCACCAACTGTTGATAGGTTTTTTCCTAACTGCACGCCAGCCGTGGTTCACGATCAGCATAGTGCCGTGCATGGCGCCCCAGAACACAAAGGTCCATGCCGCCCCGTGCCAGAGACCGCCGATGGCCATTGTGAGAAACAGGTTGAGATAGCGTCGTGCCGTTCCTTTGCGGTTGCCGCCGAGCGAGATATAGAGATAGTCGCGCAAGAAACGCGAGAGCGTCATGTGCCAGCGCCGCCAGAAATCGATGATGCTGGTCGCCTGATAAGGCGAATGAAAATTGAGTGGCAATTTGATGCCGAAGATGCGCGATGCGCCGATGGCCATGTCGCAATAGCCCGAAAAATCGAAATAGAGCTGGAGCGTATAGGCGAACATGCCTTCCCACGCTCGCAGAAACGAAACCTCATGCCCTGCCCCGGCTTGCGCAAAAACGGATGAGGCCAGTGGCGCAAAATTGTCGGCGAGCACGACTTTCTTGAAGAGGCCGATGGCGAAGATGGTGAGGCCGATCACAAGGTTCATGCGATCGAAGCGGAAGCTGCGTTCCTTTTTCGTCTGCGAGAAGATTTCGTGGTGATGGACAATGGGTCCCGCAATGAGCTGGGGGAAGAACATCACGAAGAAGCAATACTCGAGGAAACTATGCGGCTCGACATGGCCGCGCCCTGCGTCAACGAGATAGGCAACTTTCTGGAACGTGAAAAAGGATATGGCGAGCGGCAATACGATGTGGTGCAGGTTCCAGTCTGTGCCGGCCACCGCATTGGTCGTGCTGATCAGGAAGTCTGTGTATTTGAAATAGGCCAGCGCGCCGAGATCGACACAGACACCGAAGGTGACGAGGATGTTTTTCCAGCCGCCGCCAGGCTTCGTGCGTTCGTTGAGGATCACGCGGGCGAGCAGGAAGTTGAAACAGGCAAGTCCGATCAGCAGCGGCAGATAGGCAGGGTTCCACCAGCCGTAAAAGAACAGCGAGGCCAGCACGAGAAAACCGAGGCTCGCCTCGCGGCCAAGCTGCGCGCGCACCACAAAGCAGATGAGCGCCGTCAGTGGCAGGAAGGCAAACAGAAAGACCGGAGAATTGAACAGCATGCGGGCGTCCATAAAAAAGGCCGGGATTGCTCCCGGCCCTTTAGATTTACCTGATTGTCGACTGAATCGCCAATGGCCTTCCTAGGCCCCGAGCGCTCCGATGATTGTGACGGAGCAGACGTTTTGCGAGGGTGAGCCGCCCAGATTATGGGTCAGACCGATGCGCGGGTCTTTGAGCTGGCGGGCCCCTGCGCGTCCGAGGATTTGCAGGTACATTTCATAGGCCATGCGCAGACCGGACGCGCCGATGGGATGGCCGAAGCATTTGAGCCCACCGTCGATCTGGCACGGCACTTTGCCGTCAGCGTCGTAGAAGCCGTCCATCACGTCTTTGACAGCCTGTCCTTCGGGTGAAATGAACAGATCTTCCATCGTCACAAGTTCGGTGATGGAGAAGCAATCATGCACTTCCATCATGCTGACTTCGTTGCGTGGGTTCTGAATGCCGGCTTCGAGATAGGCTTTCTTCGCGGCGATGCGCGCCGTGTGGAAATAGCTACCGTCCCATGAATTGTGCTGGCTTTCGAGGCCGTTGGAGACGGACAACTGCATCGCCTTGACCGTGACGATATTGTGCTTGCCGAGCGCCTTGGCGATCTCGGGCGTGGTGACGATAGCCGCCGCCGCGCCGTCCGACACGCCGCAGCAATCGAACAGACCGAGCGGTTCGGCGATCATCGGCGCATTCATCACCTGTTCTTCGGTGATGGCTTTTTGCAGATGGGCCTTGGGGTTAAGTGCGCCATTGGCGTGGCTTTTCACCGAG
>TARA_R110000868_G_scaffold91897_1_pt1 | contig 10859 bp, 13 predicted proteins | sample TARA_R110000868 | Tara Oceans TARA_R110000868 (sample SAMEA4397489) | marine metagenome | biome: Polar Biome; feature: [SRF] surface water layer (ENVO:00010504); material: water (ENVO:00002006), including particulate matter (ENVO:01000060) such as... | depth 5 m | reverse complement strand
GATGTTGCTATGAAGAATGGTTCCAAAGCTGGATCTTCAATAATTGTGTCTGTGTCTCTTAGTGTTTTTGGATCTCGTAACATTTTTTATTGTGTTTAGTTTAAAATTAAATCTTTTAACGCCTGCTCATCTAACCTACCTGATGCTTGTTTGGTAGTTCCGTCTTGTTTAAGAACTACAGTATGAGGAATACCTCGTACTTTGTATTCTCCTGATAAGTTTTGAGGATCTTCTTCAATATTAACTTCTAGGAATTGAATGTCCTCTTGAAGTTGTTGTTTTACTTTTTCAAATGTTGGTCCGTACATTTTGCATGGGCCACACCAATCAGCGAAGAACTTAATTACCTTTGTTGCCATATGCTCCTTTTGATTTGTAGTGATCTGCTTTAGAAAACTTAGTTGATGATTGTTCCTTAACTACTTTAGGTTGGTTTAGTGTTGGTAACCAAGCCATCAGTTGTTCGTAGTTACTTTTTGCTGAATTTTTTGACATAGATTTTATTGTTTGATTATTATATAATATACTAAATTTGTTCCAGATATCCAAATTTTATTTGGTTATTTACTCTGTTTTCCATTGTAATAAAGTCGTGAGTCTTTTCTAGGTACTTAAACTGCTCCAGTTGAAATGCTTTAGAATCGTTTATGCACGTCTCTTCCCACTTATCTGTTAGCTTATATATCTTTCCCTTAAACTTAAAACTAAACTCTTCCATTACTCCTCTACTACCTCAGCTCTATTTGAATCAACTGCAATTTCGTGAAACACTACTCGTCCTTCCTCAATTGCCTTCTTAATGTTCCTTTGTTTACCTGATAACATTGAAACGCCACTCTTGACTTCTATAAAATGGACTGTACATTTTTTTACACTTTCTGTGTCTGTAAATCCTATGTAATCGATTGGCATTCCAATAAATACTACATCTTCCGGTGGTAATGGAAACTTAGACATGAATGGGACAAAGTGTTCGATACTTTTGCCCCAGTTCACTGCTGATGATCTAAATTTAGAATCTTTTCTAGCTTTTTTGATTTCTTCGATTAGGTCTAGTTCTTTCTCAACTATCACCTGTTCCAATCTTTTGACTTCTTGTTTAGCTATGTGCATTAGGTAACCTAATGTTCCAACTACAAGTAAACTAAGTACGATTACGTATATCATGTTTTTTAATTTTATCCATCGCAGGATAAACAATCTTCAGAAGTTCTACTTCCTATGTCTCCCCTGATAACAGAATCGGTTCGTAAATAATATAACGTCTTTAATCCTAATTTCCAAGCGGTCTGGTGAACAAGGTTAATGAACTTTGGACTATCTCCTGGATCGAATGCTAAGTTTAGCGATTGAGCCTGGTCAACGTACTTCTGTCTTACTGAAGCCTGTTCAACTAATCCTAATTGGTTAATCTCTGCAAATGTTAAAAATACTTCTTTATCATCAACTGGCATGATCTCTTCAGGTAAGTTTGCAATTGATCCTCTATCTTGTAGGATTTGTTTCCAAACTTCTTCTGAGTTGTGTCCTTTTTCATCTAGGTATCTTTCCAATACTGGATTCTTTCTAATGAAAGTTCCTTTAGATGAATTGAAAGTATATACGTTAGCTGGAATTGGTTCAATACCTGCTGACACTCCTCCTGAGATTGTTGAATTGGAAACTGTAGGTGCAATTGCAATGAGGTGTGTGTTTCTCATTCCTGTTCCTTTACACCAGATTGGTTCTCCATATTCCTCAGCTAACTTTCTAGAAGCTGCCTCAGCTTGTGATTTAATTTGTGAAAATATTCTATTTGTCCAAGAAGTTGATGCAACTGAGTTGAAAGGTAATCCTTTTTCTTGTAAGAATGAATGCCATCCTAAAACTCCTAATCCTAATGCTCTTCCTTTCTTAGCAGAACGATGTGCTCTGATTAACGAATCTTTTCCATTTGTCTTAACTAAGAACTCTTCTAATACACCATCCAAGAAATAGATAGCTGTTTCAACTAGATCAGTATCTTTCCACTCATCGTACTTTGTTAAGTTCAAAGAAGATAGACAACAAACAAAGGAATGCTCCTCATCAGTATGCAATGCAATCTCTGAACAGATGTTTGTCATTGTTACATCTAAGTTGTTCTTAACGTAAGCTGGTGGATTCTGATTGTTGACGTTATCCTTAAACATTAAATAAGGTTCTCCTGTCTCGACTCTTGACTTGAGAATTTCAACCCATAGTTCCATTGCCTCTGGATCTCTGTGTTCCAATCTTTGCATGAACTTATCATCAATAGAAACACATTGGTGTAAGTTTAGACACTGACGGTTTGGATCTCCTTTAGGTCTTCTAATTTGTAAAAACTCTTTAATGTCTAAGTGGTTGATGTCTAGGTTGACTGAAGCTGCTCCTCTACGTACTGAGCCTTGATTGGTTGCAATAATTGTTGAGTCATAAATCTTAGCCCATGGAATGATACCTTCAGACTGTCCTGATTCTCCAGTTCCAATTTTTTTACCTCTTCCTCTAACTCTATTCAATCCAATTCCTACTCCACCACCCAATGATGTTAATCTCATTAACTCTGCATTGGTTAAACCAATACCTCTGATTGAATCAGGAGTATCAATACCAAAACATGAAATAGGTAATCCTTTATCTGTTCCTGTGTTTGAAAGTACAGGTGAAGCTAGGTTCAACCAACCCTTCCACATATACTTAAAAAACTTATTTGCTAGCTCTGGACGATCTAGTCTTTTAGCTACTGCGTCAGCAACTCTTCTGTAAGCTTTCTTTGGATTCTCATCAGGTAACAAATACCCTTTTGAAATCGTTGCCAAAGATACTTCATTCATCCACTCTGGATAATCCACTCCGGATTTCCAGTTACTGTAATCTACTCCCATGTTTTTTGTTTAAAATACGTTATCCCAATCCATATGACCTTTCGAATAGTTTGTTACTCTAGAAGCAAAGAAGTCTGTGTGTTGCTTTCCTGCTACTACGGCATCAAACCATAACATTTGTTTTAGAGCTCCTTTATCAATTTGCTCTGATGGGATTAGAGGTTTTAATCCTAAGTCACCCATTTTAGTATTAACTCTGTGTTTGATAAAGTTTTTAAGATCGTCTTTAGATAAGTTTTCTAAATCTCCCATCTCAAAGATTTTATCAATAAAGTTAAACTCTAATTGAAGAGCTAGGTTGGCTGCATCTTCAATGTCTTTAATTAACCCTTCAGTTTTCAGTTCTGGATATTCTTTCATCAATTGTCTGAATAACCAACATCCTGCTTCTGAGTGAAGTGATTCATCTCTCACTGACCATTCTACAATTTGACCTACTCCTTTTAATTTGTTTCTCATTTTAAAAGAAAGTAGCACTGCAAATGATGAGAATAGATTCACTCCTTCAGTAAATGCTGAAAAGATTGCTAGCGATCTAGCTACTTCATGCCAGTCTGTTTCTCCTGCATTTCCATCACGAACATCCATTAGAGATTGGATTTTAGCTGCAGTTGATTCATCTTCTAGGAATTCTGCAAAGTTATCCAATCCTAATTGCTCATTCAATAATGAATATGCTTCAGCATGAATTGTTTCGAAGGCACCAAAGGTGGTAGCCATCATAATAATTTCTGGTTTTCTAAACCATTTTGTGACAAGGGATGTCCAGTAATCATTCACAACCGTTTCTGTTTGTGCAAATCCTTTTAGGATTCCACCTATAACATTTTTCTCGTGATCTTTTAAATTTGAGTTCCAATCTGATACGTCTTGTGACATTGGAACTTCTGTATGTAACCAGTGAGCTTGATGTTGCTTTAACCAATAATCTTGTGCTGTTGGGTATTCAAAGGGCTTGTAAACTATGCGTTCGTCTTTTAGACTCATGTTGTTTTTTTATTATTTGTTAAAAGTTTTAGCTGTAGAAATAAATAGGGTTAGAAAGGAGATTTGTTTTCCATCTCAAAGAACTTATTTGCTATTTCTTTATAGTTTCCTGTTGGCTTATCTGATGAGCTGTCTAGCATCATACTACCTAGAATTTCAATGTGTCCGTTGTTAGTATCTACCTTAGCATCCCAAGTCATTCCATCCATTCCGTATCTGTTTTTCATAACGTGAATACGTCCTGTACCTAAAACTTTATCCTCTTTTACCCTAGACAAAGATAAACAAATATCTGCTACCATCATCTTGTCATAAGAACCTGCTGCCTTATCTCCTTCGATAACTTGATCCTTGGCACCCATTCTATTAACTTGAGATGGAGTTAGGATTGGAATCTGCAACTCTTTGGCTAATCCTTTCGTTGCAATAAACACATCATCTATTTCATCTTTACGTTCTGAGAATCTAGATTTGGATGGTGGCTTTAAGTAGTCAACGTAATCAATAATTACTAGATCAGGTTTGTGGTCCATATCAATACACTTTTGGATGTGTGCTTTGATTGTACTTACTGAAGCTCCTTTAGGTGGGTACTCTTTTACAATTAACTTTCCTTTTAGTTTATTTACAATTTTCTCAACATCAGCTCTGTGTTTGTTTACTTCTTCGATTGGAAAACCTGTGAAGTAACAGTCAAATCTTTTTCCTACATAATCCTCTCCTAACTCTAATGTGTAGAAGTTTACATTGTAACCTAACTGCACTGCATGTCCTGCTGCTGCAACCATTGTCCAGGATTTTCCTCCTCCTGGATTACCAAACATGATTGCTAGATCACCAGGTCCCCAACCTCCACCAATAGTTGTGTTAAGTATTGGCCAAGGTGTAGGAATTACTGGTCGGTAATCTTGTCTGTATCGTGATTCAATATCTTTGTTATAATCGTGACCAATACTTTTATCCATTCCTGCTCTCATAGCTCTTTCAATCAATCCTCTGATTCCATCAAAGTCCCCTTGATTCAAAAGGTCTGCTGAGTTTAGTAATGCTGTTTTAAGTTCTTGGTTCTTAGCAAAAGTTGTAAACTCTTCCTGTACGTATGCTAAATCTTCTTGAGTTGATTCATAGCATCCACGTAGTTCAGATTTAACTGCTGTTTGTAGAATATCATTTTCTACTTTTTGCAATTCTACTTTTAAGATGTCCATTGTAATTGTAGTGTGGTACTTATCAAAGTACTTAACGATAGTCTCAACTATCCACTTGTGTGCATCGGAATCAAAGTATTCTGATCGTAGTAAGTCTCTTGTGTTTAGTACGAACTTCTTATCGGTAAGAAGTGCTCCTAAAACCTTTAACTGAAATCCTTTTCCGTACTGGCTTAATTTTGCTAGGCTTGTCATATAACTAATTTGTTTAAAACTTATTTTTGGTATGTCGAAAGTGGTCTGAATGTTTCAAGCCAACCTTCAACGTTTTTGTTTAGAGCTTCGATCTGATCTGACTCTAACATGCTTAGGAATGCTACTACCTGTAGTGGTGATATTGGTTCCTTTATTCTTTCTAATATATGTAAAATTTCTTCATCAGACAACCTTGGTTCGAGTAAATTCATCATTTCATGATTTAATTTTACCTTATCCCAATCGTACAGTATATGCGCAAAGATCTTTTTTGTTTGTAACTTTTCTTCACAAATTTGCTTAATACTGTCTAAAGTAAATGATGGATCACTTATAATTGCTGGAAACTCTTTCAGAAGTGTTTTAGGACCTAGTCCTTTAATCCCTGATAGGTTATCCGAATCATCTCCTAGCAATGCTTTCATCACTAAGTAGTTCTCAGGTAACATTCCCATTTCCTCTTGCACTTCTTTCTTTCCGTACATCTTTTTCTTGATAGGAGAGTAAACTTCTATGTTATCACTCACTATCTGTAAAAAGTCTTTGTCTGACGAAACTATTGTTGCTTTGTTTCCTTTAGAGGCAAACCCTTGAGCAAGATACGAAATAATATCGTCGGCTTCAACTTTATCAATAGAAATTAATGTAACTGGGAGACATTGTAGGTATTCAACCAATCTATGCATTTGCATTGTCATGGAAGCATACTCATCAGCTTTATCATCGAACAGTTCCCAATTTGTGATCCTACTTACGTTTCTATTTGCTTTGTAATCTGGATTCATGCTCTTTCTGTTGATTGTTGAGCCTGCTCCATCGAATACACAAATAACTCTAGTGGGATCGATTGTCCTAGTTAGGAAACCCATTGACCTTAAGAAACCAACAAGGCCACCTGTGTGGTGACCTTGAGGATTCATTGACTGTAGCATTGCAAAAGACCTTATAAAGGTATTCATGCTATCTACAATTAAAACATGGTCGTTGAGTTTTCTGTCTGGTTTTTGTTCGATTTTATTTAGTATGTCTAAATAATTAGTCATCGCTTAGTCCAATATCTCTAATATCCTCTCCTACTTCAGCTTCAACAGCTATTTCGAAATCCATTGATCCTAGAATGTCTGACCAGCTACCTTTGTACTGATCCTTGTAGCTGTCAATTGCTTTCTTCTCATCTTCGATGAAACCGTGTTGTGTCATTACAATTGCTCCTCTGGATTGAATACCGTTGATGTGATTCTTTTCAACTTGTACTTTGGTCTTCTTAGCAAACTCATACTCCTTACCCTTAGCAATTGCTTTGATCTTAGAGGTACCTGAGTTGGTAATGTTACCAAACGTAACAATTAATGTTGCATCGTACCACATGGCCATCCCTCCTTTGTTCTGAAGTTTAGGTTGTCCCATTGGATGTTCAGGTTTCATAGTCCACACTTTGTTGATTGCAACTAAAGTATTTGTATACTTGTTACCTTCTTTTCTTGATAACAGAATCTTTTGATTCAAGTTGTTACCAAACTGAGTTGACATTGCTCCTGCATTCCATTCGTTGTTATTCTTATTTGATCTTACAGATAAGTCACATGGAACAGATCCAACTGAATCCCAGAAGAAACATAAATCGTAAGGAAGGTTTCCTTTCTTTTGTTCATCTAGCAAGTCTAATATATATGCTGATACGTCCTCGATAGTGTTTAGAGTACCTCGGTCTGCGTATAAGAAAAACCCTTCGTAGTCAGTAATCTCTCCTGTTGCCTCATCAACTACCGGAGTAAACTCAAGTCCCATTGTCTCAGCATGTGGCCAAGACCATTTCATCTCAGTGATAATGAATACTGGTAGAATACCTTTTTTCTGTGCATTTACTGCAGCCTCTAATAGGAGTGTAGTTTTTCCTGTGTCGGAATGCCCTCTAAGTAGGGTTATATGCCCGGTTGGAATACCTGGTATCGAAACAATATCTTGGAATGCTTTTGACACTGGAATCCAATCCTGTGCTTTAAACTTTACAGATGTGTTCGAGAACCCTTTATTCTTTTTGAATTTGTCTAAACTAAAACCGCTTTTGATTATCTCTCCAGCGGTTTGAGTTGCACTTTTAGCTTTTGCCATTTCTATTCGTTGAATAAGTCATCAAATTTACTTACAGTGTTTTGCTTACCTGCTGTAGCAGTTTCTAAAGTGAAGTCTGTTTTGTTACTTCCTAAAGCTTTGTCTAAGTCAGTTTCTGCTGCTGGTGCAGTAGCTGGTTCACTTGGTTCAGTAGGTACAGCCGGAGCTTGTAGCGCTTCTTCTCCAGGATTCAAATAAGCCTGTAATTGTTTTTTGATGTACTCATAATCGAATTGAGTGAAAGAGTCCAATGGGTTTGGTTGCTCCTTAAGCCATAAGTCTACTTTTGCATTATCGGCTGATAAGGCAGTAGTTTTAGGTTTGATACGAACTGTAGTAGTTGGGTAAGGATTACCTGGTGTTTGTTCTACAACCATATCATAACCATTCATTACGTCTGTGTAATCTCCGATATCTTCATCTTCTGCTAAAGCAAGTAATGCTTTGTAGATGTTGGTACCGAATGACCATAAACGCACTCCTTTTTCTTCTTCCCCTCTCACAATAACTGGAGCGAAGATTCTAGTCTTAGGAGAAATTTTACCTGACAAAGACCAATTCTCTTTGTCAGATGTTTTTCGTAATTCCTTCACAAATTCTTCAATAGGGTCTTGTTTACCGAAATTCGATAAAGCGATCATAGGAAATTTTCCTACACCATAGTGAAATTTAAGTTCCTTAAAAGGAAATGAAGGTTCGTAAACAGAAGGAACGATTCGTACGTTGTGCTTTCCGTTTGATGGTTTCCAAAAGATTTTCTCGAAGTCGATCTTTTCTCTTTCGTTACCATTGTTGTTTAATCCAGCCAGCTTGGCCTTGATTGCATCTAAATTCATATATAACTATTTTAATTAAAACTCTTATTTAATATACAAAATATTCTTTAGTAAAACAACTATTATTGTATTATTTATTTTTAGGAACTGCTACTTTTAGTTGTAGCTTAAAAGGAAAAGGTTTCTCTCCCTGCTGCTCAAATAGTACAGTTAATCCTGCTATTGAAATATTTGCTTCACCTAAAGCGGCTTTTACCATTGACATTGCTTTTGCATTTGCATCTTTCTGGGAAGATGCTAGTACGTTTCCTGATACTTCATATAGTACGTCTACCTTACCACTTCCTGTGTCTGTAATTTTAGTAACTTGTATTACTAAATTTGATACTTGTGATTTTGTACCTTTGGTTATTGCTTGCTCAATTACTTTTGTATATGACTGTACTTGTACGTCTTGTGTCTGTGTAGCTTTTGCTGTGGGTTGATTTGTTGCTAATTTTTGAATGTCTACTTGGTGAGATGACATTTCAGTTGCAGCTACGTTCTTAACGTCTTGCTTTTGTGCTTGAGTTAGATTTGGAGTTGCTAGTAGAGCAGTAACTATTGCTGCTGTTAGCATTCCTTTTCTACCGTAGGCTTTAACTTTATCTAATACATTGTCAAACATTCCTTCATCCAAACTACCTAAGATGTCATCAACTACTTTCTGTTCTTCTGGTTTTAGTGTAGTTCCTTCCTGTAGTCTTGAATTGTGTGTTAACTTATTCTCTACTAAGAATTTTTTTAGATTAAAGTTTTCCATGTTACAATTCTACTATTCTGAATAATTTTGTGTTAACTCTTTTTAATTCTGGACCTTTTGTAAGTAGGATGCAGTTTTGATAATCAGGCCAGTTTATTTTGTAGTTTGTATCTAGCACCCCTCCATTCAATGATTCAATTAATCGATTGAGTGAATTGATTGTGTATAAGGTGTTTGATTCTTTTTTTCTATGTACCAGAATGGTATTTGCTATAAAATTAGAAATATTTCCTAAATCCACATTGTAGGTGCAAATATATTCATCTTGACTCTTTGAGTATAGGACAAATATTTTGTTATAGATGATTCTGTATTTATTTTGAATTGTACCTAATACCTCATCTAAGTTTTCTTCAGAGGAGAAGGTACAGAATAATTTGTTGCTCATGTCTGTTGAGTTGAAAATATCTTCGATATCGTACTGGAAGATATTAGGGCTTATATGATTTTGTGTCATCTATAAATAGGTATTTTATTCTTAAAAAACTAGGTTGTTACTGTATTTGAACTTTACTGGGTACTTGCCATCTTGGTTCATTATCTTTTCTATCGCTTCTAACACCTCTCTACCTTCTTTCTTGCTAAAATCGAAAACGATTGCATCGTAAGTATAAAGAGCTATCCTTGTCTTCTTATCACGTAAATACATGATCAGATCCTTTAATATAACAATATTTCTGCTTGTTTCCAACGATTGCATTGTGTAGTTCATTAACTTCTGTGGATGCATGTCTTTCAACTCACTTGTAAACCTCTTTCCTGATATTGGATCCTCTACATATCCTTCTTCCTGAAATTGTTTCCACAACTTTGCTATATACTTTTCTATTTTGTCAAACACCTCTAGGAATGCATACTCAGGTGGAATCTTTCCATAGATTGCATGGAAGTTGATCTGTTTTGCTTTTGCATACTCATCTTCACCTATTTCATCCTTTCCAAAGTAAAGTTTTGCTAATTGTATGTGTGCTGACTCATCTGTTAGCTCATAACCAATTTGCTCACATAATAACCTTAAGTGGTACCCATCAAAGTCCATTTCAACAAAACAATCGTTCTGAGGTATAATTGCTTTTCTAAACTCAGGTGCTTTTGGTATTGCTGCAAAGTTAACTGAGTTGAAAGCATTGGTTGGTCTTGAAGTTGTGTTGTATAAATTGTAAGATGTATACGTTATGTTATCTTCAATGTTGAATACTGGATTGTTTGGTTTGAATAGATCGATGAATTCCGGATACGTTACTCGTAATCCTGACTGTTCTATGTAAAAGAAAACTGTTGTTGCTGTCTTATTGTAAAAGTCAAACCCATTTGGTATTGCATATTGCAATATGCATTCTAAAGCCTTGAAGTTCTCTTCACACTTTTGGTATAGCTTTGTGATTGGTACAAGTGCATTTACTTCTTTGAAGTCTGGTAGTCTGTTGTAAAACCAATTGTAAGTTGAATTTATTCTAGGTAAATCAAACCTATCATAGTTTGTCATTGAATATAGTAGAGAGATATCTATTACATCCCTTAACACAAAGTGATACAACAATTGTTTCTTATCATACGTATAAAGTGTTGTGTAACTTTTTAACACATCGTAGATACGATTTTTATCTACATTAAGTCCTTCGTCATGATTTATTGGAAGGATGTAACCTTCACTATGGTTTAAAGGTCTAAGATAAACTGCTACTGTTTTGGTTAGGATGGGGTGGTAGTTATCGTTAGAGGAAATAATCTCTACGTAACCTCCCTTTCCACCATAACTCTTCAGCATTTCAATCTGCTGATCAGATTCTACTATATAAAACATTTGCTATAACCTTTTTAATAATATACTAAAAAAGGCTTACCGAAGCAAGCCTTATTGTTATTTTCTCAAATCGAAATTTGCTTTTCG
>TARA_R110000868_G_scaffold15350_2_pt1 | contig 10861 bp, 9 predicted proteins | sample TARA_R110000868 | Tara Oceans TARA_R110000868 (sample SAMEA4397489) | marine metagenome | biome: Polar Biome; feature: [SRF] surface water layer (ENVO:00010504); material: water (ENVO:00002006), including particulate matter (ENVO:01000060) such as... | depth 5 m | reverse complement strand
ACGAGCAGCTTCAGGTCGCCGTCACGGAAACGCTGCAGCACTTGGGTGCGGAACGCCTGCGGCAGGTCGCCATGAATGGCGGCAGCGTCGTGGCCATGCTTTTGCAGCGAGGCCGCAACGATATCGACTTCGACCTTCCGGTTACAGAAGACGATCCCGTTTTTCACGTCGCGGGATTCGATCACGCGGCGCAGCGCGGTGCGCTTGGCCTTGGCGTCATTGGTGGGAATGTGGACCACGTGCTGCGTGATCGTCTTGGCTGCGTCCGTCGGGCGGGCAACTTCGATCTTGACCGGGTCACGCTGGAAGGTCTTCGCAAGTCTCTGAATGTCGGTCGGGAAGGTTGCCGAGAACAGCAGAGTCTGCCGCTTGGCCGGAATCTTGGAGACGATCTTCTCGATATCGGGAATGAAGCCCATGTCGAGCATGCGGTCGGCTTCGTCGATGATGAGGTAGTCGACCCCCATCAGCAGCAGCTTGCCACGTTCGAACTGATCCATCAGGCGTCCGGGGGTCGCGATCAGCACGTCGACGCCGCGCTGGAGCAGGCCTTCCTGTTCCTTGAAGCTGACGCCGCCAATGAGCAGGGCCATGGTGAGTTTCAGGTGCTTGCCATATTTCTCGAAGTTTTCGGCCACCTGCGCGGCCAGTTCGCGCGTCGGGCAGAGGATGAGGCAACGGGGCATTCGGGCCCGGGCCCGTCCGCGCGCCAGGCGGTGGATCATCGGCAGTACGAAAGCCGCCGTCTTTCCGGTGCCGGTCTGGGCAATGCCCGTGACGTCGCCGCCAGCAAGAATATGGGGGATGGCTTCCGCCTGGATCGGCGTGGGCGTTGTATATCCCGCCTCTTCCACAGCCTTAAGTACGTTCGGCCCAAGGCCGAGGTCTGCAAATGTTACGTCAGTCAATTTTATGGTTCCTGGAATGGTTTCTGATTTAACCCGGCGGCCTTGAGAGCCGCAATTTCCCGCGTTCAGCGCCTCAGTGCGCTTTTGGCGGGCCGGGCGAATTCCATGCCCGGAGCGTCGTGTTGCGCTGCACATAAGCCAAATTGTGGATAAATGGAAGGGGCCGTCCCCAGCTTTCGCCCAAGGGCGCGCGGGTCAGACGCGATAGCGCTGGACGTCGTCGATCAGATTCTGCAGCACACGCTTGGACCGGCCCCAATCGAAGGCCTGTCCGGGAACGGTAATTGTGCCTGTCAGCAGCGTACCCTCGTCGCGCGATTCCAGCGTGATGATCATGTTGCCTTCCCAGGACCAGACCGAAGAGGCCATTTTGGAATTGAGGATGCAGCCATCGCCTGCCTCTGAAATATCGACTATCGGCTGGCTGCGGCTGGCCAGCGAACAAACCACGGCGGCCAAGGTCTCGCCAAACGTGTTGCGGAAGCCTTGCGACAATTCGCGGTCCGTCTTGAGGCCAAGCCTGGCATACATCGGGATGGCGATATCCTTCATGGCGGCGAGCGGCAGCCCACCCGCGCCGGCTGCGGCCATAACCGGTTCGGCATATTTGAAGAATTGTTCGGCGGTCATGCCCTGCGGCGTGGCGCCGGTGACGCGTACCACGCGCGCGCGGACGTCCGGGTGATTGATGATCTCGCCCACATTCATCGAGTTTCGCCAGTCTATGCTGGGGTCAACGATCTGTGGAGGGAGGCATGGCGGTGAGGCGGAGTGCGCGCTGTCTGTAACAGCTGTTCCGCAATTGGCGCAGAAGCGGTGGCCATCTCCCAGCTTCTGTCCGCAATGTGTGCAAAACATGGGCGGTCCCCTCGTCCATATGACGAGGGGACCTTACCCCAAATCAGGCGCCCGCGTCAGCGAGATTCTGGTTTACGAAATCCCAGTTGATGAGATTGTCGATGAAAGCGTCCATATAGTTTGGACGGCTGTTCTGGTAATCGAGATAGTAGGCGTGTTCCCAGACATCCATGGTCAGGACCGGCGTAGCGTCGATGTCGGTGACCGGCGTTTCCGCGTTCGGGGTCTTGGTGATGTGCAGCTTGCCGCCCTTGTAGACCAGCCAGGCCCAGCCGGAGCCGAACTGACTGCCGCCAGCCGCTTTGAAATCCTTCACGAACTGGTCGTAGCCGCCCAGGTCGCGATCAATCAGGTCGGCCACTTTGCCGTGCGGTTTGCCGCCGCCGCCCGGTTTCATGCAGTGCCAGTAGAAGGTGTGATTCCAGACCTGGGCCGCATTGTTGAACAGGCCGGCCTTGCCGCTATCGGCTGCGGCTTTCTTGATGATGGATTCGAGCGACTCGTTTTCGAGGTCGGTGCCCTCGATCAGGCCGTTGAGATTCTTGACATAGGCGGCGTGGTGCTTGCCGTGGTGAAAGTTCAAGGTCTCCTCGGAGATGTGCGGCGCCAGGGCGTCGCGTCCATATGGGAGATCAGGGAGGGAAAATGCCATTTTGGGCGTCCTTTCTTGCAGCAAAGTATCTGGTCTAATTACGCGTCTTCCCACATATGGGTTGCATGTCAAACCCGACCAGCCCTCTTTCCAAATCTCAATGGGCCGCGATCGACAAGCGGATTCTTCGCGCAGACGAGGACCGATGGATTTCCAGCCGCTATGCAAAGGACGACCAGCGACAGGCGCTGACGGCACTTTATGCGCTCGCCTATGAGCTGGCGCGGGTCCGGCTGGTGGTCTCCGAGGAAGGGCTGGGCCTGATCAGGTTCCAATGGTGGCGCGATGCCATTTCCGAGATTGAGGGGGGCAAGGTACGTGAGCATGATGTTGCCCGCGCCCTGAAGGAAGAGGTCGAGGCGGGCCGCCTGAAGCCCCGCGCGCTGCAGGATCTGATTGATGGCTATCAGGCCGCCTTTGAAGCCCAGGACCGCGCGCTGGAGCCGGAAGGCTGGCTGGCCTTGACGGCGGCGCATGTGCTGACGCCGATGCATGGCTGGGCCGAGGAAATCCGGGACGTTGCGCCCTATTTTGCCGCCGCCCGCCGCTCTGACTCCAAGGCATACGGCCCGATCCTGCCACCTGCGCCGAAGCCGATCCGGCCAGCCATCGCGCATTTCCGGCTGCGCAAACTCTATACCGAAGGCAAGACGCCGAACGCCATCCAGAAACGGCTCTGCGTGCTGCAGGCGATCCGCAGCGGCAAGGTCTGATCGGAACGCAACTCGTCACGCCGTGACACGTTGGTTCGTCATTCCCAGCCCTGTGCCCGCCGTGAAGGAGTGATCCATGTCCGCCAGCAAACCCGTCGCCCGTCTCTACCGGATGAAAACGCCGTCACATGTCTGTCCGTTCGGACTGAAAAGCCGTGCGCTGCTGAAGCGAAAAGGGTATCCGGTCGACGATCACCTCCTGACCAGCCGCGAGGAGACCGATGCCTTCAAGCGCGAGCATGATGTAAAGACGACGCCTCAGACTTTCATCGATGGAAAGCGGATCGGCGGGTATGACGCCTTGAAGGAATTCTTCGGCCAGCCTGCGAAGGACAAGGACAAGAAGACCTATACGCCGGTCATTGCCATCTTCGCGTCAGCAGCTTTCATGGCTTTGGCTGTCAGCTGGGCCGCCTATGGCAGCCTGCTGACTGTCCGTGCGGCGGAATGGTTCATCGCCATCAGCATGTGTATTCTGGCCGTACAGAAATTGCGGGACCTTGAAAGCTTTTCCAATTCGTTTCTCGGCTACGACCTGTTGGCGCGGAAATGGGTCAGGTACGCCTATATCTATCCGTTTGCGGAATTGCTGGCAGGTGTGTTGATGATTGCGGGCGCATTGATCTTCATCGCAGCGCCGGTCGCCTTGTTCATCGGCACGATTGGTGCCGTGTCGGTGTTCCGCGCGGTTTACATTGAAAAGCGGGACCTGAAATGCGCCTGCGTCGGTGGGGACAGCAATGTGCCGCTGGGCTTCGTCTCCCTGACCGAAAACCTGATGATGATTGCGATGGCCGTGTGGATGCTGGCCAAGTAAGGCTCAGGTGCCTCGCGTATCCCCGTAGAGGTGGATGTGCAGACGGTCGGTAAAATTGTAGCTGGCTTCAAGACACGCCTCGGCGAGCCAAGGCTCTCGCGCGCGAAGTTCGGCTGGCGTCCGGCCCTCGGGCATCAGCCATACACGGCTGGCCGGCATACCGGACTCTGCTACGAGCGCGTGGACTTCTTCGAGGTCTGAGGGACTGGCCACAACAATCTTGAAGTTCGCGCGCGGGTTGCCCGCATAGAAGCCGAGCACTTCGGGCCTCAGCCGGATCGAGGCCGCATTGCCGGAATGGGCCAGCTTCGGGGAGACGTTGAACTGATCGATCAGCTGCGCGGCGAGGCCGACGGGCTTGATCGTGCCATTGGTCTCGATCTCGATATAGAAGTCTGGGTCGAATGCCTTGAGGCGCTGGATCAGCTCGCCGAGGTCGCGCTGTTGCAACAGGGGCTCGCCGCCAGTGAAGATGATGCGGCGGCAAGGCTGGCTGATCAGTCTTTCGGCCAGCGCCTCCACAGACACATCGACGGTCTCTGCGGCGCGGTCGAATTTCTTCGGGGCGTCGGGCACGTCATCGCGATGAGCAAACTCCGTCCCCTGAAAATTCCATGTATAGGCCGTGTCACACCAGACACAGTGCAGGTTGCACTGGGAAAAGCGCACAAACACGCTCGGCTTGCCGGCCGATACGCCCTCACCTTGCAGCGAATGGAAGATCTCGGGTACGCCGGGCTCTGTGACGGCGAGGCGCATGACTATTCCGCCGGGACCAGGCTGGTGGCCGACAACCAGGAATCAAAGTCTTCCAATGCGCGCACTGCCTGCGCACGTTTCTTGGCGCGGCCCTTGTCCTTGCCGCGCAGGCGCTTGCCGTCGGGCCCGTGCTTCGGGAAATCGGTGATGTCCGGGAACAGGCCGAAATTGACGTTCATCGGCTGGAAGGTTGCCTTGCCTTCGAGATGGCCGCCAGTGATGTGGCGGATCAGGGAGCCGAGCGCAGTCGTCTCCGGCGGCGGCGTTAGTGGCTGGCCCAGACGCTCAGCCGCGGCGAAGCGACCGGCGAGCAAGCCCATGCCCGCGCTTTCGACATAGCCTTCGACGCCCGTGACCTGACCGGCAAAGCGCAGGCGCGGCAGGCTCTTCATGCGCAGCTGCTCGTCGAGCAGTTTTGGCGAGTTCAGGAAGGTGTTGCGGTGGATGCCGCCAAGCCGCGCGAACTCGGCTTTTTCGAGGCCGGGGATCATGCGGAAGATATCGGTCTGGGCGCCATATTTCAGCTTGGTCTGAAAGCCGACCATGTTCCACAGTGTGCCATGGGCATTGTCCTGGCGCAGCTGGACGATGGCGTGCGCCTTGATGTCCGGTTGATGGGGATTGGTCAGGCCGACCGGCTTCATGGGGCCGAAGCGCAGCGTCTCGCGCCCGCGTTCCGCCATGACTTCGATGGGCAGGCAGCCTTCAAAGTAAGGCGTGTTCTTTTCCCATTCCTTGAACTCGGTTTTCTCGCCCGAGATCAGCGCATCGATGAAGGCGTTATACTGGTCTTCATCGAGCGGGCAGTTGATGTAGGCCGCCGTGTCGCCGCCAGGACCTGGCTTGTCATAGCGGCTCTGGCGCCAGGCCTTCGTCATGTCGACGGAGTCGAAATAGACGATCGGCGCGATGGCATCGAAGAAAGCGAGATCATCCTCGCCGGTATGGGCGTGGATCGCTTCTGCCAGCTTGAGCGAGGTGAGCGGCCCGGTGGCCACGATCACGCTGTCCCAGTCTTCCGGCGGGAGCCCCGCGATTTCCTCGCGGACGATGGTGACGTTCGGGTGGGCTTCCAGCTTGGCGGTAACCGCCTCGGCAAAGCCTTCCCGGTCCACGGCCAGCGCGCTGCCCGCGGGTACCTGATGCTCGGCCGCTGTATGCATGATCAGGCCATTCGCGCGGCGCATTTCCTCATGCAGCACGCCGACCGCGTTCGACACATGGTCATCCGAGCGGAACGAGTTGGAACAGACCAGTTCGGCCAGCTTGTCGGTCTGGTGGGCGTCGGTGCCTTTGACGCCGCGCATTTCGTGCAGGATGACAGGCACGCCTGCATTGGCGGCCTGCCATGCAGCTTCGGATCCGGCCATGCCGCCGCCGATGATATGAATGGGTTTGATGCTCATGCGGCGGATGTGCGGGGCAAGGGCGGCGTCGTCAAGGTGGCGTTTGCCGTGATTCCCCGTGGCGAGGCCGCGACCGGGCGTGTAAGGAGTCGGATATGACTCGCAAGCTTTCTATTCCAGACCTCGTAGTAGAGGCATGGTCGTTGGCCCTGGGGGCCGCGCGGCCGAGCCTGGTTCTCATGCTCGCTCTTATTGTTGCAGGTGGCATCTACACCTTTGCGGTGGGGCCCGGATCTGCAATCGGGGATGCAGCGCCCGCGATTGCGGCGCTCGTCGTGTTTGTCGTCGGGATCGAATTCTCGCTGGTGGTCTACCGCGCCATGCTGGAGACGCGCACAGGAGATCGCCTGCGCCTCGCCCATGCGAATCTGGCGATTTATGTCGCCTTCCTTTTGGTGGGCGTTTTCGTCGGTTTCTTCCTGTTGATCCTGCCCGGAATCCTGCTCAAGGCGTCGGGCCGGGTTGAAATCGATGCAGAAACGCCGCCGGACGTGGTTCAGGCGGCTCTGATCGACATGTTGCCTACAGCTTATGGCGCTGTCCTGATCCTCGCCTGTGTGGCCGGGGCTGCGGTCCTGTTCTACATGGCGCTGCGTCTGTTGCTGATCGGTGCGGCGACCGTCGCCACAGGCCAGACCCTGGTGTTCCGCACCTGGTCCTGGACGAAGGGACATGCCCTGCGCCTCGGGCTCGTCGCGCTGGTGACGCACATCCTGCCGTTTGCCGTGGCCGTGCTGATCAATTGGGGGCTGCGGAATGTCTGGGGCGACAGCGCCCTTGGCGCCTTCCTGTCTGGCGCGGTCGGCATGGCCCTGCTGGTGCCCTTCCTGCTGGGCGGACATGGCCTTGCGGTGGCCGTCCTGCATCGGCTGCATCCGGAGACGGCTCCCACCGAGTGATTGCGCCTGTCATATAAATCGCCCTATCCTGACACCTGATCAGCAGTTCAGGGGGCTCTGCCAGATGCCAAGCCGGTTTTCATTTGATGGCGCGCTGATGTTCGCATTCCGCGCAGCGCATGCGCGAAACTTCCTCTGGATGTTTCCGCTTGCGTTTGCGGGCGCGTTCGCCGCATGGCATGACCCGCGCGGCAGTGTGGACGATACCTATCGCGTGGATACGTTCAGTTAGAGGGAGGACATCTGATGAACACTCTGGAATTTTCAGTCGGGAATGCGATGGGGCATTTCAGCAAGACGGGGGGACCGAAAGGGTTTCTCTGGAAGTTTGCGCTGGCCTATGCGCTGTGCGCAATCGTGGTCCAGGGGCTGAGTATGTTCCTGATGGCCCCGATCTATGCGGCTGCGTTCAATCCCATCGTGATGGAAGACCCCGACGTGATGGATCAGGTCATGCTGGAAAACATGGGCCGGGTTGCGATCGGGTATCTGGTCGCCTTTGTGGCCGGAATCCTGCTCTGGATCATGTTCGAAGCGGCGAGCCAGCGCCGCTATATGCGGGCGGAAGGGTTCAGCCTGAAGCTCAGCGGCGATGAGGGGCGGTTACTCGTGGTGGGCCTGTTCTGGATCGGCCTGATGATTGCGCTCTATATCGCGTTCTTCCTCCTGATGCTTATTCCGATCTCGCTGGGGCTGGCCATGGGAAGCGACGGGGCTGTGATCACGGCGCTGGTGACATTCGTGATATTTGTTGCCTATTTCGTCCTGGCGATCTGGGTCATGGTGCGCTTCTCACCGGCGGCCGCCCTTACGGTCCGCGACCGCAAGATCCGGTTCGGCAGCGCGTGGCGCGTGACCAAGGGCAAGGTGTGGACCCTGATCGGCAGCTGGCTCGTGCTGGGCCTGATCATGATGGTCGTCATGATGGTGCTCTATATGGTGTTCGCCGTGACGGCGGTCATGTCGCTGATGCCGGTGATGCAAAGCGGCTCGAATGATCCTGCTGAGATCATCGCTGCGTTCGCCGCACCGGGCTTTATCATTCCAGCCATCATCTTCGGCCTGGTCTATATGGGACTGGCGGGTGCGATGATGCATGTGTTCGGTGGCCCCGCAGCCTTGGCTGCGAAGACCGATCCGGCATGGGTCGACACGGACGGGATCAACGAAACCTTCGTCTAGCGAGACAGTCGCCTATTTGGCAGGGCTCGGCGAGCGGGATTTCCGCTTTGCCGGGCTCTTGGCTTTTGGCGTTGTCTTGCTTGTGGCTTTTGCAGGGGCCTTGGCTTTCGGCTTCGCCGCGGATTTGGTTTTCGCCGGCGCCTTGGCCGCAGCCTTTTTTGGCTTGGCGGCGGGCTTTGCCTTGCTCGTGCTTTCGGCCCGCAGGCGCTTGTTGCGCGCGGCGCGGCGCTCGTCCTGACGGCGGAAGGTCTCTGCGAGGTGCTTGCCGGTCCAGCTGTCCTCACACGCGGCAATGTCCTCCGGCGTACCGAAAGCGACCAGTTCACCGCCACCATCGCCGCCTTCAGGGCCTAGGTCCAGCACCCAGTCCGCCGTTTTCACGACATCCAGATTGTGCTCGATCACGACGACCGTGTTGCCGGTATCGACAAGCGAGTGCAGCACTTCGAGCAGCTTGCGGACATCCTCGAAATGCAGGCCGGTGGTCGGCTCGTCGAGAATGTAGAGCGTCTTGCCGGTGGCGCGCTTGGAGAGTTCCTTGGCGAGCTTCACGCGCTGGGCCTCACCACCTGACAAGGTCGTCGCTTGCTGGCCGACCTTCACATATCCAAGGCCGACTTCATTCAGCGTATCAAGTTTGGTCGCAATGGCGGGGACAGCAGAGAAGAATTTCGCCGCATCCTCGACCGTCATGTCCAGCACATCCGCGATGGACTTGCCCTTGAACAGGACCTCCAGCGTTTCGCGATTGTAGCGCTTGCCCTTGCAGGTCTCACAGGTGACGTAGACGTCCGGCAGGAAGTGCATCTCGATCTTGATGACGCCGTCGCCCTGACAGGCTTCGCAGCGGCCGCCCTTCACATTGAAGCTGAACCGGCCGGGCGCATAGCCGCGTGCCTTGGCTTCCGGCAGGCCGGCAAACCAGTCGCGGATCGGGCCGAAGGCGCCGGTATAGGTGGCCGGGTTCGAGCGCGGCGTACGGCCGATCGGGCTCTGGTCGATGTCAATGACCTTGTCGAGATGCTGCAGGCCTTCGAGACTTTGGTAAGGCTGCGGCGGGCTCGACGCACCATTCAGCTTGCGGGCCAGCGCCTTGTAGAGCGTCTCGATGATCAGCGTGGACTTGCCCCCGCCGGAGACGCCCGTGATGCAGGTGAAGCTGCCCAGCGGGATCGTGGCGTCGACATTCTTCAGATTGTTGCCGGTTGCGCCTTTCAGCGTGACCTTGCGTTTGGCCTTCTCGACCGGGCGGCGCGGCGGGATCGGGATTTCCTTGGTGCCGTTCAGATAGTCCGCCGTCAGGCTTTTCGGGTTGGCCATCACCTCTTCCGGTGTGCCTTCCGCAATGATCTGGCCGCCATGCACCCCCGCGGCAGGCCCCATGTCGATCACATGGTCTGCAGTGAGGATCGCATCCTCGTCATGCTCCACAACGATCACGGAGTTACCGAGGTCGCGCAGGCGTTTCAGGGTTTCCAGCAGGCGGTCATTGTCGCGCTGGTGCAGGCCGATGCTCGGCTCGTCGAGCACGTAGAGCACGCCGGTCAGGCCGGAGCCGATCTGGCTGGCGAGCCGGATGCGCTGGCTCTCCCCGCCGGACAGCGTGCCGGAGGCGCGGCTGAGCGTTAGATATTCGAGACCGACATCATTGAGGAAGTCGAGCCGGTCATTGATTTCCTTCAGGATGCGTCCGGCAATCTCGTTCTGCTGCTTGGTCAGCGATGTGTGGACCTTGCCGAACCATGTGTGGGCATCCTTGATCGAGAAGACCGAGGCATCCGAAATATCGAGGCTGTTGATCTTCACCGCCAGCGCTTCCGGCTTCAGGCGCTTGCCGCCACAGGCCGGGCAGGGCGCAGCTGCCTGGAATTTCGCGATCTCGTCGCGCACCCACTGGCTGTCGGTTTCACGGTAGCGGCGCTCGAGGTTCGGAATGACGCCTTCGAACGTCTTCTTTACCTCATAGCGGCGCATGCCGTCATCATAGACGAAATTGATTTCTTCCTCGCCCGTGCCGAACAGGATCATCTGGTGAATGTCCTCTGGCAGCTTGTTCCAGGGCTTCTTGAGGTCAAACCGGTAATGCGCGGACAAGGCCTGAAGCGTCTGGGTCTGGTAGGGCGAAGTCGACTTGGCCCAGGGCGCGATCGCGCCGTTCAGCAGGTCAAGATCCTTGTCCGGAACAACCAGGCCGGCATCCACTTTCAGCTGTTCGCCAAGACCATCACAGGTCGGGCAGGCGCCAAACGGGTTGTTGAACGAGAACAGGCGCGGCTCGATTTCCGGAATGGTGAAGCCGGAGACCGGGCAGGCGAAATTGGCGCTGTAGGTAATGCGCTTCGGCTCGGTCTCGCCGTCTTCCAGATCGGCATATTCACCGATAGCAATACCATTGGCGAGGCCGATGGCCGTTTCGAAGCTTTCGGCGAGGCGCTGTTCCATGCCTTCGCGCACGACAATCCGGTCGACCACCACGTCGATGTCATGCTTGAATTTCTTGTCCAGCTTGGGCGGGTTTTCCAATTCATGGAACTCGCCATCTACTTTCACGCGCTGGTAGCCATTCTTCAGCAGCTCGGCGAATTCCTTGCGGTACTCGCCTTTCCGTCCACGGACGATGGGCGCCAGCAGGTAGAGGCGCGTGCCTTCCGGCAGATCCATGGTGCG
>TARA_R110000868_G_scaffold207876_2_pt1 | contig 10862 bp, 9 predicted proteins | sample TARA_R110000868 | Tara Oceans TARA_R110000868 (sample SAMEA4397489) | marine metagenome | biome: Polar Biome; feature: [SRF] surface water layer (ENVO:00010504); material: water (ENVO:00002006), including particulate matter (ENVO:01000060) such as... | depth 5 m | reverse complement strand
TTGGCGGGTGCCCCCGTTCCCTTGCACGGCCTGAAAGGGTCTGCATGGGGAAGTCGACGCCCGCCACGCCGACACTTCGGCACGAGGATCTCGTCAAAAGCGCAAAGGGTAGACGCCAGCGCCCTTCCTCAAATAATCTGTGACAGGCCCCCATCCCGATCCGCCAGGTGAGTTCTCCATCCGGCCTTTGCCGGGCAGACCCATCTCTGAAAACCATGCCGGCATCCGGCCAGACTGGACTTGTCTCGTCAAGGGCTTCAGGGATGGGTCTGCCCGGCGAGGGCCGGGGGCGAGATTGGCGACTCAAGCGATCTTATGGATGCCTGATTTGAGGAAAGGGGTGCCTGTCACCGATTATTCCCACGGTCACCATTTATTCTATGCCGCGCTGCTCGGTGCATGCCATTTGTCAAACTCGGGAGGTAGCAATGCATAGATTTCGTCTTTGCCCATCGATTGAAGGTCGTAATTCATCTGAAGTTGCTTCGCGATCTTCGTGGCAAGGCGCCTCGCACTCCCAGGTGTTGCCTTTCCAAGAGCATTTCGCTTCATCGTCCCAGTGTTCGGATCAATGTACATCTCAACAGCTACCTTCATCAGGCCTTTCGATGCGAGAAAGTCGCGATCCTGGGTATAAAGCTGCTCCATGGCATCCGAGTGGGCGTGGGGTGGTCGTGAGAGGAAGAACTTTGCAACTTCTTCACCAAAACCACGTCGAAGCCAGAACGCCATGAAGGCCAGATGCCGGTAGTACCGGAATTTCTGATATTCGCCCGGAATATACCGATAGGCGCTCCAGAGTTTCGATCGCACCCCAGTTTTCTGTTTTTCGAGTAGCTGTCGCAGGTAGATCGCGGAGACCCATGCCCAGAGGCCGGCATTCGAGTATTGTACTACCGACATATCCGAAGGCAGATTTCGAGAAAGGTATTCGCCCATGTGGAAACGGTCGTTGAACTGGATCGCGCGGTCGATTTTTTCTCCCCCCGATACGGGCATGGTCATTTCCGGGTCGTTGGCAATAGCGTCGACCGTTGAGAAGAATGCTTCTCCCACCAACGCGGGCTTGCGCGGCTCAACCTTCGTGCGCTCCGCTTCGATCAGCGCCTTGAATGCCTCGACGCCTTGATTGTTGAATTGCCGTAACTCCATTTCAGATAAGCTCCTCGAGTAGCGTCTTACCGTTCCGCCATTTTCTGTCAGCGAATACGGCCACAATCTTGTCGACGAGGTCGAGGCGTTCCTCGGCACCTTCTGCCAGGCCAGCATCGTCGCCGCGAAGAGGGAACTCGAGGACTTGCTCGACGAAGTTGAGCCATTCATCCGCTGGAGACTGCTCTTCGATCACTTCGAGGTCGTTGTTCCGAAGCAGTATCCCGGTGACAACCGCTCTCAGGATTTCCGGAAACAGATGGGCGGCAAAATAGGGTTTATCCTTCGACCTCTCGAAATAGTCGCGGTTCAAGGAAATCGCCGGCCTATCAGGCGCAGGCCAGGTCACCGCCCAGATTCTCGAGCCGAGGCTTTTGGTGAGTTCTGGATGGAAGAACCCACTTGTCTTGAACGATCCTTCATTGGGACCCGGTCCGGTCTTCAGCTTGAATGGTGCGGTCGCTGCGAGCAGGACACCCAGGGATTCTTGCTCTTTGGAAACCAGCTTGAGGCGAAACTCCGGCACCGCATTATCGGGACATTCCTCGATGACGAACTCTTCGGCTGCTTTACCTGCTGGCAGCTCGAAACGTTGTGTGTTGCCGAGGAACATAACATCGAGAACGAGCAGCCGCTTTCTCGAGGGATCAACGCGGGTCTCCTTGAGGATCTCAGACTCGTTCCACTGGACCCTCAAAGTGAGATTGGTGGTCGTGCGACTGACCTGTTCCACAAGGAAGAGCTCGGGTTTCTGCTTGATCCGTTTGCGGTTGGTGTAGTTCCACTTGTCGAAAAAAGTTGTGCGAATTGCCATCGATCAACCTCCGACCTTGATGTGGGTCTTGATCAGGAGGTCGCGGTGCCTGTCGAAACCGCTCGCGACCACCTGAAAGTCTGGGGCCAGCAGTTCAACTTCGAGCACGTTCCCTGAGCGCTCCTTGACCTTCGCCGCACCGGGAGGAAAGGCTTCGACTTCTATGGTGTCGGTGAAATCGAAGTCGATTGAGGTATAGTCGTTGAATGACCGCGCATTTCCGCCGACTGACAAATAGGCCGCTTCGATCTTGATCGTGAGTGGGAAGGCATGGCCTTCTTCCTTCATCAGATCATCCAGTTCCTTTACCGGGACAATCGAGAATCCGATTTTCGTCTGCTCCCTGTCCACCCGCACCAGTTCGACGGAACGCTCTGGTTTGGGAGGTGTGGGTTTATCCGTCTTCTTGCCCCTGTTCTTAGCTCCGCTAATCGCTGGATCGCTGGACGGTTTGCTGATGGAAAAGATGTCCGACGCAAAATTCTCGAGTTTGTCCTTCTCTTCGTCCTCTCCGACGAGGATGCGGTAGAGCTCCCGTGCCGCATCCATAGCAAAGCGAAGGGGCCAGTCCGACTTGAATTTCTTGTGCTCGTTTAGCTTGCCCAGCAGCCACTTGGTGTGAGCCGGCCCCTCAGCAAGGCCGAGATAATCAGACATCTCACGGTCCTCTACGATCATGAAGCAACTACCGTAACGCCCAGGGATGTTATCCCTCTGCTCCGAAATAATAATTCCGTTGCGGATGAACTGGCAGATACCGTTGCGACTGTCTTCCACCGCTGCCTGGAGGAACACGTCAAAGACGCCTACAACAGGCTGACCTTCGATCGGCACAAGCTCCACGCTGAACTGTACGCCAACCATTTCACCCTTCTCGAAACGGGATTTGATGAGGGAGAGGTTGTCGTCAGAGAAGCAGGAAGCCTTCAGCGTCGCTCGTTTGCTTTTCTCTTCCTCCCCACGGACAATTGGCTGGATGCCTTGAAAGTAGTTTGGATGCCCCTCCTTCATCACCATTACGGTGCGTGCAAGCTCAATAAGAGGTTTCAGCTTCTCCGCCGTTGCCTTGTTCTTCAGGGCAATGATTGCCCCTCCGAGGGTGTCGGCTGAAACATGCGTGTCGTGACCAGAGGCTGCATTGCGGATCGATACGTTGAGCTTTCCTCGCAGGATGGGCCAGTAATAATCCTCAAGCACAGCTTCCAGCATCGAGTCATGCTCGATGCTGGAATGCACAGCGGGTATCAGTACTGAAAGCCCATAGTCGGTACGGTCCAGCCCAAAGGTTTTCGAAAACAGTCTAATCTTTTCAGGGTCTTCAAGCGGAAGGAACTTCTCACCGTCATCTGCCTTCTCCCCGAAGCGGCCGTAACCGAGGTAGCTACAACCATTCAGCTGATGGAAGGGCAGGTTGGAGAACCCGATCATGAACGATTGGTCGTCATCATGACGTTTCGTGATCGCCCAGAACGTCGACATGCCGGAAACCCGAGTGAGTGTCGTTTTGCCGACGCCGTGGTTGCCCAGGGTGCCTTTGCCCTTTCCGGTTATTCCCTCGTTCCACCAGAATCCAACGAAGTTGCTCCCAGACAGCGCCTCGTTCTTGTCGGTCGAGCCAGTGAGCCCCCTGGTCCCGTAATCCTCGATTGCGAGGCAGCGCACACGTTTCCCCTTATGATCTTCTGCGTACCTGCCCAAGTCTTCGCACTTGGTATGATCGTTGAGGTTTAGCCCAGTGTCGCTGGTCGCAGCGAATGGTTTGATTTGATCCCAGTCATGCTCCGAAAGGGAGAATCTTACATGCACCGGCCCTTCATGATTTTCCCTCGCAGCGTCGAGTGAGTTCTGAATTGCCTCTCGGACAACTGAAGTTGCTGCATTCTGGGCGCTGAAGAATTCGTCCAGCTTGGATTTTCGATTGCTGTCGAAAGGGCCGGATTTCGGAAATACCCACATAAACCAATTCCCCTGTCAGAGTCTGCATTCACCACGAGCTTCGGTCCCGTCGCCGTCGCAATCCAAAAGGCTCGTCCGGTCACTGCCCGCACTCTCTCTTCATCCTACGCGCCCTAGAGCCTGAAATCGTTTTCGCCAGCTTCAGCGACTCGCTCGAACCTTGAACGGGCTGTTCCAAGCGACTTCTGCAAGGCGCCAAAAAAAACTTTCGGACGTCTTTTTTCTTCGGACTCAAAGGTGCTTCGGTTGGACAGATTTCCAATCCACTGAATGTCTTTCAGGGGGTTGTTGGAGATAAGTAGTGCCAGGCACCATTTACCGAAAATCAGCAGCCCCAAAGTAAAACCTGTCCCGCCGGCCCCCCGCTGGCCGGATCCCGCCCTGAAAACCATGCCGGCATCCGGCCAGACTGGACTTGAGGTGTCAAGAGTTTCCACTGCAAAGCGGCGCCTCGCAACCTTGACGAGACGAGTCCAGTTTGGCGCCCTGCTTGGCAAGGATTTCAGGGATCGCTCTGTCCCGCGAGGGCCAGGGCAGGATCCGAAAATCGACTATTCTCATAGATGTCTAGACGAGAGGGTTGGCCCGCCCCCGTACAATGCGGCGATTGCCGGCCAGGCTCAGCCGGGCAAGGCCCAGCAATGGCCGGTACCCGTGCCTGTCCTCATCCCCCCAACACCAACCCCGGCCCATAGGCGCGATAAACCCAGCCCAGCGCGATTCCCAAAGCCAGCCATGGCCCGAACGGCATCGGCTGGTTCGCATCCGGCGCGCGACGACGGACCAGGGCCAGCGCCGAGACAAACACCAGCGCGCCAAGGCTGCCGGCGAGCAGGATGAAGGGCAGCAGCCAGGCGCCGCACCAGGCGCCGCCGGCGGCGAGCAGTTTGGCGTCGCCGCGGCCGAGTCCATCGCGTCCGCGAAGGCGTTTATAGGCCAGTTCCAGAGTGACCAGAGCGCCATAACCGAGCGCTCCGCCGGCCAGAGCGGTCCAAAGGGAAGAAAAAATCAGTCCGTTTACTGCAATCCCTGCGACGATCAGGGGCAGGGTCAAAACGTCCGGAAGCCTTTGTGTACGCGCGTCTATCAGGCTCAGCGCCGCAAGCGCGCAGAGCAGAAATAGCGTCGCAGCGTGAATCAGCATCATCTTCCTCTTGTCACAAATGTGTCATGCCCTTACGCCACAAAGCCGTGACCAAGCAGGGGGACGCCCACGATGACAGACGCCGCTCTGGCGCTCCACGCCAAAAATCTGAAAATGACATTTGGCGAAACCAAAGCGCTCGATGATGTCAGCCTGGATGTCAGGCGTGGCGAAATGGTCGGTCTGATCGGACCGTCGGGTTCGGGCAAGTCGACCCTGCTGCGTGTCGCCGCCGCCCTGCAGATTGCCGATGCCGATTCGGGACCTGTCTCGGTGCTCGGCCATCGCATGCAGACCAAGGGCAAGGTCAGCTCCGGCGTCCGTGAGCACCGCGCCCATCTCGGTTTCATCTTCCAGCAATTCAATCTGGTCGGCCGCCTGTCGCTGTTCGGCAATGTGCTGATCGGTGCGCTCGGGCGGATCTCGCCCTGGCGCGGGGCGCTGGGCATCTTCCCGATGGAAGACAAGCAAAAGGCGATGGATGCGCTCGAGCGCGTCGGTATTGCCGGCTTTGCCGCCCGCCGCGCGTCCAACCTGTCCGGCGGCCAGCAGCAGCGCGGAGCCATCGCGCGCGCCATGGTCCAGGGCGCCGAGGTCCTGTTTGCCGATGAGCCGATCGCCTCGCTCGATCCGGTCTCGGCCCGCACCGTGATGGAATTGCTGCGCGAGCTGAACCGCAAGGATAATCTCACCGTCATCGTCACGCTGCACCAGGTCGATTATGCGAGCCAGTTCTGTGACCGGGTCGTTGCGCTCAACAAGGGCCGCATCGTGTTTGACGGGCCGAGCCAGGAATTGACCCAGGCCAAGCTGATCGAGATCTACGGTCCTGAATACGAGCAGGCCTTCTACGGGGGAGACGACGAATGAGCGGCTGGGTCAATAAGAGCTTGCGCGCCCTGGTCACCGGCCTCGGCCTGATGCTGGCAGCGTGCGCACCGGCCTCCACACCGGATGCCGGCGACACCACCAGTGCCGGTCCTGCTGCCTCACGCGGCACGCTGAATTTCGGCATTATCGCGACCGAATCCTCCGCCAACCAGGCTTCCAATTGGGGCCCCTTCCTCGAGGCGATGGAAGAGTGGACGGGCTATGATATCCAGCCCTTCTACGCGTCCGACTATGCCGGCATGATCCAGGCCATGCGCTATAACAGCGTTCAATTTGCCTGGTTCTCCAATTTCTCCGGCCTGCAGGCCGTGCGCCTCGCCGGCGGCGAAGTTTTCGCCAAGGCCAGTTATCCAGATGGAAGTCTGGGTTATAATTCCGTCCTCATCGTGCCGGCCGACAGCCCGATCCAGACGCTCGAGGATATCCTGGTCTGCGACCGTTCGCTCGATTTCGGCATGGGCGATCCCAATTCGACCTCCGGCTATCTGGTGCCGTCGGCCTTCATCTTCGCGCCGCGCAATATCGATCCGGCCGAATGCTTCAATACCGTGCGCAATGCCAATCATGAGGCCAATGCCGTCGCGGTCGCCAATGGGCAGATCGATGTCGGCACCAATAACACCACCAGCCTGACCGTGCTGCACGGCTCGCGCCCCGAGATCGCGTCGCGTATCCGCACGATCTGGACCTCGCCGCCGATCGGCACCGATCCGATCATCTGGCGCACCGATCTCGACGAGGAAGCCAAGCTGCGGCTGCAATACTTCTTCATGAATTACGGCCGCCACGGCACGGCGGAAGAGATCGCCGAGGCGCGCTCCGTGCTCGATCCGCTCTTCTTCGGCCTCTTCCAGCCAGCCTCCAATGCGCATCTCGATCCGATCGTGCAGCTGGAAATCGTTCGCGACCTGATCCTGGTCCGCAATGATGCCGACCTGACCGAGGAGGAGCGCGCCACACGCGTTGCCGACCTTCAGGCCCGTCTGGCCGAAGTGGAAGCGGGCAATTCCGGGCTCGACAGTCTGGCCGGCGCAACCGGGCAGGCGGGCAATGCCGTCAATCACGAGGTTGCGGGCACACGCGACTGGGCCCTGATCGGCGGGCTGATTGCCTTGTCCGGCCTGCTTTTGGCCGGGCTATTATGGGCTGGCGCGCCGCGCGGTCCCGGTCCGAAGCCGCCGCTGACGGAACGCCTCGCCAATGCGGTGATCGGTGCCGGGGTGATTATCATACTGGTCTGGAGTTTCGATCCGTCCGACATGGATCGCAGCTATCTTCTGGTCGAGAATTTCGGCGATATGCAGGAATTCCTCGCCGGCTTCTTCCCTGATGATATCGCCAGCGCGGCCTCACGCGGCGCCTATTGGACCGATTTGCGCGCCGGCATTGCCGAAGCGATCCCGCAAATGATCATCACGGTCCAGATCGCCATCTGGGGCACCTTCATCGCCGTGGTTGCGGCGATTCCTTTCGGCCTCCTCAGCGCCCGCAATGTTGCGCCCGCCTGGGTCGTCCAGCCGGTGCGGCGTTTGATGGATGTGTTCCGCTCGATCAATGAGCTGATCATCGCCCTGATCTTTATCGCCGCTGTCGGACTGGGTCCGCTGGCCGGGGTAATGGCGCTCGCGGTTCACACCACAGGTGTGCTCGCCAAGCTGTTCTCCGAAGCCGTCGAGGCCATCGATCATGGCCCCGTCGAGGGCGTGCGTGCGACCGGCGCCCTGCCGCTGCACGAAGTGATCTGGGGCGTGATCCCGCAGGTGGCGCCGCTCTGGACCTCGTTCGGCCTGTATCGCTTCGAATCGAATGCCCGTTCGGCGACCGTGCTGGGCCTGATCGGTGCCGGCGGTATCGGCCAGATCCTGTTCGAGGCCGTGCGCGCCTTCGATTACCAGCGCACTGCCGCAATCGTGATCGTCATCATCCTGGCCGTCAGCGCCATCGACATGATGTCGCAACTCCTGCGCAAACGCCTGCTTTGACACGGCATTCATACTGAGAGACCCGGCCCGCAGCGTGTTCGCGCTGCGGGCCTTTTTCTGTCCGCATGGGGCTGAAACAAACCTGTCATGCAGGCGTCGCAAAAGCGTCACCGAGCGCGCCTATCGACGGGGTGTGAAGTCGAAATATCAAGCGTTACCGATGATCGGGACGCTTTCAGCGCCAGGACGGGAAGACAATGTTCAAACGATATCTAACAAGCGCGGCGCTGGTCGCATTGGCATCAGTGTCCGGCCTGGGTGCCGCCTGGGCCGATGACGCATCAGGCTGGGAATTCGATGGTGTGCCCAGCTGGAGCAATGCCGAAAGCGGCGACAGCTTCACCTTCCGGGGCCGCATCTATCTTGATGCCGCGAATGTCGATTTCGAGCAGGCCGGGGTGACCACCAGCTTTAACGACAGCGAAATCCGCACGGCACGCCTGGGCATTACCGGCCAGTTCTCCGGTGTCGGCTATGTCGCCGAGTTTGACCTGATCAATGAAGCCGTCATCGCCAAGGATGTGTATCTCACCTTCCACGGCAATGGCTTCGATATCCTGGCCGGCCACATGAAGACGCCGAACTCGCTCGAGGAGCAGACGTCCTCGCGCTATATCACCTTCATGGAGCGCGGCGCGGCGACGGACTTGTTCAGCCTCGACCGCCGTGTCGGTCTTGCGATTGCCCATCATGGCGACAACTACACCGTCAAGGCCGGCATCTATGGCGGCGTTCCAGGCGATCTGACCGACAGTTTCGAGCTCGATGACAGCTCGGCCCTCGCGGCGCGTGTCACCTTCACGCCGGTCCGCACCGACGATCTTCTGATCCATCTGGGCGCGTCATTCCGCGAATTCGATTACGGCGATGCCGGCACCCGGGTCCGGGCCCGTCCAGGCACCCATATCACTGACCGCATCGTCACCGCCGACTTCCGCCCGGGCCGTCCGCTCGGCGAGGCCGACAGTTCGACCCTGATCGGTCTTGAGGCGGCTGCCGTCGCCGGGCCGTTCCATGCCCATGCCGAATACATGACGATGGAGCTGGATGGCCCGACGGGCGATCCACGCATCGACAGCCTGTTCGTCAATCTGGGATATTTCATCACCGGCGAGACCCGCGCCTACAGCGCTTCAAGCGGCACATTCAGCCGCACCCGTCCGGCCACACCGGTTTCGGAGGGCGGTATGGGTGCGCTTGAGATCGCCGCGCGCTACGATTATTCCGACCTCAATGATGTCGCCGCCGGCGAGTTGACGAGCTGGACGATCGGCCTCAACTGGTATGTGGAGGATCATTTCCGGGTGATGGCCAATTACGTCACTGGCGAGCTGGACGTTGCCGGCGGACCCAATACCGATGTGTCTGGACCGCAGGTCCGGGTTCAGTGGGATTTCTAGAAACCAGGGGTGCCGGTTCCGGCCGGCACCCATCTCTCTGCCGGCATCCACTTCTCTGAATGAAAAGGGAATTTGACCTATGAAAATCACGACCCACCTCGCAGCCCTCGCTGCCGTTCTGGCGCTCGGCGCCGGCGCACAGGCCCAGCAACGCGACCAGATCCGCATTGTCGGCTCCTCGACCGTATTTCCATTCTCGACCGCGGTCGCAGAATCCTTCGGTGCCAAGACCTCGTTCTCGACCCCGGTCGTTGAATCGACGGGTTCGGGCGGCGGCTTCCGCCTGTTCTGTGCCGGCGTTGGCCTTGGCCAGCCCGACATCACCAATGCCTCGCGCCGCATGCAGGCGTCGGAATATCAGCGCTGCCAGAGCAATGGTGTGCGCGAGATCACCGAAGTGCGTATCGGCTTTGACGGGATCGTGCTCGGCGCCGCCGATAATGGCAGCCCGGCGATGGAAATCACCCTGACCCAGCTCTGGCTGGCCCTCGCCGCCGAAGTGCCTGCCGACGACACCTGCTCGAGCTTCATCCCCAACCCGAATAATCGTTGGTCGGATATCGATGCCTCGCTGCCGGCCCAGCGCATCGAAGTCTTCGGTCCGCCGCCAACGTCAGGCACACGCGATGCCTTCGTCGAACTGGCCATGCAGGGCGGTGCCGAAGGTATTGCCTGTATGGAAGCGCTCAAGGAGAGCGATGACGATCGTTTCGAAGGCATTGCCAGCCGCATCCGTGAAGACGGCAAGTGGGTGGATGCCGGCGAGAACGACAATGCGATCGTTCAGACCCTGATCAATACGCCCGACGCGTTCGGCGTGTTCGGCTTCTCATTCCTCGACCAGAATTCGGACCGTCTGCACGGTGCCATCATCAATGGCATGGCGCCGGAATTCGACGATATCGCCGATGGCACCTATCCGGTTTCGCGCTCGCTCTACTTCTATGTGAAGAACCAGCACGCGGATCTGGTTCCGGGCCTGGCCGAATACATCGCCGAATTCACCTCGGATGATGCCTGGGGCGAGTATGGCTATCTGACCAGCCGCGGCCTGATCCCGCTGCCTGATGACGAGCGTGATGCGATGGGCCAGGCTGCCCGCTCGCTCACTGCCATGACGCACGCACCGGAATAGGGTTCACCACAGCCCGAAACGGAAAACGCCGCCCCTCGGGGCGGCGTTTTTTGTCTGCGTGATGCGTAACGGGATTTAGTCCTCAACGCGCCGGCGGCGCAGGCGCTGCCAGAAGCGGCGCCGTTCCGGTTTGGGCTGTGGCTTCAGATTGATGATGAAGTCGACAGCGCACTGGTGCCAGGAGTGCTTCTCGGCATGGGCGCGCGGAGCTGCGCGGTCGATCTCGAGGCAATCGAGACAGGCCTGACGCAGATCCTCATTGATGAAGCCGCCGCCGGAACCGGGAATGATGTCCTTGGGGCCGTGGGCCGGGAAGGCCGCGACCGGCGTACCGCATGCCATCGCTTCCAGGTTGACGAGGCCGAATGTGTCGGTCCAGCTCGGGAAA
>TARA_R110000868_G_scaffold141256_7_pt1 | contig 10865 bp, 11 predicted proteins | sample TARA_R110000868 | Tara Oceans TARA_R110000868 (sample SAMEA4397489) | marine metagenome | biome: Polar Biome; feature: [SRF] surface water layer (ENVO:00010504); material: water (ENVO:00002006), including particulate matter (ENVO:01000060) such as... | depth 5 m | reverse complement strand
GTTTCGAAAAACTCGACCCACGCCCAACCTTCGGCCAGAAGCTTGGCCTTGGCAGCGTCCACCTCTTTGTTGAACAAGGCTTCTAGTATGTCGGGACTTTCGATAACGCCGCTGCCGCTCTCATCGAACAGGTCTTTGCGCAGAATGCCGCCCGCTTCCAAATATGCGGCCTCTCCGACGACGGCAAAGCGGGGCGTGTCAGTTGTGTTCTGCTCGGCCAGCAGCATCCGCCGAATTGTTGCACTGTGACGGCTCCACTGGCCAAGATTGTTTCACACCTCCAACTGGCGCGCGTGATCGTCGACCACGGTAAAGGCGGCCAACTGGGAAAGCTCTATTTCTCCCGAGCGGAACAGCTCGCGCAGTTCCGGCGCGGTCTTGGCAAGGGCAAGGCGACGCTTCACAAGGTTCTCAGTAACGCCAAAGCGGGATGCGATCTGATCCGGAGACTTGCCCTGATCGCTGAGGGCCTTGAAGGCTTCAAACTCGTCGAGCGGGTGCATGGCCTCGCGCATGACATTTTCGACCAAGCTCACTTCGACTGCGCTGTCTTCGTCGCGCATCTGACAATTGACGGGGTGATCTGCCGGGATCGCGCCACGCTCCTGCAGCAGCTTGAGTGCTGCCAGTCTGCGGCCACCGGCAGAGACAAAGAAACGGCCTTTCTTGCCGGGCCGGACGACAAGGTTTTGCAGGACGCCAACGCTGCCAATGGAGGCGGCGAGGCTCTCCACGCTATCGGGGGCATAGGTCTTACGAACATTCTTGGGATCGGCATCTAGTTTATTCAACACGATTGGCTGGATTTCGGTGGGGGTCATGGTCTGCTCTCCTTGTTCCCGCGAAGCGGTCTAGCCTTTGCCCATCGGGCAGAGGCCCCGCCTCTGCCCTCTAGGCGTCGCCAATGAGACGGTGAGAGGGGGGCAAGGGCGCAGGCGGGGAGGGGGCTCACCCACCCGAAGGGGCTAGCTCCTGCAATGGACGGCCGCAGGCCGGGAGTGAAGGATGGGGACACCCCGTCGGAGCTCTTGCAGGGGAGAGAGGCGACGCCTTTCTTCCCTCGATCTAGGAAACCTATTGGTATGGCCTTTGGCGCGGACTTGTCCGCGCCCATGCGCAAAGGATCGTGACCTGGATGGGCCGAAACCCATCATGGGATTCGGTGGAGCGTAGCGGAATAGAGCCTGGTCCTGGCAAGGATGCGCCCTGAGGCGGGTGGTTCTGGACAATCAGGATATTGATTTCCCTACAAGTTTGCTGATTGCTGGCGGCAGTTTTCATCGCCACATCGCCGATCCAATCGGCAGGAAGTTGGGGAGCAGGGCGCCGGGTCGACTGCGTTGTCGATGGCGATACGTTTAGGATGAACCGGTTGAAATGCCGAACGACATTGACGCGCCGAAGCTGGGAGTGGTGCTCAATGCCAAAGGAGCGTGAGTTGGCCGAACAATCGACACGCTATATGGCGCAATTGCTGTAAGGGCGTATCGAAACTCGTGAAATACCAGCAAGGATCGCTGCGGGCGGGTCCTGGTCGACCTGGCAGCCGAAGGCGTTGCCATTGGTCCCGCATGATCGCGGCCACTCTGGCGAGGGCCTATACTGGCGGCCGGCGCAATATGGTGCTGTGGCGTGTTCTATGTAGGCGAAGTCAGGCAGGAACAAAATGCTCCTCGCTTCATTTTGGCTGTCTGGGACCAGCGCGCGTCAGCCGGATATGGCGGCAAGGGCGGCAACGACGATTGGATTGTTTGGAACGCTTGATGGAGAATTGTGCATCACGCTTCGTCATAGTCATTCACGCTGGATCAGATGCAGGCCAGTCCAGACCGTCCCAACCAACGTGGAACCAACCGTGGCCTAGGCTTGGACAATCAAGGCCCGCTTTTGCCCTACCATCCACGGTAGAATCTGAGCAAAAACGCAAAGAACGAAGTGCCCATAGTGCGCGGGCGTCACTGCTGCCCATTGAGCTCGGGATAGATCAAGGCCGAGCACTGCCGGTTCTGCGCATCGAGTAGGGTCTGATCGCCGGCTGTGACCATACCGGTTTCGATGGCGTTCCAGAGCCTGTTGGTCTCGACGCCCTCGAGCCCGCATTGGCAATAAGTGGTGCAGAGACCCGGCGCTGTGCCCCCCGCCTGACATGTCGACTGGCACGAGCGCAGGAAGTCGGCCCTGCGCATGGCCAGTTGCGGCTGGAAGACCAAGGAGGCCGGATAGACCAGCCCCAGCAGGATGGGCTGGTGCACCAGATAAAGCAACAGGCCCCAGCGCCCGAGCCAGGCCAGTAGGCGCGCCAGTCGTCCGGCTGGTGCGATGGCGGCAAGCCGCGGCGCCCAAGTCGAGGACAGCACCAGCCGCGTGGCGATAACGCCCAGCAGCACAACACCCAGCCCAGGAAAGACCGGCACCAGGTCATTGGTGGGCGGCGGCACCTGCCAGAAGCCGATCCAGGACCAGGCCTTTTCGTTGAACAGGGCGTCGGAGTAAAAGAAGGGCAGCGTGATGACCACGGCGGCTACCCCCGCCGCCAGCCAGAGCGGGGTACGCACAAATGCCAGCCCCATCAGGCTGAACAGGGCGATAGCGTGCAGCACGCCGAAATAGACAAAGCTCTGCGGAAAGGCGAACAACGTCGCCACGCTAATAGCCAGTGCGCCAACAACGACAAAGACCCAGCGCCTCCAAAAGCTGCGCCAGCGAATGCCGCCGCGCCCGTGGCCCAGCACCAGCCCGACCCCGACTAGGAACAGGAAAACCGCAAGTATGCTGCGCGCAAACAAGACCCAGGCCGGATCGTTTCCGACATCGGCGGCGATGAAGCGGAAATAGCTCAGGTCCCAGAACAGGTGATAGACCACCATGGCAATGATGGCGAGGCCGCGGACGATATCGACAAGGGCAAAGCGCGGGCGGGCAGTGGCGGGATTATCGGTCATAGGACGCGCCCTCATCCGAGACGGTGCTGGCGTCAAGAATGGAGCCGCCTTTGCCCCTCTTGGGCGGATCCGGCAAGGCGAAGGCGGGTGGCGCGGTGCTTCCTACGCGATGGCGCATTATCGGTCTGAGAGCTATGACTTTCATTCCAGGACGGTTCTTGCTAGCCTGGCGCCGACACTGACCGAACGCCCCCCAAGGCGTCAACATGAAAGGCACAGGTCAAAACGCCGAAGAACGTTACCGGGGTTGTCCCGACCGTGTGACCTAAGCCTCCGTGCCTCGGCTACACGGCCGATCCAAATGGAGCAGGTAAACGCTTCCGACATCGGAAACCACGCTCTAGGCTCTATATATAGGCACACTCGGTATAGCGCCGCGTCGTTCTTGCTCGCGAAGCACCTAAACGCTGCGGCAATCTACGGTAGAGAGAAACCAGCACGTTCCCAACATTGGTACGTCATGGGACGTTGCTGCCGCAGAGACCGCCGGCGAGACAGCGCCAATCAGATTGGCCCTAGATGGTCATGGCTGTGTTGCCGCTATCGCCGCAGGACGCGCGCCATCAGCACTAGTCCGCCCGTCAGATAAATTACCCGGCCAATACCTAGCATAATGACGCCCCCAGTTGCTGATCGACGAGAACGGGAAGCCCCCCTGTGGGAGCTTGCAGGTGGTCACCGTATATTGAACGCGGCGCCAGCCCAATAAGGGCGCCAAGCAGGGTCATGTGCATAGAGGTGAAGAACAGCGCCATGGCGCCGGCCAGCGCGGCGATGCGTCTGGTTTCCCCGGTGCTGGCTAGAGCCACCAGCCAAACGAGTAGCGATACAAGGGAAAGCTCGCCTGCTCAGCGGCAAGTGCCCAGGGCAGGGTGCGCGAAGCGTGGTGCAGCGCCGGGGCGTGCCAGCCCCAGACGACGACCAGGTCGATGACGCTGACGGCAATCGGCAGGGCGAGCTGCGAGCGCAGCCAGTTCCGCCGGGCGACCAAGGGGCCAATCCCGGCGGCCAGCAAATGGGATTCCAATGCCTACCACGGTCAGGTGCAGCGTCATATGGGCCGCAAAGCTTCCGCGCACCATGCCGGGCAACGGTCCAGCCCATGCCAGGACGAAGACGGCAATTCCGGTAATAGTTAGCAAGCGGTCAATCATTGGCAGATCGCGAGTTAGAGCACGGGAAGGTGGCAATAAACACGACCACTGCCAAAAGCGTGCAGGCGCCTGGATCACCTCAGGGGGCTGGCGCCGCTGCAGGGGGTATCTGGACCGAAATTGAACTCGTTGTCGATGAGGCTGCGGTTTGCATGTGCCGGATGTGTGGCATCGATCGGTCTGCCAATTGCCAGTCAGCGCCACCACGCCCTTGCGGTACTAGACTGATTTTAGACGAACTGCCGGTGCGCACCGATGTCGCAGTGCCGAAGCAGGCTCTTTGGTCTATTAACGATGGTGGAGAAGCTGCACATTCTCCCATTAACGAGATTGCTGTCGGCACCTCGCTTAGTCTCGTAGTAATATTCTACTTTACCGATGCTCCGCACTCACTTTCATTGTAAATTAATCAAACGGAGAAAGACGTCATGGCACGCCGACCAAAAGATCAAACAGCGATTTCGCTCAACTCGCAATTAAGAGTGTCACGGCGAACCTTGATTCAAGGTGCCTCTACTCTGTTCGTGGGCACGCTAGCATTCGGTGGCGCGACCGTTGCGCAGTCTGTAGGAACTGAGCACCGAGTGCAAATGCTAAACAAGGATGGCGAGGGGCGCCGAATGCAGTTTGAGCCGGCGTTCCTCAAAATTGCGCCGGGAGATACCGTTATATTTGTGCCCACCGACAAGGGGCACAATTCCGAGATCATTGCTGACGCCCTTCCAGCAGGTGGCGAGGCTTGGAAAGGCAAGATCAATGAAGAGATCTCGGTAACCCTCACCGCGGAGGGACTCTATGGCTACAAGTGCCTACCCCATTTTGGCATGGGTATGGTCGGGTTGATTCAGGTCGGCGAAGACATTTCGAACATGCAAGCTATACAGGAAGCTAAACTTCCTCCAAAAGCGGCAGACCGGATGGAGGAATTGCTGCAACAGGTTGGCTAGCATTGCTTGTTTGGCAGCAAATACCGAGTGAGTAGCAATGGGTGGCTAGCCACACATTAAGTTGCATATGTGCATTTTGTTCCTGTTCGCGGTCGTTTCGAGTGCGAACAGGCGTGACTATGACGAAACCACCCCGCTGCTCCGCCACCTCGATGACGTTTTTCATGTCCGTAATTGACGGTTTCCTAATTGGGCGAAATATGCCGTGCTCCCGACCACGGCCATTGATGCTGTGCATCAAGGCGGCGTTGTGCAGATGCAACGCCGCAAGACTCTTTCGTCCGGCGCCTCGCACCCTGTCCCGGGATGAATTATAATCGGGCCATGAACAGGTTCCTGCTGCTGATGGCTATGCTGTTTGGATTGGCCGCCGTTCCGGGACCGGCTATGGCTAGCGTCGTGGCAAGTGACCAGCTCTGGACGATCGCCAGCCAGGAGCTATGCGTTGAGGCGGATGCTTCCCAACGCAGCGCGCCAGCGTTCAAGCGCTGTTCCAAGAAGATCAACGGGCACGTGATATCCTGCCAGCAGGCAATTGATGTCTTGGTCTTCGTGCACGAGTGCAGTCTCTATGCGCAAGCCGCGGTGTTCGCAGCGGCGCAGGACAGCGCCATTACTGCCCTGGGCGATGACGGGCGTTTCCGACCTCCGCGAACCGCATAGGAACGCCGGCGACAAAGGCCGCTCCAAATCCCCCAATCCTGATCTCTTGAGAGGCAGTCGCGAAGGCTGCTGGATGACATGCATATCACCATGATTTCGCGCCGGCACATGATGCTGGGTGCCACAAGCCTTGCTGCACTGGCTCTGGCTGGCTGCACGACCACCAAACCCACGCTACCCGTTCCGCCTCCCGCACCCGCGATCCCGCCCGAATACCTCGCCATGTATGCGGCCATACCGGATGAGCGCTTTCCCATTCCGGCGGCCCGCATCGATCTGATCGAACCGATATACTGGCGGCAGGAAGTGGCCAATATCACTGGTGAAAAACCGGGCGTCGTGGTGGTCGATACGCCGAACCGCTTCCTCTACTGGACGATGGAGAACGGCCGGGCCATGCGCTATGGCGTCGGCATCGGCCGGGAGGGCTTTGCCTGGGAAGGCCGCGGCCATATAGCATATGGTCGCGAATGGCCGACCTGGACGCCCCCATCCGACATGATCAAACGGCAGCCCGAACTTGAACCTTACCGGAACGGCATGGAGCCAGGCCCGGAAAACCCGCTGGGAGCTCGCGCGCTCTATATTCACAAGGGCAATCGGGACACTCTCTATCGCCTGCACGGAAATATGGAAGCCAATTCAATCGGGAAGGCCGTGTCCAGCGGTTGCGTACGGCTGCTCTTCCAGGATGTCATCGACCTGTATGATCGGGTGCGGTGGGGCGCGCCAATCGTGGTCGTGCAATAGCCGACGCAACGGAAGGCCGGCGTCTCATCGGCCTTCCGTCTATTCCTATGTTGCGCCTTCGAGTGCTCATAACACTCCTGAAAAGTGGCTGTTGAGCCGATGCGAAGTTGACAAGTCAGTATTGAACGGAGCTGCTCGGTAAGCGGCAATCTGATCGCCCTTATCATCGCGACTTTGAAATGATGCAGCGACAAACAGCATCTGAGGTGGAGGCAATGTGTTTTTACGAGCCCCGTTTCTCCGGTAGTCAAACCGCTCTGCGGCGCCCGGCGCGTGAAACCACCAGCGAAATCAGCAGCCCCGCAAGCAGAGCGATCAGCAGCGGCCAATGCCGCACCTGGGAGAACACCGTCCCCGCCAGCCTCTGATGCGGACGCACATCCAGCACCGCCATCTGCAACGGCTCGATCTGCCCCGTGACGCGCCCCAGAGGGTCGGTGGCGAAGGTCAGCCCGGTATTGGCGGCACGAACCAGGCTCAGACCTTCCTCGACTGCCCGCACCCGGGCATGGTGGGCATGCTGGGCCGGCCCGATCGAGCCGTCGAACCAGGCGTCATTGGTGATGTTGAGGATAAACTGCGCGCCGGTCGTGTCGCCCAGATCGCCTGAAAACAGGATTTCGTAGCAGATCAGCGCCAGAAATGCCGGTGTATTGGGCAGGCTCATCAGCCGGCGCCGCGCATCGCCATGCGCCCAGCCCTCGGCGCCCGGAACGAACTGCTTGATGCCCAGCTTCGAAAAGAACTGGCTGAACGGCAGGAACTCGCCAAACGGCACGAGGTGGGATTTGTCGTAGGACGCAATGACCTCGCCATTGGTGTTGATCGCCATCAGCGCATTGAACGGTGGCCCCGAGCTTTGGCTGGGGTCCAGAGCGTATTGCTGCCTTGGAATTCCCGCCAGCAATGTGGTGGTTTCCGGCAGCATCCGGGCGATCCGCGCCAGCGCATCGGGATAGCTCGACAGGAAAAACGGCAGGCTCGATTCCGGCCACACCAGATGGGTGATGTCGGCGAGCCCCTGGTCAGCCGGGTCCATCCGCATTTCGGACAGCATCAGCAGCCGGTCGATCAGCGCCACCGGATCGGCATTGTCCCAGTCGGCATGCTCGAGCACCATGGGCTGCACCAGCCGCATGGCGACATCGGTGCGTTCGGTCGAAACCGTGCCCGCAAGCCGGTTATAGCCAAAACCCAATTGCCCGGCGATCACCGCAATCGAGATAAAAAACGGCAACAACCGGCGGCTGAGACTGCGCCCATCGGCCGGCCAGATCAGCGCCGGGGTCATCGCCAGCAGCGCCGCCACCAGCGTCAGCCCATAAATGCCGATAACCGAGGTGATCTGCATCATCTCGTCGGTCGGGTCAGCGCATAGCCCAACAGATCGAACGGAAACCCGGTCAGCACATGGCCGCGGGCCCATTCGGCAATGGTAACGAAGGTCGCCAGCGTCACGATGCGCCAGGGGCCATGGCTCCAGAACAGATGAGCCAAGGCGCTGCCCAGGCCCCAGAAGAAGGCGATCAACGCTGCCAAAGCGAGAATGGCAAAAGGCATGAGGGCGATCATAATCCCGCCATTCACTAAGAATGCCGTGCCTATCCAATGGAAAGCGACAGTGAAATAGCCCCACCCAAAGGCAAAGCCGATTGTAAAGGCTGGGCCGAACAGCCGCCGCCAGCCGCGGCTTTGCTCCGCTCCATCGAGGCACCAGACCCAAAGCGGGAAGCTCACGAGGAGGGCAGGGACAATGAAAAGCGGTGGGACGGACAGACCGGCAACGGCGCCGGCCACCACGAGCAGCAGGAAACGGCGCCAACCATGGCTCAGCATGGCTGCTTCGGCCAGCCAGGTCATGAAAGCCTTGTCCACGAATCAAAGTGCATGCGGCAAACTCACTGGAAGGGCCGAGTGCGTCAAGGAAATCACAATCTCACTTGACCGGCTTCGAGGAATCCAACAGCCGGCCGCCGTTGTTGCCGAACGACATAGCAAAAGAGAGCTATATAACGAAGGAACCCCCCGGCCAACATCATGCTCATCCAGGCCACAAATCAAGCGACTTGGACCAACACGGTCACCGTGACAAGAGCGGCACTAGGAAGTAGTCCAGGTCAAGAAAGGATCGCAAGCGGCCCTTTCTCAGGCTCCTCCGTATCTCAATGCTCCTTTGACGGTCCGTGCACTTGAGGATTGTTTGCGTATCGATGCGGTGGGAAGTGACAGCTATTTCGGCCCATATCGAACGAAGCAGCCTGAGGATGTGAGCACGGCCAACAGTCAATCCGCTGTAGCCACGACCAAAGGCAATCCCCTATTTCCTTGGCAGCAAGTTCCACACGATTTCGGTCAAGGCAGCCGTCGTGGACGTTGCGTCGCAGCGGGCCGGGCTGCCAACAATGGACGCAGTAAGCACCTCCATCTGCACGTCGCATACCGTGGCGGCAAGAGCCAATGGCAACCGTACCGAGCCCAGATCGATGAACTCCCGCAAATTGACATCGAGGCTTCGCGCGAGGACCTCACCGATACCGAAAATGTTCACGTCTACGAAGTCCTCGGCGTTGAGCTGAGCAAAGGACGGTGCGGCCACATACCAAGCGCGACGGCAGCCGCAGGCACAGCAAATCTTCCCATTCGTTTTACCTCGTCTGCCTGGCGATTTCCTGGGCATCGGTGGCCCGATGGCCTCATTAGTGGGTGGTGCCAGCGTTAAAGCCGCTGGTCAACCCTTTTAGATTCATGCGGAACTCGTAGGGGCTATGTCAGCAAACGCCGCTCCTTGCAGACCCGCCGGGCGCCCCGCAGATTAGCGAGATCGGCCAAGTAACTCGGTGCTTCGCCACAAAGGAGAACCTCATATCGGGCCCCTGGCGAACTAGGCAGCTTTTCCCAGTGTGTTTCGGCCCTTTAATTGCGGGGGTCGGCGTTAAGGCGGCAGGTTGCATCTTGCTATCTGAGGGAAGCACGACGAACATCGGGCCGTGCACACTCCAGCAGACCGGGGCGCGATTGATGGCTAAACCGGCTCCGATAGGGCCAATGACGCGTCAGACTATTCACGCCGGGTTGATGAAAGTGCCCACTTGCCTCTACATTTGCTCCGTGTAGTTTCCCGCACTTAACAACAGGAGCGTTAGCCGTGAAATTTACCCGCCGTGACACTATCGTTCTGGGCGCCGCAGCGTCGGTGCTCAGCTTGTGCGGGGTTGGCGTTGCCAATGCTGCTGAGGGGGACATGATCGATGTAGCGCGGCTAATGGCACCCGCCGGGGGCGTGGCGGATCATGTCCAGGGCAGCCAGAGCGCGCCGGTCACCGTCATCGAATATGCATCTCCCACTTGCCCGCACTGTGCCACCTTCTCCAACGAAGTGCTGCCAGCCTTAGTCGAGCAGTATGTGGATACCGGCAAGATCAAGCTGATCGTCCGCCCCTTCGTGCGCAATGTGTTGGATGCCGCCGTATTCATGTTGGCCAAGGCTGCCGGCCCGACCAACTTCCATAACGTGCTGGCGACCTATTTCCGAACCCAGACCGATTGGGCTACATCCGAGACGCCGCGCGACGCCATCTTCGAAATTGCGACGCAGTTGGGGTTTACCCAGGCAACTTTTGACGCCGCCTTGACGGATCAGGAGTTGTTCACTGGGATGGAAGCGGTGCGCGAGCAGGCACTCAACGAGTTTGGCCTCTCAGGCACCCCGACATTCTATATAAATGGCAAGACGCTCACTGGTAACAAGACGCTCGAGCAGTTCGCCGCCGAGATCGATCCGCTGGTGCCTACCGATTTTGTCAGCACTAGCGCCGGCGCCGCGCCTGCGGTCGAAACCCCTGATGCTACCTTGGAGCCGACCAGAGAAGGCGCGCTGCCGACCGGCGGGACAGTGTCGCCAGCAAGTCCAGATGCTATAGCACCCACTGAACCTGCCGCCACGGTTGCGCCTACACAGTAAATTCTGGAAGCTCGATCATACCTCCTCCCACGGGGGAGTGACCGTTTTGTTTCATCCTAATGATAACATTGGTCAGGCGGGAAGCTCATGTTGTGTGGGGGTGAGAGTCACATGCTTGTCCTTCGACGGTTTGAAGACGCTGATAAACGCCTTGAACGGTCCGGTATGACGGGCGGCGGCCAAAGTGCCACTGAAGCAGGCGGAGCGTGTGCGTGCGGCGCGATGAAGCTCTTGCCGGCCACCGTTTTTGCCTGATCAAGCAGAACTGTGTCCTTTGTGTTTTTTCTCCCTAAGGCCGCGCCCGAGCCTCGATTCGTGCGGTTTTACAGGCCGTAGCTGGTGTGTGTTCCACACAATCCTGTCCGAGCGGAACATTGCCTGTAGGTTCTCGCTCCCCAAGCCGAGAGAGCAGGTTCAACCTGCATGGTCGATCGATGTCTAAGGGCCG
>TARA_R110000868_G_scaffold96352_3_pt1 | contig 10868 bp, 4 predicted proteins | sample TARA_R110000868 | Tara Oceans TARA_R110000868 (sample SAMEA4397489) | marine metagenome | biome: Polar Biome; feature: [SRF] surface water layer (ENVO:00010504); material: water (ENVO:00002006), including particulate matter (ENVO:01000060) such as... | depth 5 m | reverse complement strand
AGGAACGAATGTGCCATAAGTGTCTGCGTATTCTTGTATGACCACTGTGTCGCCTACTGCCAATGAAATTGTGATTGTCAAAGTTGAGGAATCAGTAGAAACCACATATTCAATGTCTCTAGTGAGAAGAACATCATTTACATAAACCAACAGTCCCAAATAATTGGCTGAGGTGTAATTATAAACCTGTGTGGTGTCAAATGTATTGCCGGTGATTGGGCCAACCACAGTGGTTGATTCTGTGTAGACATTGCCGCCAGGCAGCATGTCACTCCAGTAGAAAGGACTTGAACTTGTGCGTCCAGCAATGAGATCTGTTATGACTGCTGTTAGTATTTCAGGCACAGTCATATTCACATAGTCATTGCTGATTGCTGTGTTCAACAACTGTGCTTTGTATTTTTCGTACTCTCTGGAGTTGTATTCGAGGCTGGCAAAAATGTTATAATCGGGACTACGCAAGAAATATCCAGCCAAGGTCATTGGAGAACTTTGTTGCAGTATATTCAATCCAAACGGTACGATATTACCAAGGTCTCGACTGTTGTTGGCTCCATTGATTTTGCCAGTGAGTCCTACAAGATTCTGACCAATAGTGTCATAATGAGTTCTAATGGTTCCTAGTGTAAGATTGCCTGCATTTTCATTAAGCGGGTTGTTTTCAAGATTGATTGGCACTTGATAAAACGCCACAGCACTGGCTTGATCACTCAAGACCAAAACTTCAATTATTTGTCCTGGTACAATAACTGTGGTGCTAGGAAATGTTATGGTTGTGGTATTGCTAGTTGTGACATAGGTGTATGTGCCTGGATCTTGGAAAGTACTGTCTATATAAACTTTGACCGAAGGTACAGTATCCACCGGCAGGGCTGCCACATCCAACAACAATGGAGTGTTTTCTGCATACACAAAACTAAACTGTTGATAGATCTTGCTCTTGACTGCGGCTGTTTGCCATCCAATTTCTCTTTGATATATTGTACGATTAGCATATTGTCTCACAAAGCCTATGCTGATATTTTTTGTAAAACTCACATTGTCTTTGACATAGAGGAAAGTATCTGCGTACAGATTGTTATCAAATACAATGTCGCCAATATTATTGATACTGAGATACTTTAGTGGGAATCCCAACACAGTGTCATCTAGGCCGGGGCCAAGTGCATAACTAAACAACTTGGATCCTGCAAATGTGCTACTAGGATATGCCACTGGGTTGCTGAGACTATAACCATTGCTGTCATAAACATCAAACAACGGCGCTTGATTTGTACTGGTCTTTTGTTGTGCTCGAATCCATTGTATTCCGTCATAGTAAAAACTTATGCCTTGCAGTGTAGCACCGCTGAGACAGACCACTGTTTGGTCAACAAATACATCAGCATCTGATGCAGGCACTAGATTAATAACAGGCTCTGAAAATGAACTGCCATCATCGCTGAGTGTCACAAACTCAACCACATAAATTTTATCTCTCACATCTGGGTCTGTATCGCGAGCAAAAATAACTCTGGTTCCGGCAATGAATGTGTATCCATCTACTCCGTAGCCTACGGTTCCATTAATGGTACTGAAGGCATCAGTGGTCACAAAGTCAATGATATCCACTGGCTGTTTGCCTTGTGTGCCCATTTCATACAGTCTGGTACCACCGCGGAATTCCAGAATAGGACGACGTGCTCTGAATGCATTATCCAGCACCGGTGTGGTGTTGTTGTATGTGGCTGACGCATTGATTACATCAATATGGAACCAACGATTACTACGGGTCCAGGCATTAAGATCCGGTGAATCTAAAGCCATAGTCAAGTAATCGGGTATTAATGGTTGATTTAGGCTGGAATCAAAATTGCCCACATCAAATGGTGTTGAATCAAATGGTACTGTGGCACTTTGAGTATATGTTTCCGGAGTAACATAATTGGTCACAGGTAACAGTTGTATGGCAGTGCCTACCCCGGCCACGTAGTATGATTGATTGGCATAACTGGTTGGTACCACCGGTGCAAGAAACTGCACTTTGAGGTTATTGGTAAACACCACACCGTTGGGACTAGTATAGTTTTGTTTGCCTAAAATGTCAGTAACAACATTGATGGTAGAACTGTCTGCTTGATCAACTAGTCTAATCTGACCAAAGATATCTGGATTGGTTCCATCTTGGTACCATAGCACATCTTTAATAGCAGTCAACAAAGGGACTTCAACGATCACACTGCTTGCGTCATTATACCATGTTGTACTGGCCCAATTGGTACCAAATAAAATATTAAATTTGGTCAGTGTGTTTATGGTAGCAATAGGTGCTAAGTTAACAATTGGCAAACCGTCTATATCATAAGTGTATTGTATCTGCCAAAGGTTGTTGGTTGGGAAAGAGGGGGAAGTTGTGAATACCAAAGTCTTGTTGTTAAGATTGGTAATTCCGTCGATGCCGCCGTAGTCAGCAATAATATCACTAAGGTAAACACCATTCAGTTGATCGTAACTCAACTCACTCAACAGGTCCACATTGCCAATGCTGGTTAAATCATAGTAGAATTGTTGTGCGTTCTTGAACGGCACATAAAAACTCACTGTGCCAAGATCTTCACCGTTGTTGGTTACTCCCATGACATCTCTACTGCTGATGTTAGGAGCATAAGGTAATCGACCATTTACTCCTGGATCTGTTTGTATCCAAAAGTTGTTGCCTGTTTGACTTAATTCAAATGTGTAATTGCCGCCACGTACCAAGGTGATTACAGGATTATTACCGGGTATACCACTGAACTCATAGGCTGTACTGGTGCGAGTAACTGCAAAGTTGTCAGTTAAAGGTATTGCTGTGGCATAAACATCCACAGCATCTGGGCCCGCAGGCAACCAGTAGTACTGACTGTAGTTTACAAACTTGTCAAAACTAACAAACGGATCCCAAGTGTAGTATTCACTGGTATACAGTCTATCACTCTTGGTTGTGTTAGCACCTTGAACAGCCAAAGCGTCTGTGATACCAGGGTATGTGATAGCATCTTGTATCTCCTCGGTATCAGGTTTGAGACTGATAACACCAGGTTCCAACTGATAGTTGGCTCTAGTAGCATCGGGCTCTAACACATAATAGTCATTGGGGTTAACTCCAGGACCAACTCGGCGTCCTATATAACCTTGTGTTTTCTTAAATGCAGGTTCCTGGACCAGTTGATCCAATGTAGCATTTAAAAATTGTTTGTTGGGAGTGGTCTGAAATATATCAGGTAAAAAATCAACAGTACGTATGGCCATTAAATTACTCCACTGCCGGGTGCAGTTCTAATATTGGTACTGGTCAATGCAGTAATTACTTCCACGCTGGTGACTCCGGCGCCGTTGACAAATATTTCACTAGGGGCACTGCGTATTTCATACAAATCACCAAAACTTTTTAATGGGTCTAAAGGTACCAACACAACTGAACTTACCACACCGCCCATATTAGAGTGGATATAGGCTGCCAATTCTGAGAAGTAGAATGTCTGTCCAAATTCCCATTTGTCAATGCTAAAATATGTGTTTAAGTTTGCAACCACTAGATTTCTTATTTCGCTTTCGCTGGCGGTACTATCTGCGGCACGAATGACCTTGATGGTGGCCTGCAACTCTTTGGCTGCTTTGGGTCCAAACAATGGCTTGAACACCACGCTGTTTACGACCACGTTGTCACTGATCATCTTGTAGTCATTGAGTCCTTGATATGCTGTGCTAAGTTCATCTATGGTAGGAACTGCAGGCTTGGGCACTGTGTTTGTGGTGTCTCTTAACCAATTTTGATAAGCAGTATAGTAGGCTTGATTGACCACATACACATCGATGATATTGGTGGTACCTGGGTCAATTCTACTGGTCAATGCGGCATTGTGTCTGTATTGATAATATAGACTCTGTCGACCAACTCTGGCCAGCCAATCGCCCGACACTTCGACCAGACTACGCACACCTGTTCCACTTATTACTAGTTCATAGAAGGCACCTGTTTGGCCAGCCAATGGTCCAACTGTAATGACTTGATCATATGCATAGAATATCTGTCCAGGTACGAACTGCAACAGTACTGCTTCAACATCATCTTTGGTAGCATATTCAGAATTTACCCGCCCAGGTTCGACCAAAAGATAGCGTTGGAGATTGTCAAAGTCCACGGTCTTTTCAAAGAAAACCCACTTGGTACTAGGGTTCACACTAGGGGCTACAATTTCATCAAAGAAATCTGGGTCATCAGGTACTCCGTCGTTGTCTGAATCTTGGTAACTCACAAACACCTGATAGTCATCAACATAGCCGTCGCTTTCTACTGGTTGGCCAACGATGGCCATTTTTATATCACCAGGCAAAGGAATATTCATATCAGGTCTAGAGTTAGTTTTCAATACATTCACAAAGTCAGCAATCACTGTGCCTGTGCGGCTGTCATAGATACGTTGATCAGTTTCAAAGAAGAATCTAGTTTGTAGCACTGAGCCAAACAAATAAAACAACGCACGGCTGGTCACTGTGTACGTGGTTCCATTGGTCACAAACTCAATCAACCAACTAGCATCTTGATTGGTTCCTGATGTGTTTTGTGCATTGGCCAAACTGAACGGTGCATCCACTGCCAAATTAGTGCTGGTAATTACATACCAGGTGGCAGTTTCGTTGTCGTAACCCAGGCCAAAGTTGCGATACAATAAAATTTGATCAGTGATGCTGGTGACTACGGTGTTAGGCAAGTTGGTCACAAACAGCGGAATAACTGCAACAGGAATAGCACCAGTAGGCACAAAGTTGTTGAGTGTAACTGGACCTGTGCCGTTGCTAAAGTTGCCTTGACCTTGATTGGTTCCGTCTGTCACAATTGCCATTGGGCTGGCCCAAATAACCAACTTGTCATTGTCTTGTGAAGGTGTTCCTAATTTGAGTCGATTGTTGCTGTCAAAGTAGTAACCAGTGGGAGGAACAAATTGCACCAAAGATCCAATTTGTATGTATTTGCTGACAGTGCTACTATAGGTTCCAATGGCCGCAGGGTTCCCTGATGCATTTACAAAATAACCCGTGGTTTCGTTTGCCAACGTTGTGCTTTGATTCCAAGTAAAATTCAGTACAACAAGATCAGGTCTTGGAAAATTTGCATAATAAAATTGATTCAACCCAGTGGAGGCCAGTAAAGGTTGAACATTGTCGGTGATCACTGTGGCAATGTCGTTGCGTGTTAGCCAAGTGAAATCAAAAGTTGGCAATTGATTTTCTTCCCATAAGGCACCATCGCTGCCAAAAGTATTGGTACTTGAGTATTTGCCGGTGTTGTCCACTAACTCAAGATATCTTGACGTTCCAATACTGGCACGATTTAGTGCGTTGCTTTTAATAATGGAATTGTAAAGAGTAAAAGGAAAATTAACATAGTCTTCACCATTGACCATGCGGTTCTGTGTGTAATATCTAGCAGGCGCACGTTGTTTAATTTCATCTAGAGTTTCACGAGGCTGTGCATTTGACACAGGTTGTGTGATGCCGCATGTGAATGTAATTGTTTCAAGTTGTCCGGTACGACTCACATAACTGATAGGTATGACCACACTTTGCATTTCTTCAGGATTGATAATGTATGCCAATCCATTGGAAGCACGAACATAGGCACGGAATAATCCCACTGGGATAGTACTAAACACACCGTCGCCAAAGGTCAGTGTAATTTGATCATTGGTTCTGCTGACCACAGAAAATAATTTTCTTTGATCCGGTGCTGATTGTTCTGTAGCGGCTGCATAAACGCTTTGCACGTACTGCCATTCGTTCTGTACATTACCCACATTATCCAGTTGGAACAACCAACGATCTTCGTTGTTGACTCCTTCAATGTTGATGTTGACTGTTCTGTTGGCCACACGTTCGCCAATATTGAAGTCTTGATTTTGCAGTACACCTTGTTTGAAATAAAAGAAATAACCTGTATTGGCACTAGCAAAGCCCAGTTGATCATTGCGGAACAACAAATTAAAAATACCATTGGGTAAGGGGCTGGGCTCATACACATAGTCTCGTCCCACTGATGTTGAATTTACTGCCTCAAATGGCATGGCAATACCGTTTACTGTAGCACTATAAGGAACTACTGGTAAGAATCCAGGTAGCAAATTGATGCTGTATTCAGATGTGTCAACTCCCACAATGGTCTGTTTGTTGCCTGGGCGGCCAACTCGTTGCGTGTTTACTAAGGCAGCATTGAGAATGGCTGTAAATTGTTCTACCCAGTTAAAGTTGGTGGGATCATTCCAGTTTATAGTGACGTTGGCTAGATTTACGCCGTTGAAGTCTGTGACATTCTCTGTGGTTTGCACTGAAAATACTTTGAGATATCCTTGTGCGGCTTGATTTCGCTTGGGAGTATAACTGACCAATTCAGCCAATTTGACCACACTGTCTCTGCGCTCTGCGGTGCTTAAATAATTTTCTCTGGTGTTTAAATCATTGCGGAAACTCATGGCCTGTCCCATGAATGCAATGACATCTAGCATGGCAATAAATTCTGAACTTTCAATGTAATCATTGAAACTTTCAGGGTAATATTGGCGTATGTAATCTACAAAACTTTTGCGCAGGGTTTCAAAATCATAACTTTGAAAGTCTGCTTCTCTGTAGGTTTGATAGATTCTTTTCCAATCTTCAACGCCAAATACAACTGTTTGTCTAGTAGTTCGTGCCATAATAATCCGTTCCTTTTATTTATTGCAAAAATAAACGGCGTAGTTATACGTAACTGGCTCGTCTTGTTTCTTGATTAAAAAATATATTAAGTTGTTCCACAGTGGTACTAGGAACTATCTGAATCTGTAATTCAATCAGTACCCCATTTTCCTGAGGGTAATAATTTGCATCACTGATATAAATTCTTGGATCTCCACCAGCAATCTTTTGTATTTCGGCCAGGATAGCACGTTCTGTAACAGTATCTTGATTTTCAAAAACATAGTCTAACAACGTAGAACCATAGCCCGGGCGGCCGGGCAATGTACCTTGCCGAATGTTAAAAGCATTAAGTAAATCACGTTTGACTAACTCACCATCTGTGAGAGTGAATTTCTTGTATTGATTGATGGTACTATACCCGATAAATGTGGCCATACTGATATTTATGTGTATTGATTACCAGAAACTAGCAATGAACTCAAACGCTTCTGCGGCATACTCTTGAGCAGCCTCAAGGACTATATCAGCACCGCCCAGTAACTCCGATACATCAAAGTTAGTAATTGCGGTGACGTCTATGCCCAAAGCGTCAAACCCTTCTGTGAATATTGCTGTTCCGTACTCCTGGAGACCTGCTAATACCTCTGCTGATCCAGGTATGTCTGTTAACAACGCACCAACTCCGGGTAAATTTTTTGCTTGATCGAGCAAGTTAGCGGCACCTTGTATCTCACTTATAAGCCCCTGACCTGATTGGAGCAGGCTAATGATGTTGTCGGCTCCTGGAATTTGAGACAATGCAGCCACACCAGCACTGGTGGTGGCCAACTGAGTGAGTAGTATTGATGCTGATTGATTGACTGTGCTGAGTTGGGTGGCCTGTGTCCGTATGTCAATTCCCAAACTGGGATTGGCAAATATATTGCTGGGTATTTTGTTGTTGCCAATTATGCTGTTGAAACTGGCATCTATTACCGATCGATTCACTGTGTTAGAATATCCTCGAGGAGTCTGAACGCCAGTTTGTAGTGGATTACCACCACCACTTATAGATTGGTTTACTGTACCAAAATTCTGACCAAATATTGAATTAATAGCCGACGTGGTCAGTTGGCCAATTTCACTACCACCCACTGTGTTGTTTAACCACTCAGTGGCCGCGCCTATCCCATAGTTGGCAGTATTGTTGATCACAGCACCTAGGTCTGTGCTGGAACCAAACAAATTATTTACAGTTGATGACACAACTCCCAATTGTGACAATTGATTGTAACTACCAGCCAACGAACTCTGCTGTGCGATACTTTGTAATGTAGGATTGGTCAATACTGAATCTAAATCAGTTGCACCACCTCGACCGGTCCACACTGTGGGACTACTAAGTGTGCTTACTAGGTTTGCAGGATTTTGATTGATCAGTTCTGCTGTGCCTGGTTTGATCAACCCTGCTTGTTGCAACTGATCGGGTGTGAGTCCATATGTGCCTAGACCTTTTTCATTGGTGATGTCTGTGGCATTTTGATTCACTGATGCGGCAGTAGACGAAAGTAATCCTTGTACCTGTGTGGTCGATAGTGGACCTACTGTACTGCCTGCCAGCACCGGAGTATTAACAAAAGTCGAAATGTTTACTGGATTTTGTGCAGGAAGATTTGGTATTTTGGTTATTGAACTGCCTATTTGAGATATAGTGCTTGGGGTAATAGATGATGTAACTTGAGCCAGTGCAGTGGCAAGACCACCTTTGGCCTGTATCAAACTGTTCAAAACATCGCCGGCCCGTAATCCTGTTAGGCTACCGGTTGCTGATTGTTGATTAAAAACAGCCAGGGCTTGATCGTAGGTGGACCCTGCTGGTCCTGTTAATTCAACTTGTTGACCTGTTGGGGTAATAAACTTAAAAACGTTCATGACTTGATTTGAAAATCCCATCCTGCGGGCACTGGCTCAGCAGTGGGAGGCGGTGTGGGTTGCCCGTCAACAAAATCTACCACTACGCTCACACCTTGGTTGTGATAACTATAGGGCTCATGTGTGGGTGCCCGGGTGACAATACTTTCTAGAGCACCTGTTTTGACTTTCCAACCTGTGCTGTTGTCAAAACTAGTATCATCAAGAGTACGCTTGGGATACAGTTTAGGAGGTGTTACTGTTTTGGCTGACCCACCATTGAGATCAATACGTCCTGCCTTGAGTGCTAATTTTGTTCCGCCTTGCCAAGAACTTGTTGATCCTTGCAGACTCAAACTGCCATCACTGCGAACTCCTAGAGCGGCTGTGCTGTACAAGGTCATGCCTGCCTCGGCTGCCAAGTTCATTGTGGTCACTGCACCAATGTTGGTAGCCGCGCCACTCTTCATACTAATGTTGCCGCCAGCATACATGTTGATGTCTTTGTCGGCGTGTAAGTTAATTGTGCCTTCTGTGCGAACGTTTACAGAGTTTGTGGAATACACATCTACTGTGCCTTCAACTCCTAGTTCAATCCAGGTTTGACCATTGGCATGAGCAATGTAGATAAAGTCTGCCGAGTCATTCATCATGACCTGATGGCCTTTGGCAGACCTCATACGGAACAGGGCATTGTTACCATCAAGGTCGCCGTCATCCATGACCAAGGTATGACCACCATAACGCCCAATCACTTGTACGTCTTGCGGTTTTACCGTGCCTGCATCCAATTGCTTTCTGATGGTATCTGGATCTAGGCCGCCAGCATAGATAGGTTTGCCCGGAGTTGATATTCCATAAACTGTGCTGGGACTTTCTCGTTGGGCGCTTGAACCAATGGGACCACGTTCAGAGTCATTGTCTAAGCCTTGCTGAAAATATATGGCTGCTTGTACACTGTGTACTGGTTTGGGCTGGGCAAAAAATCTTGGACTGTCAGACACTTGAGAATTTTCTGAATTGATCTCAGTCACTGGCAATTGTGATGCATTTGCGAAATAGGCCGCCTGTGCTTTATTGCCGGGCACATATTGACTTTTGGGTGCGGCACCAATGGCTGGCAACATGTGGTTAAGCCCTATTTCAGGAACACAACCAGTATAGTAACCTTGCGCAGGGTCACCAGCCACAAAGAAACATATCACTCGTGTGCCCATGTCTGGAGGTGTAAACCACATACCATAACTTTGTTGATTTCCTGGATAGGAGCCTGTGCCGACACTGGTACTGGTTTTTTCAGTAGTTCCGTAAAAAGGCGAAACAAAATCCACCGTGCGCCATAACGAGTCGTCAGTGAGATCAGGGGCTCCATCAGCCGTCGTTGCCCCAAATTCTGCTATCCAAACTTGTAATCTACCACTGCGTGTGTTGTCAATGTTGTTGACCACCACGCCAATAAATGGCCCCATTTCTGCGGACATACCTCCACGGTCAAATTTATACTCTCGTGGTCTACCTGTACTTCGTTCGATATTCTCTGCCATTATAGTCCTCCTCCGCCAAATGCCATACCTTGATCATTCACTGTGTTCGGATCTGTTCCTGTGGCAATAGCAGCCTGTTGTTTCACAGGCAGTTGTCCAACTGTTATGGGTGGTCTAGTTTGTTGTGTTTTTGTAGTTGATCTAGTAGTTATTGGAGCCGAAGTTGTATTTACAACCTCTCTTTGTTGAGCATTTGTTTGTGTTGTATTTGCAGTTTGTTGAGTATACAATATACCTTTGAGAGATTGTTCAAATCTGCCTTGCTTAAAAACACTGACAACCTGTATTGCCTGGTAAACATAACTTTGATTACGAGCACGGTATTGAGGAGATGGCGAATTTGCTCTTGTAGGAACTGTGCCGCCAGCGTCTGCATTTGTTCCTGCACCAGGACCGCCGGTGGCTGCAATAGCATTGTTTGGCACAGAAATCAATTGTCCGTCTTGATTGTTGATTGCCTGTGTCTGGCTGATGGGTCTTACTGCATCGTTAGTTCCCACTGTGGGATTATTTTGTTGTGTGGGTGTGGGCTCAGTATTGGTACCTGATATTTGTCCAACGCCATCTGGTCCAGAGCCAGCAGGTTTAATACGCCCGTCCAGTGTGATTATCTGTGGTGGTTGTGTGGGCAATGATGGATTGGCATTTTCTTCTCGAGCCAAGTTGGCATTGCCTGCAATAGCACCAGCACTGACCGGAGCAAGCACTGATCTTAGTTGTACTTGCAACGCCAAAATTTGA
>TARA_R110000868_G_scaffold404509_1_pt1 | contig 10870 bp, 9 predicted proteins | sample TARA_R110000868 | Tara Oceans TARA_R110000868 (sample SAMEA4397489) | marine metagenome | biome: Polar Biome; feature: [SRF] surface water layer (ENVO:00010504); material: water (ENVO:00002006), including particulate matter (ENVO:01000060) such as... | depth 5 m | reverse complement strand
ATATGCTTGGATTTCATTATTAGTTGTTGCTTTAGTGTTGTTTTTCTTCAGAAGAATTTATGGCGAAGTGGTTGGTGCTTTACCTCTAAATGGTGGTGCGTATAATGCGTTATTGAATACCACAAAGAAGTCAACTGCATCTTTAGCTGCGGCTTTAACCGTTTTATCTTATATGGCAACCGCTGTTATTTCAGCAAGTGAGGCTGTAAAATATGCACATAGTATTTGGGATGTAATTCCTGTAATCCCAGTAACCATCGGTTTATTATTATTATTTATGGGATTGGTTATTTTAGGTATTGGCGAATCATCTAAAGTAGCCATCGCTATTTTCTTATTTCATTTAGTCTCACTTACAATTCTTTGCGGATTTTGTTTCTTTTTCTTGTTTAAAAACGGAACCGAAATTTTGTTTTCAAATTTTAATACACCTGTAAAAGGAGGTATAATAACAGCTTTGTTTTTAGGTTTTTCGGCAGCAATGCTTGGTATAAGTGGTTTTGAAAGTTCGGCTAACTATGTTGAAGAACAGGAAAAAGGGGTCTTCCCAAAAACCTTACGTAATATGTGGATTGTGGTTACGGTTTTTAATCCGCTAATTGCATTTTTAGCATTGTGTATCATTCCTATTTCTACTGTAGTTGATAATCAAGATGCACTATTATCCATTATGGGAAAAATAGCAAGTGGTAATTGGCTATCCTTATTAATTGGTATTGATGCAGCTTTAGTTTTAAGTGGTGCAGTTCTGACTTCATTCGTTGGGGTTGGCGGTTTGATGAAACGTATGGCATTGGATAGGATTCTACCGAAAGTGCTTTTGAAGAAAACTAAAAAAGGAAGTAACTACTTGATATTCATTTTATTTTTTGCGCTTTGTGTTTCTATTTTATTGATTACCCAAGGCGATTTGGCAAAATTGGCTGGTGTGTACACAATAGCATTTCTATCGGTTATGATTTTATTTGGCATTGGAAACTTACTATTAAAAGTAAATCGTTCCCGTTTGCCAAGACCTGAAAAATCAAGTTGGCTAGGTTTGTTTATTGGTATTTTTGCAGTTGCTTCTGCTATTGTTGGTAATATAATATTGAACCCACAATATTTGACCATTTTTATGGAATATCTTATTCCTACGTTAGCAGTAGTATTTTTTATGCTTTATCGTACAAAAATTTACAAGCTGTTTTTAATAATTCTTGATTATATTTTCCCTGATAAAAACAGCATTTTTTTAAAAATAAATAAGATTATAAAAAAGGCACTCAATGATGTGAACAAACAGCAATTTGTCTATTTTACTAATCATGATGATGTATCTGTTTTAAATAAAGTTTTACTTTATATTTCAGAAAATGAATCTACAAAGCGAGTTAAAATTGTAACTGTTTTGGATAAAGGCGAAACTATAGCTCCCAACCTCGAAAAAGATATTGATACCTTAGATAGAGCATATCCATTAATACATGTTGAGTTTATTGAAGAATCTGGTGTTTTTGGTCCGGAAAAAATCAAGGAACTATCTAAACGTTGGCATATTCCAACCAACTTTATGTTTATTGCATCGCCTGGACATAAGTTTCCTTATAAGATTCAGGAATTAGGTGAAGTAAGACTAATAATCTAATAAAAATGATGCAAAAATATTTTACAGAATTTAGAGTAGAGACTACCATCGTAATAATTATCGTTGGTACCATTCTATTTTCCGTACTAATTAATTGGTTTTTAAAGCGATTTATAAAAAAATCGCTTATTAATCATCATAGGGACCTTACAGGTTATCTGTTTCTAAAACATATTTTAACAGCATTAGTATATGTTATAGGTTTTGCCTTTGCATTAGTGCAAATACCAGAGTTTAAAATCGTAGGACACTCTCTACTGGCAGGTGCTGGTGTAATTTCGTTAATTGCAGGTTTGGCATCACAGCAAGCATTAAGCAATATTATGAGCGGTATTTTAATTGTTGTATTTAAGCCATTTAGAATAAATGATAAAATTACTTTAAGAGGCACTTTTACCGGAATTGTCGAAGATATTAACCTACGCCAAGTAGTGATAAGAGATTTTGAAAACAATCGAATCATCATACCAAACTCTGTCATTAGTAGCGACCTTATTGTAAATGCTCATATTGGTGATAAAAAGTGTTGTAAAATGATTGATATTGGGATTGGCTATTCATCAAATATGGCTCGTGCGTTGGAAATAATGAGAGAAGAAGTAAGCAATCATCCCTTGCATATTGATAGTCGCGCTCCTGAAGATATTGAGAATAATGTTCCTTTGGTTATTGCCAGAGTAACCGCTTTAGGTGACTCAGCTGTAAACTTAAGAGTTTGGGCTTGGGCAAAAGATTCTAGTGATGGATATATAATGTACTGTGATTTATTAGAAAGTATTAAAACCCGTTTTGATGCTGAAAGCATTGAAATTCCTTTTCCTCAGCGAACTATTACATATCCTAAAGTCGATAAAAACGATTAATAACTGAGATTATGGAAATTAAAAACACTAATCATATTTATAAAAATGAACTGAAAGCATCTGAAAAGTTTGCAATTTGGATAACCGATAAAATTGGGACTATTGGTTTTTTTCTTGTTATATTTTCTTGGACTATATTATGGTTAGGTTGGAATATGTTTGCTCCATCTCATTTACGTTTTGATCCTTATCCTGCTTTTGTATTGTGGCTCTTTATCTCTAATATGATACAAATTTTTTTGATGCCATTATTAATGGTTGGTCAAAATCTTCAGGCAAAACGGGCCGAAATTCGTGCTGAAAATGATTTTAATGTTAATATTAAAGCTGAAAAAGAAATCAATGCATTATTAAAAGAGGTCAAAGAATTAAAAGAAATGGTTGCTAAGCTAGTAATTAAATAAAAAAACTATTTTCTTAGTTTTTCCTTGATTTCATCGATTCGATGCATTGTTGCTTCATATCCAATATCAAAAAGTTCATCAGAGCTTTTTACATCAAACATTCCGTAATTAAAGGATTTTTCAATTTCTAATGCTATATTACATTGATTAAAGCGATGCTGCATTGTTCCCCAAATTGCCAACTGAAGACATCTTTCCGCTATGTTTTTAATTCCCTTAACTTCGTTTCTTGTCTCGTGCGGACAAACACTTATTCCTATTACTTTTTCGCAATTTAGCAATAGAGGTTCAATAGGCAGATTATTCAGTAATCCACCATCAACATAAGTATTTGCATTAATCTTAACGGATTTGAACAGCAATGGTAATGCACAAGACGCTGACAAAACCTCGATTAACTTGCCTTCTGAAATGATTTCAAATCTCCCAGAGTTAATATTTGAAATACAAACGTGCAACGGTAATTTTAAACTTTCAAAACTATCATTCTTTAAATGTGCTCTTAAAAAATCCTTCAAATAAGTAAGTTCAGTTAATCCTTTGTTTAAAAATCCTATTTTAAAAATTTTTAAAAACGCTTTATCGTGAGAGAGTTTTAATATTTCTTTTGGTGTAAATCCAGCACAATATAGTGCGCCTATTATGCTTCCTGCACTCGTTCCTGATATTCTATCTGGAAATACGTTATTATCATTTAATGCCTTTAAAACACCAATGTGAGCTGCACCACGTGCGCCACCTCCAGATAATGCGATTCCTATTTTATCCATCTTTACCGCTATTTAGTGCTTTTTGATTCAATCTTATTCATAATATCCTCCATCATTTCAACTTGTACTTGCTGAATATTCAATAATTCTTGTTGTTGATGAATGATGAGATGGTCCAATTTTTCGTGTAAAGTTCGTATTTCTAGTTCAGCTTTTAGATTAATCATATAATCCTGATTTGCGCGTTCTCTGTCTTTTACTTCCTGACGGTTTTGGCTCATCATAATTACTGGTGCTTGCAAAGCTGCTAAACATGACAAAATCAGATTCAACAAAATAAAAGGATAAGGATCAAACCCTTTATTTGCCAAGAACATAATGTTCCCTGAAATCCAAATAAAAATGATGACAGCAAACAAAATAATAAATTTCCAGCTACCTCCAAAAGTTGCAACTTTATCCGCTAATCGCTGACCATAAGAACTGTCCGCTACTTTTTTATCAGAAATAACACTTGCTGTTATTAGTTCTTGTTTTTCAATACTTGTTAATACATCTAACTCTAATTTCGATAATTCTCCAGCTTCATTAATAAGATAGTTTTCAAGGTACTTCTGTCTATATCTATTTAATTCAGAAAGCGAAATTTTACTACTTTTATTGAAATCAGGATGATCTATTTTGATATATTCAAAAATAGATACACGAATAGTCTTGCCTAAAATCAATTCAGATTTCGGGGATTCTAGATTGGAAATATCACTCTTAAATGTATCCATGTGTTTTCAATTTTACCTCATTAGTTTTTTATATAACCGTTTTTCGTTTTACAAATCTCAGTATCAATAAAATAACCGCTACAGCTAAAAATCCTCCAATAATATAATACTCAATTTGCTGAATGTTTTTTAAATATGTGAGAATCAATTCTCCAAAAGCCAATCCAAGAATAGTAAATAGCGTTACCCAAATTATAGTACTTATAATGCTGTACCTAAGAAAAGTAGTAAGTGTTATATTTTGTGTCCCAAGAACTAAAGGTGTTGCAATTCTTAAACCATATAGGAAACGATAGCTTATTAAAAACAAATTTCGGTGCTTTTTGAGTTTCTGGTTTACCGCTTCAATTTTTGCTTTCCATTTAGGCTTGTTCATTAATTTTTCGGCTCTATTTTTTCCTAAATTAAAGTATACTAAATCTGAGGTTATTGTCGCAATGACAGCAATACCTACAACGAACCAAATATTCAAATATCCGTGTGAAGCTGCAATTACTGCGGATAGAAATACCAATTCTCCTTCGATAAAGATTCCGAAGAAAAAACATATATAAATCCACAAGTAGTGTAACATATTCTTAAAATCAGTAAATTATTCTATTCTATTATTTTTATAAATTACATTACTATAAGGATAAGGAATTTCTACACCTTCTTTATCAAAACGGTTTTTAATACTTTCTAATAAATCACAACCCATTATAAATGCATCTCCTGGGCTTGCAGCCCAAGTCCAAGCTCTCAAGGTTATAGCAAATTCGCCAACGGAAATGACGCGAATTGGTGCAATATCATCATCCATATTTTTATTAAGTGGTTTTCTATGGTCAATAAATAAAGGATGATTTACAATTTCATCTTTCATTATAGCTTTTGCTTTCTTTATATCAGCAGTATAAGACACATTAATTTCTACCCATTCGCAGCAAATATCTTCAGCAAAGTTAGCATTGACAATGACCTCATTACTCATTATAGAGTTAGGAATAATAATCCGCTTATTTTCGTAATTTTTAATGATTGTATGGCGTAATGTGATGTCTTCTACAACACCTTCCGTAGTTCTAACAGATACTCTATCTTTTAGTCGATATGGTTTAGTAACTACAATCATAATTCCACTAATAATGTTTGATAAGACCTGTTGTGATGCAAAACCAATAACTGCAACAATAACACCTGCACCTGCAAGAATTGTGGTCGCAATGTGTTTTAGGTTAGGAATCATAAAAATAATAAAGCTTATCCCAATCAATATTATTAAGACACTTAACATCTGTTGAATGAATCTTGAATTTGTAGCATCAAAATCTTCATTAATCATGTGTTTTTTAATAGCTCTACTTATAAAGCGATTAAAAACCAAATAAATCAATATTGTAATAAGAAGTATTACAATTACATGAGCCAACAACGAAGCGTCTTCTTTAAAAATCTTTATTAAATCATTCATTAGTTTTATTTTCTTTTGCTCTTTTATAAGGTCGTATTATCAATCCTAAAGGTCTATCATAACTTATATAATTTGAAAACCAATCTATAAAAGCCACAAATTTATTACGAAAACCGACTAATGAAAAAATATGAATAAACATCCAAACCAACCAAGCAAATGTGCCTTGAAATTTCCATTTTGGTAAATCTACAACTGCTTTTTTTCTTCCTACAGTTGCCATAGAACCTTTATCCTTATACTTAAAAGACTCCATTGGCTTCCCCGAGAAATGCCTTATAATATTTTTAGATAATAACACTCCTTGTTGTTGTGCTACAGGTGCCAACATTGGCAATCCTTTTGGATTCACTTCGGAAATATGGGATGCCACATCACCAATGGCGAAAATTTTATTATAACCTATGACTTGATTATATTCGTTTACGGAGATTCTATTTCCGCCTATAATAATATCTTTAGACAAGCCGTTAATCGGTGCGCCTTTTACTCCTGCTGTCCATATAACCGTGTCAGTTTTAAAAGTTGTATTATCTGCCAATGTAATTATACCTTCGTCATAGCTATTGACTTTAGCATTAAGAAACACGTTGATGCCTAATTCCTTTAAATAGATTTCGCTTTTCTCAGATGCATTTTTAGACATTACTGCTAATAATTTTGGTGCAGCTTCGTAGAGATTAATGTTCATTTTTGAAATATCCAGTCCTGGGAAATCTTTTGGAATGACATAACGTTTCATTTCTGCTAAAGCTCCTGCGAGTTCAATTCCTGCAGGACCACCACCCACAATAGCGATGTTTAGAATTTCGTCTAAAGGTTCGCTTTTATTGTCTTCCATAGCTTTTTCTAAATTCTGAAAAATGAAACTTCGCAAGTTTAGTGCATCAGGAATTGATTTTAAAGTGAGTAATTTGTCTTTTACGGGTTCAAAATTGAAGAAATTGTTTTGACTTCCTGTTGCGATAATTAAATAATCAAAAGCAATTGTTCCAGCAGATGTTGATAGTGTTTTTTCTTCGGAAGACATCGAAAACACTTCTGCCATTCTGAAATTGACATTTTTATAATTCCTGAAAATTCTTCGTATAGGATAAGCAATACTGCCTGGTTCTAATCCGCCAGTTGCTACTTGATACATTAATGGTTGGAAATTATGGTAATTATGCTGGTCGATTAACAACACACTCACAGGTTTGTTTTTAAAGGATTTCACCATAGCAATGCCACCAAAACCTGCACCTATAATTACTATTTTCGGCTGTTTAGTCATATATCTGAATATTATATTACTTTCCATTAAGAGAATTCCATGATTATTACCAAAAACTGCTATTCTTAGCTAATTATCTGATTGGCCGCAATGTTTTTCTTTATACATATCACCTATTTAAAGGGCTTAATTGATCGATAATCTGCAAAAAAGTTTCCTTCCAATAATTTGGATGATAAGAAGTATCGGTATTGCCGAACCTAACAATCATAATATTTTTTTCTGGATATAAATAAAGAAACTGCCCATATAATCCAATTGCAAAATAACTTCCATATTTTGCTGGTCCTAATCCCCAATTATTATTATAATAGTGCTTGTTATTCCCAGATGGATCGGAATGCGTAGAATATTCCACCCATTGCTTTGGCACAATTTGTTTTCCTTCCCAGTTACCATTGTTTAAATATAAGCGACCAAATTTGGCTAAATCTATTGTTCTTGCCTGTAAGCAACAAAATACTTTTTCCATGGCCTTTTCATCATCCCTATCTAAACTCCAAAAAGCCGGTGCCTCCATACCCAATGGCTTCCAAATTTTCTCTTGCAGATAGGAAGCGACACTACCTTTAGTAGCTTCTTCTAAAACTCGTCCTAATAACTGCGTATTTACACTACTATATTTGAATTGGGTGTCAGGTGCTAACTCTAATTCGACATTTAGCAATTCTTCCCGTAAATCATTTCCCCAATAATACTTTGCATTATCAGATGTTAAACTAAATTTTCCATCGGTAAATCTTATTCCAGAGGTATGATGCAAAAGATTCCTTATTTTGATTTTATCCCAACCTTTTATGCCCTTGTACTCTGGTAAGTAATCTATAATATTATCCTCTACGCTTCCTATTTTCCCTTCCTCAATAGCAATGCCAATCAATGTAGATACCATTGGCTTTACCATTGAAAAAGTACTTACTAAAGTTGTATCCATATACGGTTCTTTATAGTATTCGTATAAAACAGTATCATTGCGAATAATCAGAAATGATACTGTTTTATGCAACCTTACTAAACTGTCCAAACTAACATTTGTAGAGTTAAAATCTCTATTTGTTAAGCCAATTTTGGTTCCCAATCCATAATTTCTTTTCAAATTAGTAAAGTGAAATGGAATACCTCCATTAAGAACCTTACGTTGTGGGAAGTGCTTATAATCATTTTGACTTGGCAGTCCGCCGTATCGAAGAGATTTGTAAACTGTACATGAATTCAATAGAAGGCAAGTCAGAAATACAAAAATTAAAAATCGATTCTTATACAGAAGAGGTAACATACGATTGGTTTATTACCATAAATATATTAGAAGAATCTAAGGGAATTCTAAAGTAAGTAAAGGCTTTTCTATTTAAAAATTTTGTAGAAAATTATTTTTTCAAAATGCTCATGTCTTTGTCATATATGGGGCTCTCAACCTCTAAAAAGTCTAAAACACTATGGAACACGTTATATTGAGACAATGTTTTCTTGTTTTTAAATTGTAATGATTTATCAGTTGTCCATACTATAAATGGGATTTCAAATTGCTCTTTAGGTGCTATACTTAAAGGTATACCGTGCATATATAAGTTTTTTTCACCCAAAGATTCGCCATGATCCGAAACATACATCATTGCAGAATTATATTCACTTAGCTCCTTAAGGTTTTTAATCACTTTAGCTAAGAGATAATCTGTATATAGAATGGTATTATCATACGCATTCACTAATTCTTGATTTGTACAGTTGGATAATTCAACGCTCTTACATACGGGAGTAAATTGTTCAAATTCTGGTGGATATTTTTTATAATAGGTAGGACCATGACTAGTGCTCGTATGAAGAACTATTAAAATCTTTTTCTTTTTACTTTTTACTATTAAATCTTTTAATTGATAAAGTAAAACTTCGTCGTAATCACACTCGGCACCATCGCATAATTCTCGAAGATAATTCTGATTCTGGTAGTTTTTGATATTCACCTTAGGTTCTCCCCAGTTGGTAGTTCTCCAAATAACTTCAACATCATTTCTATTTAAGTAGTTAGGTAAAATTTCATTTAAATCATTACTTTCTTTATAATCTAAAATAGCCTTAACCCCCGCTGTTGTATAGGTAGCAGATGATTGTGCTTCGTATACATGCAGATCTTTTATTTTAGCTAGTAATGGGTTTGTATTTCTATCATAACCATACAGAGAATAGTTTGCTCTTCTAGCAGACTCTCCAATTACGAGAACAACTATAGATTTTCTATCATTTATTATTTTAGCATCTGGTAGTAGTGTCTGTTTTTGATTCTGCTTATTTTCTTTGTGGTAGTATCTTATTGTATTTGCTACATATGACCATGGCATAACTAATGAGCCTAATGTTTTTGAATTTTTATCGACCCATAACCAATTTGGAGCGTTAACATAAGTTATGGATAACAAAAAAATTAAAGCCAACGAACAATGTAATAGAAAGGGTTTCAATTTAACTCTTTCATGTTTAAGGCGATATATAAATACACTTGGAATTATTCCAAGGAATATAAGATAACTAAGAAGCGTAAATGATATAAAGCTACTTACTTCATCATAATTGGTATTAAGAATATTACCAATCATAGAACGGTCTATTAATACTCCATAATTAGCGATAAAATAAACGCATAAAGAATTGATGATGAAGAATAAAATCAAAAGCCATTTACCAACATGTCTGAGCAAGTAAACGGCTATATAAAATATAAAGAAATTTGATACTATTGCTGTAATAACCAAGCTGGTGATTAATAACACTCCATTGAATGTGCTAAGTTCAATATTGTTGTACCCCAATTTAAAAAGAGGTATATTATATAACACCACATTAATAAAACTAGCAATTAAAGCATAAAAAGGTGTTTCTATTTTCTTTTTGAACATCTCTTTATAATTTTGATAGGTATAGGATAACCAATAAAATTTTAAAAAAGGATATCATTTAATTACTCTTTAATAATTTTTAAAATAGTTGGAAGTACAATCAACAACAAGGGTAAAGCAAATGCCAACCCACCAATAACGGCAATAGCCAAGGGTTGATGTAGCTGCGCCCCAGCCCCTATTCCTAAAGCGAGAGGAATCAAAGCCATTACAGCAGCAAAAGCCGTCATTAATTTAGGTCTTAATCGTGCCGCAATGGAATATTCGATTTTCTCGACATGGCTTAAAGACCCATCGCTTTCTTGGTATTGACGATACGTAAAAATGGAATTTTCTCCGATGATGCCTACAATCATAATAATACCCGTGTAGCTACCAACATTTAGTGGTGTTCCTGTAAGATATAAACTCAAAAGTGAACCAGCCACACCTAATACAGCAATTACGATAATCGCCAATGCAATCTTTATTTTTCGAAATAGAAACAGAATGACAATGAATACCAATAAAATAGCAGATACCAAAATCATCAAAAGTTCTTTAAATGCTTTTTGCTGATCTTTGTATGCTCCTCCATATTCAATACTATAACCTGATGGAAGGCTGATATTCTTAGTCAATTGAGCTTGTATATCCTTCAAGGTAGAACCTAAATCCCGATTGTTCAGTCTCGCAGTAATCACGCCCATCGATTTTTGGTTCTCTCTATTGATTTCGGCTACACCCTTACCCGTTTCAATGGTGGCAACCTTTTCTATTGGCACGCTCGACCCGTTTGGTAGTAAAATGGAGGTCTTTTTTATATCTGAAACCGAAGTCTTATAGGCATCAGGATAAATCAGACGGATATCAATAATCTGCTCTTTGTCA
>TARA_R110000868_G_scaffold18360_1_pt1 | contig 10871 bp, 9 predicted proteins | sample TARA_R110000868 | Tara Oceans TARA_R110000868 (sample SAMEA4397489) | marine metagenome | biome: Polar Biome; feature: [SRF] surface water layer (ENVO:00010504); material: water (ENVO:00002006), including particulate matter (ENVO:01000060) such as... | depth 5 m | reverse complement strand
GAGCATGGCTCATCAGTTGCCAAACCTTGAGTACAGCGCCAAGGCGTACAAACTGCGCGATGAGATTGACGCATATAAAAAGACAAAGTACGACACCGAGCTTGCACGGATAGCAAAAGCAAAAGGTATGAAGGTAAGTGACCCTCAGTTCCTAAAAACTTTGACTGCCGAAGACAAGAAAGAAATATCGGACGCCGTTGAGCGCACCGAACTCGCGGCTGCGGAGTTAAACAACCACATTCAATTACTGGTTAGCCCTGAGATTGCACCGTGGTCGAAGGCCGTAACCTCGCTGGTATTCGGCTGGACGCTGGGCGCTAACGTGTCATCCGCTTTGGTCAACATGTCCCAAGTGCCGTTGGTGATGGCGCCTTACCTCGGCGGTAAGTACGGTTATTCCGAAGCTACTAAAGCTCTCGGCGCAGCCACTAAGGTCTTCATAGGCAGTAAGCGTAAACGCATGGTCAAGATGACGGTGCCTACGGCTGACGGCCAAGAGAAAATTGAAATGACAGGCGGCTTCTCGCTGGACAACTACGACTTTGATGCCAAGGACACCCCACCAGAAATCAAACGCCTCAAAGAGTTGTCAGAGATTGCCAACAAGTACGGCTTGCTCGACCGCTCGATGACAAGCGACATGTTGGAGATGGATCAAAAAGCCTCTCCACTCGACCGCATCAACGCATGGTCTGGGTTTATATTTCACCACGGTGAACGCATGAACCGTCAGGTTTCCTTGATTTCCTCATACACCCTTGAGCTTGGGCAGATGGTAAAGGACGGTAAGAAAATCGACGCCGCCGCACGCACCGAAGCGGCCAAACGCGCTGTAGAGATTGCCGAAATCATGAACGGCGGCGCATCCGCAGGTAGCGCACCTTTGCTGGCAAAGAACTCGCTGGGTAAAGTCCTATTCATGTACAAGCGGTACGGTGTGACCATGTACTACATGATGTTCAAGACCGCACGCGAAGCTATGAAGTCTGAGGACAAGCTAGTACGTGAAGCCGCTATGCGCCAGATCGCCGGTATTTACGTATCCGCTGGCTTGCTGGCTGGGGTGCAGGGTCTGCCAATGTTTGGTGTTGCCGCTGCCATCTACAACATGTTTAAGGGCGACGACGAAGACGACATGGAAACCGCTGCACGTAAATACTTCAAGGAAGGCATGTTCAACGGCGCAGTCAACTACTTGACTGGCACTGCGGTTGCCAGCCGTATCGGTTTGACCGACTTGATACTTAACAGCAGTAGATATAAAGAGCAAGACAATAAGATTCTGTCGTTCTTACAACTTGTGGGTGGCCCCGCATACGGCGTAACCGACCGCCTCCAACAAGGTGCCAAGCTGATCAACGAGGGTGAAGTTCTGCGTGGTCTGGAACGGATGCTTCCCTCTGGTATTGCCAACACCTTTAAGGGCATTCGGTTTGCAAACGACGGTGCCAATACTCTGCGTGGCGACCCTATCACTGGTGACATTAGTGCATGGAATGCCGGGGCTCAATTTTTTGGTCTGGCACCTGCGGAGTACACACGCCAGTTGCAAATTAACGCCTCGACAAAGAACATTGAAAAACGTGCCTTGAAAGAACGCACTAAATTTTTGCGTGAATACTATATTGCCGCTCGGGTTGGCGATTCAGAGGGTATGGCTGACGCTCTCGATGATATATACAAGTTCAATAAACGGCACCCATCGGTGGCAATTACTGGTGATACGATGAAGGTATCAATGGCAAAACACATGAAGACATCTCAGGAGATGTACTACGGTGTGACCCTGAATAATAAAATGCGTGGTGAGTTGTTACAGAATTCGGCTGAATTTGATGGTGATTTCTTTGATAGTGAGGACTAAAAAAGCCCCCACTTATTACGGTGGGGGCTAAATCCTTTTCCAAGGAGAACGAAGTGACAGGCAACTGTCACCGGTAATCGTATCACAATCGACGCCAAATGCGAACTCCCCATCGCCCAAGTTCAATGCCGGGCCTATAATAAATAACCCACTCCCGTAAACTTGTTATCTGGTGAATCTGCCGGACAAGTTCTAACGTGTTAATGCAGGGGATGAACACAGAGGCACCCACGGAAAACTTGTCCCAGTGAATGACAATACGCACCCCATCCGGTGCAAGGTCGTCAATCCTGACTCTGTTTTTGAAAGAGCGCGGCGGTTGTCGCCAACGCTTGCTCAGTTTCATCATCCATAAACCCCGTGCAATCTAAAATCAAAACGTCAGTTGGTGGCATATTGATGTGAGTTCCTTTACCAAGTCTGGCCTTAGCTTTGGTAGCCTTGGTGGCACCCGTCTTTAGTCCATCAACAAACCCAGCGTAGTTAATCTGTTGCTTACCACACCATGCTTTAAGTGGTTTAATCAACAGGTATAACTTCTTCACATCGTACTCATACCGTGCAACAAACTGCCCACGTGGGGAACCATCAGGTATGATGATCTTGTCAAGCACCCCTGCGGTATTACGGGCGTCATCCGTTGACTTGATACGGAGCATGTTGTTGTAGTTCTCAGCTATGTAGTCTGTAAGTTGGGCTTCAACATCCACATTCATCTCACTCACCATGGTTTTGGCATCTGCCATCACTTTAACAATCCACTGTACGAGTGGTGCAATTTGCCAATTGATCAAGCCAGCTTTTTTAGCCAACATCAAAGCCGCTATAACGCGAGAGGCCATAGCAGACCAGTAACGATTTTCAGCAGACAGGCTTGACGCCGAATCAAGTTTGCGCTGTACCGTCATGGCAAGTTCCTTGACTGCATCCAAGTTGTTTAGGATGTACTGGATAAAGACTACGCCAGCATGCCCAAAGTTATCCTTGATTGCAGCACTGAACACGTCAGTTTCGGACTTGGTTGCAAACTTCACAGGCTTAGCTTCGTACTCCAACACCCGCTGGGCTTCTGCTTGTGGCAGAGCTTTGAATAGCCCTATACGTTCAAGGATTGACGTGTTACCAGTCGAGCCAAATAGAGTTTTCCACGGCTTACCACGTACGCGCTCAACGTTGCCTTTCGGCCCCATACGGTTGCGTTGTTGCCCACTAGGAAGTTGGTACGCCCAGTCTGATAGGTCTTTCGGAGTGGTGTTTGTCATCTCGTCCATGTAGCAGACGATGTTCTTGTACACCTCGGCACGGTTCATCTTTGAGTTGAATGTGTCACGCTCTTGCATCACCAACAGATCGGGGTCACCCCAGATAGATGCACCTGCGTACATGGCTGTGGTCTTACCCAAGCCAGAGCCCTTGCTCCATACGTGAAAGGCGGCGGCATTGATCGGCTGAAACTCCATGAGCACAGAGCCCAGCGACAGCCCAAACATGAATTGGTGCAACTCCATGTCTGGCTGGTTGTAGAACTCCATCGTCTGCTTCCACTTATCCAAGGTGCCCTTGGCCTTGAAGATCGGGAATAGTCCTACTGTAGCAGCAGAAGGTGAACTCACCTCAACTCGGTCTTTAAACACATCCATGTTGCCAATAACAAAGGACTCATGTTTATCATCCTTCCACCCAAACTGCCGAGAGGCTTCTTCAGCCTCGGTGCTAAATTGCAATTCGTTAACCCATTTCATTGTGTACTCCATCAGTTCTTGTACGTTCAGGACTGCCACGCCCTGTGACGCTAATTGTTTACGATACTCATCCTTAGTGCCTACAGAAGCTAACGACACCGTGAACTCACGGACGCCATCCTTGGGTAAGTGCAACCGCAATACTAAAGACTCCCCCGCTTCAGGGTCATTGAGGCGCCGTATGACGTATAGGTCGTTGAAATAAACCATCACGTCTTTGTCTTCACCCTCGGCGTTCTTTGAGTGTTTGAACACTCCACCATTTTTACCCCTGAAGTACGGGTGCGGGTACTTAGGTATGGTGTATCGAATCGGCGTAGCCGCAGTCACATCCAGTGGCTTTTCAAAGACAATGTTGTCATCTTCATCAGCTTCTTCTACCTCACGCCCAAGTGAAATCGGTGACTTTATCTTACCCCAGTGCTTGCAGTCTGGGCACACCCCCGGTCGGTACTCGTCAAAACGTGCGCACAGATATGGGCCTTTAATTAGGTCAACCTTTTCCTCGGTGCCTTTGGGTGTGTACTCAGGATGCTTAACAGAAATCTTGTGGATTGCTTTACCACCATCTACACAGAACTTGGCAATTGACAGCCCAGCCCTCCATAAAGGCTCTGAGATGTTCGGTTGGTTATTGATCACTTCTTTAAGTTGTTCGCACCCAGTACCAGCTACGGTCTTGATAAGTATGGTCTTGAAACGGCTCACAAAACTACCCGACAGGGCTTGCATCATGGCGTCTTGCTGGTGGGGTATGTACTTTTTAGGGGCCATCAGAATGGCGTCATCCTCCCCCATGAGGTCACAAAACGCAGTAAAGTCCGTGGGTATCCCCGGATTACCTAGTATCTCTACTAGAGATGGGGGGTCAGCTTTGTGGTTATGTGTACCGGGAACCCGTAACACACGCGCCGCATCTGCTGGCACAGCGGGGTCGTTACGCATGCCTTGTTTTGCACACAATCTTTTAAACTGTTCAGCAACAGGCACCCATGTCTCACGTGAAACAGGCGCGGTCAGTGGCCAGTACACGTGTATGCCACGCCCCGAATTTACAATGGTTGGGCGTGGTAGTTTAAGTTCTTTACAGAACGTACGTAACGCGACAAGAGCTTCGCCCTGTGTTGCGTAGTCTTTTGTTGGCCCACAATCAAGGTCAAGAAAGAATGATCTAAGTTGTTTTACGTTAGGTGCCTTACGAGACCCAGCTTGGTCAAAAGTGCCCAACGCAAAATAAGCGTTATACCCTTCAGCATCTAAATTGTGAGCAGCATGGATTGCGGCATCGAGGTTGTTGTAGAACTTCTGCACCTTGCGTTCGTCGGATAGCCGATAAGCAAATATGCAGTAATACCCGTCATCCCCAAGTACCGACTCCAGAAATGTTTTTGTTTCCATAGCCGCCAATAGTTAGAGTGAATGAGATGACCGAAAAAAGTAGGGGTACTCGCTGCACTGTTTGTGAGTCCAGCATCCGCTTTTCCCCCAAATCTAATCAGTCATCCCAATCTCCAACAATGTCGCTCAATTCAGACTTTGGCTCAACGGTAGATGCAGACTTCTTGGTCACCTTGATTGGTTCCTCAACTTCTTCGGCTTCAACTTTTGCAGCTTTCGGCGCGGCCTTGGCTACGGGTTCAGGCGCAGATTCGGCAAACACTTTCGGTGCGGAAATCACGCCGTCCATCTGCGACACGTTTAAAGTGATCGCCTTGATGGTGTCAGGGTGGCTTTGCAACTTGACTGCAATTGCCAACTCATCTTCTTCCAACGCACGGACAGGGCTGAACACCAGCTTAGGAGTCGCGCTGTCAATGTCAAAACGCATCTCGGTCACGATGGAAATCGCGGGAGTGTTGTACGCCTTGAGGTGACGACCATAGGCTTGCAGTGGCATCTTCTTACCCTCTGCGTCACCGAACACAGATGTCGATGGTAGTGTAATTTGGTACACGGCTTCTTTGTGCATCTCACCATCGAGCGCCACAGCAATACGTTGCTGGAATCGGCATGCGCGAGTCTCACCTTGGCCAGAACCCTTAATGTGTTGCTTGCAGTCTTTGCAGAACTTGGATTGACGCTGATCTTCGGGCACTGCCTTGTCAGGGGTTTGCGTGTCGCTTGACCAGCATGTGGGCTTGGTTTTTGCGCCCTTGACGTAGGTGCCTTCAAAGAACATACGCGACACAGATGCGGCGTTGATCAAGATGACTTTCATAGAGCGTTCCTCACTCACACGAACTTCTTTACCGCCAACGTATTCGCGGAATGCGCCGCCTTCGATGCTAATGCGCTTGTTGCTACTACCACCACCAGCGAGGGTGCTCGTCAAGCTATCTTCGATGCCGCTTAGCAGGGCAAGGGTAGAATTGCTAGGTTTACCAAACAGGGTCATTTCATTACTCATTTTCGTTCTCCAGTTAAATATCTTCGTCAGGGTCGTTAAAAACCAGTTCAAGTTGAACGGGCGCATCAGGGGCTTCTACAATCTTTGGTACTTCCGGCTCGTCTTTGGGTGTGTTTGTTGACAAAGCGTCCACAACTTTAGATATGTTGAAGCGGTATGTGTTACCAATCTTCAAGTATGTGTCTTTAGTTATATGGCCTTGTCGCACCCATGCGCGAACCGTTGATACCGAAACCGTGAAGTGCTTAGCCAATTCTTCAATTGGCACAAAAGGTTCGCTCATTATTTCCTCCGAACAGTTATGGTATATTCGCTGTCCACATTGAGTCCCGGTGGAAGCGTGTCAGGGTTAGCCTCAAGGAACTCTTTGAGGTTGGTTTGGTGTATGCGCTGATGCAGTAACTGCGGCACATTGTGTTCGACAATAAACTTGTGCATAGACTCCCAGTCGTTTGTCCAGTAGTCCATCTTGACGGTACGGTAGAACAAGCCTTCACCTGTTCGCACACTGTCTACGTTTTGCTCTTTACAAAACCCTAATAGAGCAGACTTTACTGTGTCCATCTGCGTTTTTAGTTTCTTTTCCTCGGCCTCGTAGGTAATACGCATCTCGTCGTGCTTAGCCTTCATCTTGAGGTATACCTTGACCAGTTTTTCTGGTGCTACGGTAGGGGTTACGGGGGGTACTTCATCTGTCACTTCGTTCTCCAGTTGTTGTTGAAGTTTTTATTATAGTGGTGTTTTGTTCATTATTCAAGTATTTCTTTGTAAAGATCAACTATTTTTGAGTGAACGTGTATTTTATTATCTAATAACTTGTAAACGTGTCTTTCTACACCCGACCCTACCAGTTGTACCACTGTAGATGGGTGGCGTTGACCTGAACGGTGCACCCGAGCGTTGGCTTGTGCGTAGGTCTCAAGGGAGGATGTTGGCCCCCACCACACTACAGTATTTGCAGCGGTGAGTGTTACCCCGTGCGCGGCGGCTTGTGGTTGGATGACCAACACTTTTGTACCTTTAGGGTCAGTTTGAAAACGATTAAAGATGTCGGTTCGTTTATGTACGGGCACATCCCCGTTGATTACCTCCGTTGTATATCCATCAGCGTTAAGTTTGTCCGTCAGGATGCGAATCACATGTTTAAATGGTACAAACACCAGCACTTTTTGGCTGGACTCGTCAATTACCTCGGTCAACACGTTGTAACGGTTCTTGATGTCAAACTCCAAAGTCTCACCGGAATCAGAGTACACGGCACCACAAGATATTTGCAAGAGTTTGCTCATGTTTACAGCGGCATTAACAGATGTAATTTCTTCCCCTGCGGCCTGTATGACCATACGGCTTTTGAGCATGTTGTAGTAGCGTTCCTGTTGCTTAGTCAGTTCAACTTGGCGCTTGGTGTATGTCATCTCAGGCAAGTCAAGGCACTCATCCTTGGTGTAACGTATGGCGGGTTGAAGCGCCGCATACACGGTTTGGGTGGCTGTCTCTTTGGCTATCCACTTAAAGTTGGTCAGCTTGATCATGACCTGATCACGATATGAGGTGTAGTATTTGGGTACCCCATTTGGGTTGACCAGCTTGGCAAGCCCGTACGCATCTAATGGTGACTGAGCGGCAGGAGTGCCTGTCATCATCCACAGCCATGTGTCATGCTTAACCAATGAGTTGAGAACCTTCCAACGTTTAGTCTGGACGTTCTTGTAGGCGTTGGCCTCATCAACCACAATCAAGTCAAAGCCGCCTTTGGCAATGTCCTCGGCAACGATTTCCACGCCGTCATAGTTAATAATTATAAATTCGGAATTGCCGTTGATAATAGCTTTACGCTTATCCTTAGCGCCGTATGCAATGTCAACAGAACGGTGCATGGCAAACTTAAAAAGATCAGCCCTCCATGCAGAGTCCATGATAGATAGGGGGCATATAACCAACACCCTACGAATTCGTTTTTGTTTAATGAGGTAGTCTGCGGCCCAAATGGCTGAGCCTGTTTTACCGGTGCCCTGCTCGTTAAGGCAGAATGCGCGACGGTTCATGGTGAGAAATGCAGATGTTGTTTTCTGGTGGTCAAATGGCTTGTATTGCCCGGGCCAATCATAGCGTCCCATGATGGGTGATGGTACGTTTTTTACGTGCAGGTTTCTGAGGACTTGTGCCTCATCTAACCCCCAATGCACCAACACTTGGTTGTTAGGGAGTTCCCTACTTTTAGGGATAACTGTAGTGATGCGATGTGGGTTACGCAACGTCAGCAACAGAGCCTTGTTATCTATTATTTTCAATTCATTCTCCAGCGCAGACGGCTTATCGGAGTAAAGTGGGTGTCCCACTTTACTCTCGTTGCCATCGAAGTTCTAATTTAACCTAACGCGCACTGCGCGTCAAGTGGGGGTTTTCCCACCCTTTTCTTTTACACTGTGACCATTACGGGCACGGTTTTTTGCAGGGGTGACAATACGGATACCGTTTTTGTTTGAGCCGCCCTTAGATAACATCTTCACGTGGTCGATGTCCTTGCCCTCGCGCTTGTCGGCCTTCCCATTTTTGTTTAGGTCGGGAGAACTGGCATCAACTTTTCGTCTGGCACGTTGGCGTTCCATGCGGTTTGGTAGTTCTCCCCGTTTTTTCTGCATATCATACTCATGGTCGTATGGTCTGGGGGATTTAGTGTATGGCATTTAATTGTTCCTTCCGTTATGTTGACATGATAAAACAACGCAGTGACGTTTACAAAGCCCAGATGTTCTGGGGTTCCATACGCCTGTCTCGTAAGCCTTTTCCATACGGCCATGGTCGCGGAGCCACTTCTCCCACAGCTTGGGCTCGTCCGTGGCTCGGTCGTAACTTGCCTTGGGGAACTGCTTGGCAACAACAAACAACAGGCCACCCTTGACACGCTTGACCTTGGGGAAGTGCTTGAACACGGCAAGTGCCATCAACTCAAGCTGTCCGGTGTCGGCGTACTTGGCGCTCTTGCCCGTCTTGTAGTCCACCACCCGTGCAGTGCCGTCATCCTCAAGGATGATCAGGTCAGCAATGCCACGCCACCATACGTTTGGGTCTTTAAAACCGCATGGCTCTAAGTCCTCGGTCAGCCCCATCTCGTACTCACACAGCTTCTGGCCAGCACGCTGTTTGAGGTTATCCAATGAACTCTTAGCATACGAGAACTGAGGGGGTAGGGGGGTATCGTCACGTATGTAGAACTCAGCCGCCTCGTGAAAGGCGGTGCCGTACATAAGGTGCTCTGCACCCTGATCTTCCTGAAAATCTTTGACAACCTTCAAGTGGTAGAACTTCTTAGGGCACTGCTCAAAGGTCTTGATCGACGAGAACGACCATGCGGGTATCTTAACTGTCATGTGTTAATTTCTTCCAATACGTTTTTACGTGGAGTACGTTTGGTTTGTCCTCTTGCGCTGATTGCTTTGGCGCATTGTTCTCCATAGAGTTGCCATGCCGTTTGATGGTAAATGTTTTTTCTTTTCCATAATAATTTACATACATTTTCGCACGCCTCACGCTCATCAGCACGGATAAGTTCGGCAAAGTGTTCAATGTCACCATGCAAAGTCAGCTTATTGATCTCGATCAATTCAAATACCGTCATGTGTTCTTCTCCTTTACCTTTTTTTCTACTGTCCTAACAAACCCCTCAAATGAAGGGTATACACCTATTAGTTCTTTTACATCTTTATCCGTTAAGAAGTTCCATTCTTTGGCTGTTCGTCTAAGAATTTCTTTTTTAACACCACTGAGTTTTTCAACCTCATTAAAGGTTGCTTCTTCTTCGGATGTTTCATCGTTATTTATATATAGTTTGTCATACATAAATTAGCAGTCTCCATAAGATTTACCACTGCCCGACTCACAGTTGACAGGCAGACCTGTTGCCCACTCGGGCACCCACCGCATACACTCCTCAACGTACTGCGTTGCCACAATAACTTCAGCATCCGGTACACACACAGCAACCGCGTCATGCACTGTCAGCACAACTTTATACCGCTTGCCGATCTTGAGCATCTGCTCAGCAATGATGCACCGTGCGATGCCTTGGCATACGTTCTCAATGACTTTGCCGCCGTAGATACGGGTGCGACCCCTGCGGGTTTTGTAGTGAAACTCGACACCCTTCTCAGTCTGGTCAAATTTTAAATCGTCATATCGCATGAGTAACCCAGAGGGTAGACATATTGCTGACTCCTTCGATGCAACCTCAAGTACACCGGTGCGCCCAATCGATGCAGTTTCACCTCTTGACATACTCACCAAAGCATTTTGAGCCTGACGCCACAGTATAACCACGGCGTTGTTAGTGCGTCGATAAATGTCGATGATGCGCCGTGCTTCCTCAGCGTCCACGTCTACCCCAAACGTCTTGAGTTGTGCTTGAAACTTTGGTGCACCCATACCGTACCCACACCCAAGAATTGTGGTCTTACCCACAAACCGTTCTTCCTTGCTGATCTCAAACTCAGGCTTGCCGTAGATAGCCGAGGCCATCTTCTTGTACACGTCTTTACCCTCAGCAAAAGCTGATACCAAGTCATCTTGCCTTGCCAACCATGCCAGCACCCGCGCTTCGATCTGTGCAGAGTCAGCGTCAATGATGGTGTAGCCCTCGGGCGCAATGATTGCCTTCTTCAACTTGTTGGCGTTGTTGCCACGGCTTGGCAAGTTCTGCATGTTGATCTTGTCATCCCCACCAAACCGTCCAGTGTGTGCGGCGTAGTAACGAATCGGTACAGGCAACTTGCCGCGCTTAGAAATGTCAATAAACCGTTGGGTACGTGTCTCCTCAAGTGTTGACTTGTTACCCAGTCTTGCGGCAATAAGTGTCTGCACT